>JGI12104J13512_1001049_pt1 | contig 21776 bp, 25 predicted proteins | sample TerdegcTABiofilm_FD_13512 | JGI IMG/M metagenome (IMG submission 13512)
GGTTATATGGTTGTATACACCATTTTATACTTATATTAACATAAGCGTTTTTCACAAATATTCGCTTGCGGTTGATTTTTATTTTTTATGCAACGCTACTGCTAAGATATATATAATTTCCTCGGAATGTTTGTAGTCATGATTCGTAAACCATATCATAAGTTTCTGTTTCCATAATTCTTTGCAAAACATTTGTATTTTTTGCAAATCTTCAAACAGGCTGGGAAAAGGTTTTAACTTAGAAAATAAAAAATCAGACATCGCGAGCACCTCTCGCTAAAAATTTTTGGGTACATTTTATATATTTTACCATTAATAGAAAATTCCTTCTTGTTAGAAAAGTTTTATATTTTGTTTAATAACTGCCGCTCGTTATAAAGCCATCCAGCGGAGGTTCGTTCGTATTGACTCAGGGTATGCTTTAGTTCTCGGCAATGTTCGCGTAAAAAATGGCCTACAAAAATTTAACAGAATAATAATATCCGTTAACATGGCAACAAGTTAAGATTATTTACGCGGAGAAAAGATAAGGAAGTAAGTTAAATGGACAGAAAAAAGAGAACCGAGATATTGCTCAAAGGCTCATTTGAAGTCGTGGCAAAGTTAGCGCAAGAAATATTGCACAAGTATGATATCAAGACTGTTCAGGAACCGAATCATGGTTTAGTAATGGTCAAGGTGAGGGAAACCTCCAGGAGAAGCATGTTTTATTTAGGCGAAGTTTTGATTACAGAATGCAAAGTGCTGATCAACGGGTCCTTGGGAATCGGCATCGTCAAGGGGCAAGCACCGGAGCTTGCCTACTATCTGGCAATTATAGATGCGGCTTATAACGCCGGTCTGCCGGAGACGAAAGACTGGACAACAGCTTTGTTGGTTGAAGAAGACAGAATCAAACAGAGTCATGAATTTTTTAAAAGTAAGGTTTTAAAGACGAAAGTAAGCTTTCAAACTATGGATGTCTAATATGAGCGAGGGATAAAACATGGCATTGGATTTGGTCCATGATCTGCAAAGAGCTTATAGAAAGATGGTAGACTCTATGTCCAGACCCGGGCTGATCAGTAACATTAAAGCTCAGGCGGACAAGGTTGATCTGGAGATTGGCTGTTTTAAATCTACAGTGGTGCTGGTGCAGATGCTGTTTGATACCGAAGTAACATTTAAAGTTGTTTCTAAACGTGAAGCCGAAATTACCAAGCTATTAAACCAGCTAACATACGCTAAAGCCGCGGAAGCGCAAACCGCTGATTTCATTCTCGTTTTGCGTGACGCCGGACCATTCGGCTTAGAAAAAGCGCTTATTGCAGCATGTCCTGGAGATTTAACGGATCCCCATAAATCATCGACTATTATCGTTGAAGCGGACGCTCTGAGCAATGAGCGGGATTTAGCTTTGGCCGGTCCCGGGATAGACGCGGAAAGCCATATAAAAGTACAGACAACAGGCAATTGGGTTGGGTTACGGGCTGAAAAAAACTCTGAATATCCATTGGGAATAGAGATTATCTTTACAGATTCTGACCATAATCTTTTGTGTATTCCAAGAACAACGCAAATTGTGAAACAGGTGGTCGGATAGATGGGCTATGTTGCTGTAAAGGGCGGAACAGCCGCCATTGAGGAATCAATCAGACGACTAAAGTATGAACGGTTAAAAAAGCGCCGAATATTAGATTTTCATAATATTGAAGGCGGTATGCGCTGCCTGATCGATCAGGTCATGTCGGAGAGTAGCCTCTACAGTGAAACCCTGGCGGCGATCTCGATCAAACAGGCGGAGGGAAGCCCTGAGGAAGCGGTTTTTTTAATGAGGGCGTACCGTTCCACCTTGCCCAGGAAACATTATACGCGTGCGGTTCACTCGGAAAACATGCTGGTTGAGCGAAGAATATCGGCAAGTTTTAAGGACATTCCCGGCGGGCAGATCCTGGGGGCCGCCTATGATTATACTCATCGCTTGATAGATTTTGATCTGAGTGAAGAAACCGAAGAAGAAATCATCAACTGGCTTGATGATTTCTCCAGGGAGTATGGAAATGGCAATGACAGTACCGATTTGGCCAATCTGCCCAAGGTGCTCGATTACTTGCGGGAGGAAGGCCTGATTGCGGCTTGTGAAAACAATGATAGTGAACCGGACGATGTTACCAGGGATAGTGTGCGTTTTCCGGCCAGCCGCAGTGCCAGGCTGCAGATTCTAACCAGGGGGCAGACAGGCGCCGTTATATCATTGGGGTATGCGGCTCTGCGCAGTTATGGAGCTCTGCATCCAACGGTCGGAGAATTACGTATCGGAAATTTGCCTTTGTATGTGGACAACCCGTTCAATGAAGCAAAAGAGGACGATGATGCTTATTTTATTGGTGAGATTAAAGTCACGGAAGTAGAAACCTTGTTTCCGGTACCCGCGCCAAAGGAGAATGGCTTAAAAACGATTGAATTCGGCCTCGGTTATGGCATCTGTTATGGACAAAATGAAACCAAAGCCATTGCCATGAGCATCCTCGACCATTGTCTGGAAGCAGGTAATGCAGAGTACCCGACCCACAACGAGGAGTTTGTCCTACTGCATATCGATTCGGTTGAATCCGCCGGGTTTATCTCCCACTTGAAATTGCCTCACTATGTGACTTTCCAGTCGGAGCTTGACAGTGTCCGCAAGTCAAAAAAGATGAGAGAAAAAACAATAAGGAGTTCAAACCATGAAAATTAACTATAATTTCGCTTTTTTTGATGAAGGCTCCAAAAGGGAGATCAGGCGAGCCACCCTTAAAGCGATTGCCATTCCGGGTTACCAGGTCCCCTTCGCTTCCCGCGAGATGCCCATCGCCAGAGGCTGGGGAACAGGCGGTCTGCAGTTGACGCTTTCCCTGATCGGGAAGGAAGACGTTTTGAAAGTAATCGATCAGGGCTCTGATGAGTCAGTTAATGCGGTCAACATCAAAAAGCTGGTCAAAGCAACAACCGGCATCACCATTACCGGCATCACGACGGAGGCAACCATCATCCAATCGCGGCACCGAATACCGGAAACGCCCTTAAAAGAAGGTCAGATTCTGGTTCTTCAGGTGCCGCTGCCGGAACCATTGAGATATTACGAACCCAGTGAATACGAGACGAAAAAGCTGCATGCCGAAAAAGAATACAGCGGCGCCTGGCTTATGCTGTTTGAGCAAATCATGAACTACGGCCATATGTCGACAGGCGCGGATCACCCGGTTATGGTGCATGACAGATATGTTATGGCCCCCAGCCCCATCCCGAGATTCGATAATCCCAAGATGAATTGTGCCAAAGCTTTGCTTTTGCTTGGGGCAGGCCGTGAAAAGAAAGTCTATGCCGTGCCCCCGTATACCAGGGTGAGATCGCTGGATTTTGAAGATTTCCTTTTCGAGGCGGAATCCTTTCAGGGCAAGTCTTGCCGGCAATGCGGCGCAACGGGAGTATACCTGGATGAAATACTGGATGATGCGACGGGAAAAACCTTTTATCAATGCAACGATACCGGCTTTTGTATGCAGAGATTAAACGGAAAGCCTTGCTGAGGTATTGTGAGATGAGCGATTTTGAACAACCCGTCTTGTCGGTCAGCCTTTTAAACAAACAATATGGAAACGGTTGTGCCAGCTGCAGGAGCAGCCGTAGGGACCGCCTGATTAAAAACTATTGTCCTGTCTGCGGTACGGTTTATGCGTGCCGGGATATCACCTTTGAGGTGCATGCGGGAGAAATATTAGGAGTGGTCGGGGAAAGCGGCAGCGGTAAATCTACCTTGATGCAGTGCCTGTATTTTGATCAGGATGTCAGTGGCGGCGGGGCTTATATCAGTGCTTACAAAAACGGTCAGGCAAATATTTTTGCGGAATCGTCCCAGCAGAAAAGGTACATCCGCAACCACATCATGGGGAAAGTCTACCAGAACCCGGTTATGGGCTTAAAAATGGATTTTACAGCGATTGGTAATATCGCCGAGAAATTGATTGCCGCCGGCAACCGGAATGTGGGCCGGATGGAAGCTCGCGGGATGGGACTGCTGGAGCACGTCAATATACCGGTATATCGGGCTAAGGAAGTACCGAAGAATTTCTCGGGAGGCATGCGGCAGCGGGTGCAAATCGCCAAAGCCTTATCAAACAATCCACCGCTCCTGCTGCTGGATGAAGTAACCACCGGCCTGGATCTGCCGGTGCAGGCCAGTGTCCTGGACTTGATCAAAAAAATTCAGCGCGAGCGGGATATCAGTGTGGTCGTCGTTTCCCACGATTTGGGCGTGATCCGTATGTTGGCGGATCGGACAATAGTGATGCTGGACGGCCGGATTATTGAACAAGGCCTGACCGATCAAATCCTGGAAGATCCGCAGCACAATTATACTCAACATTTGGTCCAAGCCTTGCTGGGATGAAAGGAAAGAGGACCATACCTTTCTTGGTTTGTAAAGACACGTGAAGATACAGGTATGAGGGTGGGGAATATCCCGATTAGGAGGCCGAAGATGAATAAGAGACTTGGTAAGGAACCGTTTATCCATGAGAACTGTCAGTTGATCAACGTGGAATTTGGGGATTATACAGAGGTTGGAATTTATAACTATCTGGAGAATGTAAGTCTTGGTGATTATTCCTATACCAGCAGGTTTTGCTATATCCAAAACGCGGTCATCGGCAAGTTTGCCAACATAGCGGCCATGGTCCGCATTGGTCCGACCAACCATCCGATGGCCAGGCCAACCTTGCACCACTTTACTTACCGTCTGGTGCAGTATGGCTTCGCTGCCGCAGACGATGATAAATTCTTCCAATGGCGGGCGGAGCAAAAAAATTTTACCGGTAATGATACCTGGATTGGCCACGGTGCAGTCATCATGCCCGGGGTGACGATTGGCAACGGTGCGGTAGTAGGATCCGGTGCGGTTGTGACCAAAGACGTAGAGCCCTATACCATTGTTGTTGGTGTGCCGGCCAAACCAATAAAGCAAAGATTTCCGGCAGATGTCGTCCAAAAGCTGGAGGCGATCAAGTGGTGGGACTGGGCCTATGATACCATCAGGGAAAGACTTGATGATTTTTACTTGCCGCTCCGTGAATTCGTGGATAAGCATTATTCCTCAGCGGTTCAGTGATAAGCGCTATAAGGTAGCTTTTATTAGAAGCCGGAGTCAGAAGTCAGGACTCAGAATGAGAAAATAATTTATCAGTTGAAGTATTCTGAATACTGACTCCTGAATACTGAACATTAACAATTTAAAGCAAACAGGTGATTGATTGATGGAAGAGATCCTGGCAGTCGAGCATTTATCGAAATCCTTTACCATACATAATCTGGGCAAACAAATCGAAGTTCTTCGCGATATTAATATCGCCGTAAAAGAAGGTGAATTTATCGGTATAACCGGGAAGAGCGGCAGCGGGAAATCAACTGTTCTCAAGTGTGTTTACCGTACGTATGCTCCGCAGGAAGGAGGAATCTGGTATAATTCCAAAGAATTCGGGCTAATAAATTTAATGAAAGCATCTGATAGACAGGTCATTTATTTAAGAAAACATGAGATTGGCTATGTATCGCAGTTTTTAAACGTCATGCCCCGGACCACCGCGTGGGGACTGATCAAACAGGCGGTTTTGGAGATGGGACATGAAGAAAATTATGCAAAGCGGGAAGCCGAAAAAATGCTGAAGCACTTTGAACTGGACAGCGGATTATGGGACAGTTACCCGGTTACCTTTTCCGGCGGTGAAAAATTACGTCTGAATATTGCCATGGCCATGGTCAAGCACCCCAGGCTGCTGCTTCTGGACGAACCGACCGCGAGTTTGGATTTTGCCTCCAAATTGAAAGTTAAAGAACTGATTGAACAATTGATCAAAGAGGGAACAACAATGATGGGTATTTTCCACGATCTTGAATTCATGGCAAACCTCTGCAACCGCAGATACGAGATGAGTGATGGAAAATTAGTTTATATAATACCCAAGAATCTACAATGATTTAAACATAATCTAACCTAAACCTTGAATTAATTAATTTGACCTTAACAACCGTCCGTTAAAATAAGATGTGGGATTATCTTTATTACCGTCAGGATTAAGGTTCAGTTCTTATTGTTGAAAAAATGAGAGTATTTTTAACAAAATGAAAGGAGTATTTTCGTAAAGAAAATTCATTTGTTAACGCTGGTGGCTGTTCTGATAGCATCCCTGTTGGCAGGGTGCTCATCCGCATCCAATACCTCATCTGTCATAGAGCCCAATACCATCACCATGGCCTGGCTGCCGAATAACGCGTCCGATGATTTTAAGGAGGCCCGGCTTGAGATCGACAAGGTTATTGAAGAAGCGACGGGTAAAAAAGTGGATGACAAATTGACCACCGACTACGCCATTACCATTGAGTCCTTAGTCAGTGGCAACGCTCAATTGGCCTACGTGGGCTCGCAGCAATACATCGAGATGCACAACAAAAACAATAAGGTTCTGCCCTTGGTGGTTAACAGCGGGGATTCGGGAACTTTGAACGATGCCTTGTATTACAGCAGGATCCTGGTTAAAAAAGGAAATGAAGAGCAATATAAATCCGGCGGCGCATATTCCATTGATAATATTGTGGGGAAAAGAATGTCTTTCGTTTCCACCAGCTCGACTTCCGGCTGCAGAGTGCCTTCATCAGCTATTGTGGCTACTTTTTCCAAGCAAGACAAATGGAAAGATCTGAAGCAGGAAGATTTGCTTGAAGGCGGGAACGGCAAGTTTTTCAGCCAGGTGCTCTTTGGCGGATCCCACCAGTTGTCTTTGGTCAACTTGCTTACGGATAAAGCCGACGTCGCGGCGGTTGATGATATCGACCTAGTCAGCTATGTTGATCTCACTTCCGGAAAGGACAACACGCCTGGGGCTGTCTACACGGTCAGGAAGGATGCCGCCGCCCCGTTTGACAAGCTGGCGGGCGCGCAATTCGTGGTGCTCAAGGCGGTCCCGGTTTTGAACCCTCCCATCGTGGTCAATACCGGTGCGTTAAGTCAGAAAACCATTGATGCTTTAACCCAAGCGTTTACCTCCGATGAAGTTGCCCAAAATCCAAAGATTTTCTATCCCAAGGGAGGTAAAGGAATCTTCTTTCAGCCGCAGCGTTTCGTGAAAGTAGAAGATGCCTGGTTTGATCCGATCAGAGATCTGAGCAAATAAGATTAGAGCAAGGGGCGGAGTCTTACCGCAGGCTGGCGGAATAAAAAACGGGGAGGCTGGAGTGTGGCATTATTGGAATTAAAAAATGTCACCAAATATTATAACAACGCGACACCGGCTTTGTCCGAGGTCAGTTTCGAGGTCCGGGAGGGGGAGTTTGTTTCCGTCATCGGTCCTTCCGGAGCCGGCAAGTCAACATTGCTTCGCTGTATTAACAGGATGATTGAGGTGTCCGGCGGGGAAATATATTTCGACGGTGTTATTGCTTCAAAGCTGAGGAAAAGAGATTTAAGAAAACTGAGAACAAAAATCGGCATGATCTTTCAGCATTATAATCTGGTGGACCGGCTAACTGTGCTGGAAAATGTTCTGCACGGCAGGCTTGGCTACAAATCGACGCTGGCGGGTGTTCTAGGCCGCTACAGTGAGGAAGAAAAAAAACAGGCATTGGAAATTATCAAGTTATTGGGCCTGACCGACCAGGTTTACAAGCGGTGTGACCAGCTGAGCGGCGGCCAAAAGCAGCGTGTCGGGATTGCCAGAGCCTTGGTGCAAAACCCGAAAATGATCTTATGTGACGAGCCGATTGCTTCTTTAGATCCTAATGCTTCAAAGATCATCATGGACCACCTGAGGAATATTTCCAGAGAGATGGGCATAACTTTGGTCGTCAACTTGCACCAGTTTAATGTTGCCTTGAAATATTCGGACAGAATTATCGGCGTAAACAAAGGGATGGTTGTTTTTGACGGCGCGCCCGAGGATCTTTCCGCTGAGCAAATTTCTGATATTTATGGCTCAGAGTCAGGAGATTTAATTATTGAGCCGGGAGAGAAAAATGCAAGCTGATATTTTTGCCAAACGGCGGAACGAAAGTCTAATTTTCTTTACCCTGTTAGCTATTTTGACGGTGGGTTCAATCATTATTACTCAGTATGATGTGCTGAAAGGCTTTACCAGTATCGCCAAGGCTTTAATCTGGGGGTGTACCAATTTTTACCCTGATGCCGGGTCGATGCAGAAGTTGGCTGATATTTTGCCTAAACTGTGGGAAACGGTGCTGATGTCGATCGCGTCCACCACGGTGGCTGCGGTTTTTGCCATCCTCCTGGCCTTGGCCGGATCCCGGACGACCAGAATGAACAGTCTTTTTAGCGTTATCAGCAGGGGTATTGCTTCGCTTTTCCGCAACATCCCCCTCGTGGCATGGGCCATGGTCCTGATGCTGGCGTTCAGCCAAAGCCCGCTGACCGGTTACCTGGCCTTGTTCTTTGGTTCGTTCGGGTTTCTTGCCAGGGCGTTTATGGAAACGATCGACGAAGTGAGCAATAACGCGGTGGAAGCTTTGCAGGCTGCGGGCGCCAGTTATTTTCACATTATATTTCAAGCTGTTTTGCCTTCCAGCATGCCGCAGATGATCAGTTGGTTGCTATACATGATTGACACCAATATCCGCGACGCCACTTTGGTGGGAATTCTCACCGGCACAGGTATCGGCTTCTCTTTTGACTTGTTTTACAAAAGACTGGACTATCATGCCGCGAGCCTGGTCGTGCTGCTGGTGGTGATCACGGTTATTGTCATTGAATCCATCTCAAATTACGTGAGAAGGGTGATCTTGTGACGCAAATTGAAGAATCAATTAAAGGTTGGGGGCGATTGAAAGAAAAGGGACACATAAATGATGGCATGGATTTAAGCGCCGTAAAGCCCCTAAACAAGTCGTCTCTTGCGATGCGGATAATCCTGCTGTTTTTGTCGGTACTGACAATATACGCTCTATTCACAATCGATTATAAGTCGATCGACGTGCCGAAAGCGTTCGCCGATACTATCAGCAATTTCAAAACAATATTTCTGCATCCATATTCGCACCGTTTCAGCTTATGGGAGGCTTTCTACGAAGTTGTGGTGACTATCGGGCTGGCATTTTTGACCACATTGTTTGGCGCCGTGATTGCCTTGCTTTTTGGGCTGCTGGCCGCTCAGAATCTAGCTCCCAAACAAGTTACCAATATGATCAAGGCGTTTGTCGCTTTTATCCGGGCGGTGCCCACGATCTTATGGGTGCTGATTTTTGCCGTGGCCGCCGGGTTGGGCAGCGCCGCGGCGGTAATCGGCATGACTTTTCATTCCGTCAGTTATTTGACTAAGGCATATTCCGAGTCTTTTGAGGACCTGGACAGAAATGTGCTTGAAGCTTTGACGGCCAGCGGCGCCAATTGGTGGCAAATTGTTTTTCAGGCGGTTATCCCGTCCTCTGCCACCTATCTGCTGTCCTGGACTTTTTTAAGATTTGAAATAAACTTCGCCAACGCCGTTGCCATGGGTGCCGCCGCGGGCGCGGCCGGAATAGGTTTTGATTTGTTCATGGCCAGCGAATTTTATTTCGATCTAAGGGAAATAGGGTTGATTACCTATCTTATTCTTGCCTTTGCCATTGCCCTGGAGACGATTTCTTTGCGTATGAAAGGGAGATTGCATAAAAGGACTTGAGCCGCGGTTGGCGATAATCGGGATATAACTTATAAAACGCGGGGAGTAAATAAATGAAAATGAAAAAGACATGCATCTATAACGCAAATATCGTTTTGCCGAACCAGGTCATCAAGGGCTATATACTAATTGAAGGCAGCAGAATAGCCGAGGTGGGAGAAAGCGGTTTTGCCGGTGATTATAACCAGCCGGATATGGCGGTAGTTGATGCCGGAGGTTGTTACGTTATGCCGGGCATGATCGATATCCATAGCGACGCAATTGAAAAAGAAATGCAGCCGAGACCTAATACGCTGTTTCCTATCCATATGGCCTTCTACGAACTGGAAAAAAAGCTGGCCGTCAGCGGTATCACTACCATGTATCATTCTCTTTGTTTGAGCGACGAATGGGGTGTGCGGGATAAAGATATGGTTTTGCGCGTTATCAGCAGCATAGATAGATTCAGAAAAACACGATCAGTGATCAATCACAGAATACATCTTAGATATGAGTTGACTTTTCTTGATGGTCTAAGAATCCTTGAAAGCATGATCAGAGAAAAGAGAATAGACTTAATGTCATACATGGACCATTCTCCCGGCCAAGGGCAGTTTAAGGATGTGGAAGCCCTAAAGGACTTCAGGAGCCAATCATATGGAAGAAAAGAGAAGGAGATTAATGCTTTTTTAGACAAAACCATGGAGCGACGGGCCATGATCGATTGGTCCAGGCTTGTTGATCTGGCTAAATTTGCTAGGGACAAGGGGATTAGACTGGCGTCCCATGATGATGACACAAAAGAGAAAATTAATACACTGCTTGCATGTGAAGGAGTCATCAGTGAATTTCCCGTTAACCTTGATATCGCCGTCTACGCCAGAGCAAAAGGCATCCATGTATGTGTAGGAGCGCCCAATATCATCCGCGGCAAGTCACACAGCGATAATATGCGGGCTATTGACGCCATTGCCAATAACGCCGCGGACATTGTTTGCTCCGATTACCTGCCCGGCGCCATGCTGCCGGCGCTTTTTTACCTCACCGGGGAAGGAATTAAACTAACAGAAGCGGTTAAACTGGTGACACTAAACCCGGCCGAAGCTTTAGGCATCGAATGTCAGGTGGGAACGATAGATGTTGGGAAATACGCTGATTTAATCATAGTTGATTTACATGAGGACTATCCCTTGGTTCGTCAAACCCTTGTTAGCGGAAGCACGGTTTTTCAATCTGATTTCCATAAATTTAACAATGAGAGGTTTGATCAGATATGCTGATCAGAGAGGCGATAGAGGCCGACCTGCCGGAAATATTAGAGGTTTTAAAAGGCTTGGATGAAGAAGACGAGGTTGCTCCATTCGACGCGCTGTCGTTATGGCGTAAAATCAATGAATATCCGTACTATAAGATCATTGTAGTGGAAGATGCCAATACTATTATCGCCACATGCAGCCTGATCATCATTGACAGCTTGGGTCATCAGGGCGCCAAGCTGGCTGTGGCGGAAAATGTGATCGTAAGTCCAAAATTCAGAGGGCGTGGTATCGGCAGCCAAATGATGCTGTTTATCATGGAAAAAGCTAAAGAGCAAAATTGTTACAAGCTGATGCTTTCCAGCAGCAAAAAGAGGGTTCCGGCGCACAGGTTTTATGCGAAGCTGGGTTTTAAGCAACATGGGATCAGTTTCTTGAGCGAGGCCGGTAAAAATGAGTGAGATGAATTTTATGGATTATGTCAGACATGTTGAAAATGTTCTAGGAGTGTTTATGAGTTTGCCTGAAATAGTGGCTGGATTGCTGTCCTTGAAGGAGGGGGGGTATGATTAGATGAATGAGCAAGAAAGAGAAATGTATGATTTTGCTTATGATTTAATCCGGTCCGCAGGGTGCAAATTAAAGCAGGAACGCCTGCATTCCGTCATTGAAGTTAAAGAAAAGACATCCCAGATGGATCTTGTTACTGAACATGATCTATTAATAGAACGAATTCTTATCGCGGCGATTGTGGCAAAATACCCCGGTCATGACATACTGGCCGAAGAAAGCCGGGGAAGGGTAAACACGGATAGTGATGGTTATACGTGGGTGATTGATCCAATCGACGGTACTGTCAATTACTACCGATTTGGCAGGGATTACGCGATTTCCCTGGCATTGTACAGGGATGGAAATCCAGTCTTCGGTCTGATCAATGATGTCGCGAGCGGGGTTATGTTCTGTGCTAAGCATGGTGAGGGCGCAATAATTAATAACTGCCGCTTAAATATCCTGCCTGAACGGAAAGAGAAGATGCACAAAGCGATTGTCGCTATGAGTTTGAGAACAATGATGGAGTTGGCCAGTTTGGATATGGATGTTATAGGGATGCTGTCAAGGGTTCAGGCATACAGATATTTAGGATGCGCGTCTCTTGAATTATGCAGGGTTGCCAATGGCGAATACGATTTGTTTATTTCATCAAACACTTATGAATGGGATGTTGCCGCCGCCAGGATTTACCTGGAGCAGCGTGGCGGGTTTTTTCTTTATCGCAGGAAGAATAAAGATAATTCACGTTATGGCAAAATTTTTGTAATCGCGTATCGCTCGCCGTTAATATGGGAAGAAGCATTGGAATACTTTCCAAAATGCATTAGGAATGAGTTTGGTTATAAATGATAATGGGGTATGGCTATGCCGGATGAAATACGAATAATAGACAAGCTAATTTTTCGAATTATTTCAGGCGCCTACAATGCCCATGATCGACTACCGTCTGAAAATGTAATCGCTGATAAGTACAAGGTGCCGAGAATGACAGCCAGGAAAGCTTATGAAAGACTGGAGGAATTGGGCTATATTTATAAAAGACAGGGAAAAGGAAGTTATGTAAAAAAAAGACAAAAACAAATTGAACTTGTACTTTCAGGCGATGTGAGTTTTAGCCAGAAAATGATCGAAAAAGGGTATGATTTTTATTCAAAAAATATTTTTTGCAAAAAGATTAAATATAATAAAAAAATTTATGATTTCTTAGAAACAGATCGAGATGACCGAGTCTTTAAAGTAGGCAGATTGAGGTTTATCAATCAACAGCCTATTGCTATGCATATCTCTTATGTTGCCAAATCGGTATTTAATGATATTGATACGGTGGGTATGGATATCACATCCATGTTTAAATATTACAGCAGTAAAGGATATCAGGATTATTGTTCAAAAACCAGCGTCTTGAGCGTTTCGTTTCCAACGAAATACCAGCGGGATATGTTGGATTGCGCATTTTTAGTACCACTATTGGTCTTGGAATCCGGCTGTATTGAACAAAGGAGCGGTAAAGTGCTGGAGTACACCAGGATTCTATATCGAAGCGATTGCTTCTCATTCTATGTCAGTCCCCAAGGGATAGGATTGTTATGAGCTAATTGCGGTCCTGTAAATAGGAAATATGTCCTATGTCAATATAGGACCACATTGACTATAATTAGTATTGAAAGATTTGATAGCGATTATTAGCAATTTAGTATTATATTGTTTCGTAATAGTATTAATCCTTTTAACTATCATTTAGAAAGAACGGATATTATGGAAGACTATAAGAATGAATTGAAATATTTGCTGGAGCGGGAAAGAACAGCGAAAATTATTTGCGCTGAACTCAATAACTTTATGGACTTGAAGTCAACTTTAATCACCATCATAGATCACGTTAAGAAGCTAACTAAATGCGGGGCTATAGGCATTAGGCTGCAAGACAACGGAGATTATCCATATTATGTCTACAATGGTTTTCCAGAGTCTTTTATCATACAAGAAAACAGTTTGTGCGATAAAGGCAAGGATGCGGACAATACCTTGGAGTGCATGTGCGGAAAAATAATCAGCGGCAGATATGAGCCCTACTTGCCTTTCTTTACGAAAGGCGGCAGCTTTTGGTCAAATAATACGTCTGATTTAACAGCCACCACAAGTGAACATGATCGCCGGGGAAAAACCTTGTACTATTGCAACTCTTGCGGTTATGAATCTGTGGCGCTAATTCCTATTAAAGCCAGAGGCAAGCGTATCGGACTGATTCAATTAAACGATATTAACATAGGCATGTTCACTATAGAGTTGATTGAATACTTGGAAATGATTGCTGAGCAAGTTGGGTTGGCTGTTCAGAACAGCTTGGCTTATGATAAATTAAGGGAATTATCAATTAAAGATTCCTTAACCGGACTCTATAACCGCCGGGGGTTTTTTGAATTTGTTAATAAAGAACTGTCCAGGGCACGGCGGGACGGGACTACGTTTGGTATTTTGTCCATGGATATCGATAATTTCAAGGAGGTAAACGATCAGTTCGGACACTTGATTGGAGACCAGGTATTGAAAAATTTTGCCGAGACACTCAATTCAACGATTAGAGACTATGATCTGGCTTGCCGCTTTGGCGGAGATGAGTTTGTAGTGATAGTTAACACCAGCCTGAAAGGCCTTGATTTTACACAGAAACGGATACAAGACAGATTAATAGAGTGGATTTCTGCCGAGAAGGTAACAAGCAACCTAGGGATAAGTATCGGTAGTGTTATATGGGAACCAGGTAGAACGGAGAATATTGACGAGTTGCTGAAAGTTGCCGATCAGTCCATGTATAAGAATAAGATGTATAAAAAACATCCTGAAAAATGAACAATGCAAACCCGGCCGCCCGGCCCGGTTTGCTGAACGAGGCTACCTTTTGTGCCTGCTGCCGGTTTGTAAAAAGCCCCGCCGGTTCTACTATTCCTTCTTCCCCGATACCTCATTTTCATAAATCTCAATCGAGTGAAAAGCCGTTAAGTGTAATAGCTCAAAGAAGGAAATAAAACGGTTTTATAGAATTTTAAATTTATATTTATTTTGTCTGGATAGGGTGAGTAGTAGTATGGAAGGACGATGTTTGTATGATTGGGAGGTTTAATTTTATGCCGATAACAGAAATGCTTTCCCGCAATGCACGGATGTATCCTGATGAAATTGCGTTAATAGAACGCGAACCGGCGATTTGCCGGAGGAGGGCAATAACGTGGCTGGGATTTGAAAATTCGGCCAACAAGTTTGCAAATGCGCTGCTGGCAAGCGGTGTAGGACGGGGGGACAAAGTTGTTTTATTAATGATGAACTGCCTGGAATGGCTGCCTGTTTATTTTGGCATATTGAAGACCGGAGCACTGGCTGTTCCTTTGAATTTCCGTTTTACCGCGGAAGAAATCAGAAATTGTATTGATGTTGCAGAGGCGAAAGTGCTTGTTTACGGGCCCGAGTTTCAGGAAAGAATTGACGAGATCAGTGAGCGAATCCGCCGCGTCGAGAAATTAATTTTTGTCGGGGAGAACTGCCCCGGTCAAGCTGAAAGCTATGATGAGCTTATGGGGCAATTTCCCGCGGAGGCTCCCGTCGCGGCGTTTTCCGGTTGGGATATGGCCGCTATTTACTTTACGTCGGGTACCACCGGGAATCCTAAACCAATTCTTTTGACTCATGATAATCTGGTCTCCGCGTGCATTACGGAAAACCGCCATCACTTGCAGGACCACCAGGATAATTTTGTTTGCATCCCTCCGCTGTATCATACCGGAGCTAAAATGCACTGGTTCGGCAGTCTTATTGTCGGTTCAAAGGCCGTAATCCTGCGCGGCGTAAACCCCCGGTGGATTCTTGAAACAGTATCTGAAGAAAGGGCGACAATTGTGTGGCTTCTTGTGCCGTGGGCGCAGGATATCCTTGACGCTATTGAAAGCGGGGAAGTTGATTTGCAGAACTATAACCTCGAACAGTGGCGGCTTATGCATATCGGAGCCCAGCCAGTACCTCCAAGCCTGATCAGGAGATGGAAGAAATATTTCCCTGAGCAAATGTACGACACCAATTATGGCCTGAGTGAATCAACCGGACCAGGCTGCGTTCACCTTGGCATGGAAAATATACACAAGGTTGGGGCCATCGGCCTGCCGGGATTTAACTGGGAAGCGATGATTGTGGATGACAGCGGTACCCCTGTTCCGCAAGGCAAGGCTGGCGAACTGATCGTCAGAGGGCCGGGAGTTATGAAAGGTTATTATGAAAACCCGGAAGCCACCGCCCAAATACTGAAAAATGGCTGGCTTTATACCGGTGACATGGCGCAGCGGGATGAAGACGGGTTCATTTATCTGGTGGACCGTAAGAAAGACGTTGTCATATCAGGTGGAGAGAATATCTTTCCCGTGGAAATAGAAGATTTCCTGCAGGCTCACGATGATATTAAGGATGTTGCCGTAATAGGGATACCGGACAATCGCCTGGGGGAAATACCCGTGGCCATTTTGGAGGTCAAACCAGGAAGGGAACTGAGTCAGGCCATGGTTATTGAATTCTGCATGAAGCTGCCCAGGTATAAAAGGCCGCGTATGGTTTTTTTCGATAAGGTCCCACGGAACGCGACAGGCAAGATTGAAAAGCCAAAACTTCGTGAGAAATATTGCGGCAAGCGTGAGGTATTAAATATAGAAGTTTGAGCAGTAATAAACAGAAAGCCAGTCGCAGCAGTTCATGACTGGCTTTCTGTTTTTGTGTTAAGAAATCAGACCGGGCAGGAAAGTGGCAAGCTGCGGGAAGGCCATCAAAATGGCCAGACAGATGATAATTGCCAACAGGAAAGGCCAGATGCCCTTGAAAATCATTTCAAGCGGTATATCGGGAGCTATTCCTTTGATTATATATACGTTCATGCCCACCGGCGGCGTAATCACGCCCATGGCCACGGTCAGAACAATAATTACCCCGAACCAGATCGGGTCGTAGCCAAGCATGTTAACCGCTATCGGGTAGAATATCGGTATGGTCAGTAAAATCATTGCCAGCGCGTCGATGAAACAGCCGAGGACTAAATAGATAAGCAATATCACCGCCATGACGGCAAACGGAGGCAATGGCAGGCTGCCGGCCAGCTGGGCCAGTTCGAAAGGAACTCTGCTGATAGCCATGAGGCGTCCGAAAATCATCGCCCCGGCGATTAGCAGCATAATCATGGCGGTGGTCCGGGTGGCGTCCAGGAGGGATTTGTTGAAGCCTTCCCAACTGATGCTCCTCTTAAAGAGAGCCACCCCCAAAACGCCTGCGGCCCCGACAGCCCCTGCTTCCGTAGGGGTAAACCATCCAATAAACAAGCCGCCCATGGAAATGAGAAATATAACCAAAACTTCTCCCAGTCCCCCGCGCAGCGCGCTGAACCTTTCCTGCCAATCCGCTTTCGCTCCGGGGGGTCCCAGTTCCTTCCTGCGGGAGGTAATAATGTATATGGCGGCCATATAAAGGAGCATCAGGACAATTCCCGGTATAATGCCGGCGATGAAGAGCTTGCCTACCGACTGTTCCGTGGCAATGCCGTAAACGATAAAGATCACGCTGGGCGGGATCAGTACGCCCAGGACTCCGCCGGCGGCGACGCTGGCGGTGGCCAGCGAAACGTCATATTTATACTTGTTCATTTCCGGCAGGGCGATGGCCCCGATAGTTGCCGCCGTGGCCGTGTTGGACCCGCAAATGGCTCCAAAGACGGCACACGCGGCCTGAGTGGCTATCGCCAGTCCGCCGGGGTAGTGTCCGATTAATTTGTAGGCGAAAACATACAGCTTGGTGCCGATGCCGGAATAAAAGGCGAGAAACCCCATCCAGACAAACATGGCGATGACACCCAGCGAATATGAAGAGAAGTTGGTAAATATCTCATTGGCCACCATGCTGAATGCCGCGGCCGGCGAGGTCAGGTAGGCAAAACCGACAAACCCGACCAAAGCCATCGCGTAGGCGATGGGCATCCGCAGCATCAACAGGACCATAAAGGCTATAATGCTGATTAAACCAACGTGGAGTGGACTCATTTACTGATTTGCCGCCTTTTGTATAGATTTTACCGCGCCGACGTCCGGCGCCGGCATGGAGATAGACGATAAAGAAAACACCTTCCGCAAAGATGCACTTGTTTTAACCAGCAGCACGAGGGAAAGCGCCAGCAAGCCGAAGGCCACCAGGTAAATAAAGGGTGCGACCGGGATTTGAGTTGTCGGGGAAACTACGCCGTTCACCGTCATTCTTTGGGCATAATCGCAAGTTTGCCAGGCACAAGCAGCCCAGAATAACAAAGCCGTGGCATTTATCAAGGTGTCAATAACCGCCTGTGCTTTCAGCGGCAGTCTTTCCACAATAAAGTCGACCGCGATATGGCCGTTTTGTACCGCGCAATAGGCTAAAGTCAGGCCGATCATCACTGCGGTTGTATAAACAACATATTCATAAGCCCCCAATATGGGATGTTTGAACAGCGCGCGCAGCAGAATGTTGACTACAACCAGCGCCATGACCAATACCATGCAAAAGCCCGCAATATTGTTCAGTATCCGGCTTAGTCCCGTAACTAATCCCTCAAGCTTTTTCATATCAGGATACCTCCGGTGATACTATTCATATTCTTTATTGTACTTATCGGCAAGCGACTTGACTGTATCCATAATTTGTTGTCCTTGGTAGCCCTTTTCATTCATTTTTTTCACGAAATCATCCTGCATTGGCTTTACCAGGTTTACCCACCGGCTTGCTTCCTGGTCTGAGAGCTTAATCTCTTTCATGCCTTTTTCATCAAAAGCATATTTCAGCGCGGTCTCGGCCTGTTTATCCCATAAACTAATAGCCACCTCTTCAAAGTATTTCTTGCTGACTTCCTCAATGGCTTTCTGGTTTTCCGGAGACAGTGAGTTCCACTTGTCGAGGTTCATTGTGACAAAAAACAAAGTGTTGTAAAGAAACGGGGTTCTGGTCAGGTATTGCGTTACTTCGGCGTGCTTCCAGCCCTTCAGCACCTCTACGGTAGAGAGGTTGCCCTTGACAACTCCCTTGGATAAAGCTTCATAGGCGTCGGACTGAGGCATGGGCACAGGGTTGGCTCCCAGCGCTTTAAGAGTATCTGCGCTCAGTCCCGTCGCCCTGATTCCGAGCCCCTGCAAATCTTCCAGGCTGTTGACCGGAATTTTTGTGAACAAATCGCCAGGGCCGGTGCAAAAAACCATTATCAGCTTGGTATCCTGGATTTCTTGGGGATTAAGCTGCTTAATTCCCTCCCAGGCGACCTTGCTGGCTGCTTTGGAATTGTTGTATGTGGTGCCGGGTAATTCGAATGCTTCAAGCACCGGGAAGCGGCCCCGGGTATAAGAGAAGCAGGAAAGACCAATGTCGGCGACCCCGCTGACCACGCCCTCATAAATACCGTCTGCTTTCAGCAGGGTCTCGCCGGGGTTGCTTTTAATTATTACCTGACCGTCGGTGGCTTCAGAAATAGCTTTCGCCCACGGTTGAATCAGCTCAGTTTCAGCCGGGTGGGTGGCGGGAAAGAAATGCGCTAAATTCAGCTCCACGGCCCCCTGCTTTTTAGCCTGCCCCGGTGAAGAACCGGAAGAACAACCGGCCAGAGCGAAAATCATAAGCAACACCAATAAGACTGACACTCTTTTGTCCACCCGTGAAAACACACTTCCGTCTCTGGCACACGAAATCCTCTTCAATACATGACCTCCTTTTAATCTTATGCAAAATAAAAAACTCCCGTAGGAGTTTTGTTCAAAGAAAAGCAGACTATCTTTTATTCCAAGATGGAATACTACCCATAACCAGGCAACCTCATCTACTTACCTGCCGTCCTACTGTTCTACTTAATTAAATTTTGATAAATAATAGCTTCGACATGCTGAGCATTTTTCCTGCCCGGCGGGAAACTTTTATCAATAATTTTGCTTAGACTGCAAAAACCTCCACTTCAATAAGTGGGGGTTACCAACTAAGACTGCGGTGGGGGTATAATCCCCCGCCGCAGTCCCGAAATTTAGCGGAAGCTAAACGAGTTCATCGGGATTATAACAAGCTTTACCGGCGATTATTATCGCAATGGTCAATCTAAGCTTGTTTGATCTTTTAAAGCCATACTGCCGACCGCTTTCGCGATCTCAAGCAAGTGCTTTATAAGAACGTCTTTCACCTTGGGATCTTCTTCTTTCTCATAAAGCTGACTGAATACATCAAACTCATTGGTTAATTCATCAATATTACTCATTTTCAACACCGTTTTCCTCTAGTATTCAAAGCTACCGCCAATAAGGTTAGCACCAAAATGTCATTCCTGCAATAGCTTTGCCGTGAAAACCGTGTTTGGGGGATCGACGCCCATTTTGTCGAATTTTAAGAAGCAATTTATTTTGAGATTAAGTTTAATTCATGGACCGTTTCTTTGCCAATGTATGCTTCGCATGTGGAATTCTTGAACTGGACGACATAAGAACTCTTGCTGAATATGGACACCTGATCTATTTTGGTAATGTTGATAATATATGACCTGTTGATTCTCAACAGTTTTTTAGAGCCTGTAAGCATTTTTTCTATTGCCGTCAACGATATGGAGGTGTTAATTTCCTTGTTGTCGCAATGCACTATGGTATTCTTGGCGTTTTTTTCCCGTTCGCACATCACAATTTCGCCCGGGCTGAGATAATGCAATATGTTGTTTTTGTCTTTAATTTCAATGCGGTCATAAGATATATAATTGGCAATTTTTAATAATACCCGCTCGACTTTCATCTTGCTAAAGGGCTTGTCAATATAACCCAGGACTACCGCCTTTCTTTCCCATGCGTCCGACTTGAATTCGTGGTGCGCGGAGATATAAATGATCATGGCGGCCGGCAAATGCTCATAAATTTTATCTGCGAGTATTAGACCGTTTATGTCCTCCCTGTTAAAGTCAATATCAAGGAATATTATGTCAGGGTGTTTTTCCGCGACCATGGGAAAGACTTGTTCAGGGGCAGCAACTTCGCCGATAATTTCGATATTGGAGCGCAGTTGGACAAGTATCTTTTTTAAATGCCGTATCGCTACAGGTTCATCGTCCGCAATAATAGCCCTAATCATTTTCCTTCACCCCGCCAACTATTTTTAATTTTAACATAAAAGTTGGCTTTTCCCTACCCAGGAGGAATAAATTGCAATCATCGTATTGCGCTAATATTTCCTTGATAATTAATAGTCCCAGCCCCCTGTCCTCGCCCTTGCTACTTTTTCCCAAAAAAATCTCTTTTTGCCAATCGGCAGGATTGTCTCCGTGGATGAACTCAATTGGCTTGCCGTCGTTGATCACTTTCAGGTAAAAGTAATTTTGGACAATTTCGGTTTCAACATAGACGCAGCCGTTCTTTTCGCAATTTTCCAGCGAGTTGCTTAACAGATTTGACAGGACTGTCACCGCGTGTGTTGAGGATAGAGGAAATTTCGAAAAGTCCTCAAGTCCGTATAGTTCGAAACGGATTCCTCTCGCCTCAGCCTTCATGGCAAAAGCGCTTAAGACGATACCTATTTGGGTGTTGTTGCACTTATATACCAGGGATTTGTTTTTCACCGAGGCTTCTATTGAACTTAGATAATTAAGAGCTTCATCTATTTCGTCGCAATCGATTAAACCGGATATTACCTGTAAATGTATATAGAAGTCATGCCGTTGTTTACGTAAGCTTATATTGAATTCCTCTATTTTTTTGATCATTTCTTTTTGACTATCATATTTTAAGTATAAATAAATTATTATAAAAGTGATTAATGGATATAACAAACTTAAAGCAATTATCAAAATTAATAAAAAATTTTCTGTAAAATTTTTATAGGATAAAATGATTGTAATAAAAAAGGTAGCTTGAATTAGAATAAAAAATAACCCGTAAATATAGTTTTTGTTTATAGTTTTTGGTGACTTCATAAGCTGTAATCCTTTAAAACATTTAAACAAAAGATCACTCCCCATAAAGAGGAGTGCGAAAACCAGGATATATACAACAAATCAAATAAATACTTTTACTTCAGTTCATCCGGCAATTCCGGCTGATAACCAATTGACACGCAAGTAGGATGGATACCTATGAAAAACGATAACATAGAAAGAGCAGCGATAAAACTATAAATATGCTTTTTCATCTAACTCACCTCCTTGGCTTTTAAATAGCCTCTCGGCATTCGCCGAGGCAGATGGCACAAGGCTTTGCTTGAACCATCGTTATTGAATTCCTCCTACTTACCATAGAGGAATTTTTTT
>JGI12104J13512_1001054_pt1 | contig 21738 bp, 26 predicted proteins | sample TerdegcTABiofilm_FD_13512 | JGI IMG/M metagenome (IMG submission 13512)
GGAATGAAAGCAAGGCTATGGTTTTAATTTAACATATGCTCTTTAAGAAGGGGGTCAATTTTATTTGCAGATCGGGGGTCAAATCTATTGACTATCTACACGTATTGAGTATCATTATGGCCTAATTCTTGCATAACTGTTTTTATAGCCGTTACCTCTATATCTTTGAAAGGCTTAAAAAGGTGAAAAATTAGCCGAACAGAATCGTTTGGTAACCAATTTTGGTCTTCTTTTACAGTAGCAACAGTTTCCCGGAGAGATCTTAATAAAGCTTTGGGATACTCTTTAAAAGGTACTGCAGCGGACTTATTGGTTAATAGGTAGTTGCCGTCTCCGGTGAAAACGGTTGTAATACCGACAACACGTTCTTTAGAACCTAAGCGGCTACGGCTTACCTGACAACTTCCCAACCCAAATACCAACTCGTGCGCAATAGGCGAATCCGCTTTAAGCAACCAGGGGGTGCCACCCATCTTTGCATAGGAAGCTAAGCTTATATTATTAAGGATATATATTAGCTGACGATCATCTTTTACAATATTTTCTATTTCCACTTCCTGAACCGGAACTTGTTGTTGAAGGAAAAAGCATTTAGTTACTAAATACGGATTTTTATTACCAAATAATTGGCGAAAATCTTTTTCTGTCTGAACTATCACCAGATTCCAATCTTCATTATAATTTGACGAATGAGAAATTGCCCGTTTACAAGCCTCTATGTAAGCATTAGCTTCCGAGTTTTCAACCAAGAAAAACTTTATCTGTACGTCGTCCAGAGCAAATCTGCGTATAAAACCTTTACCATAAGGAGCACGCTGAAAACCCTTGCTTTGGACAGAAACATTTGGCATGCCTTCTAAAAATTTTTTTATAAATTGTTCAACCTTTCCTTGTTCACTTTTCTGACAGATAACAGCAATTTTCGGTTGTGCCGGAGTAAAGCGCCGCTGACTGTATGGGCCATGTTGATCCAACCCGCGTTCGTTCCAGGTATCAGTTCGAGTACCTGAAGGGTCAAATACAAGGATAGGCTTAGGAATAATTTCAAATCGCGGGAAAAGGTGGAGATTTTCACTTTGGCTCAACGTCTCCCCCAAAGTAAATTCAACGGTAGGAGTCAATTTAAGATGTTTTAACCGCAAATGCTTAAAGACGGCTTCAATATAACGCAGTCGTTCAGGCCCACTCCGTAAACTCGCCAGGATTCGGTCTAACTGTTGTAAGACGTGAGGAGCTGAGGTTTTTAAAAGATGAGAAATACAATGTGTAAGGTTCTCGTAACGCGGCTCCAAGTAAGCATCTGTAACAGGAATCGTTTCAAAACCATCTTGATGATCATTTAGTACAAGTAAGTCGCCTTTAATAGCTTTTATTTTCCCAACTAAGCGTCGTTTTGGTGCTAATTTTGGATCGCGTGTTTGTTCAAGGCGTTCAACATAACGGCCCTCGATAGGAATACCCGCTTTAATAAGTTCTCGGCAAGAAGCATTAATCCTATTACACACCCTAACATCACAAGAAAGAATAACTACTGGTAGTTTTTTGGGAATATAAAGGACACGGGTATCAAAGGTATATGATACTCTTATTTCTAACCACGATGGTAGGTTGACTTCTTTCGGTACCGACATTGCCAAAAGATTGTCTTCTTTACGACTGCTGAGTATCCGTAGCGGCTTATTGCTCGTTATGGTACGATCAATGTTACAAAAGTATTGTTTAAGTGAATTTAAAACTAACGACGCTATAAATTCAGGCTGTTCTGCTATCTTTACTTCTATAATTTCTTCACCTATTGGATCGCATTCTTCAGACAGCGAAATGGAAAACACTTTATCGCCCTTTCGCTTAAAGAAGTGCGTATCACGGTTACCAGACCAAAGCTCTTCCACTTGCTCCTTGTTGCGGTAAGGTTGAGCGCCAATGCGGATTGTTGTGTCAGGATCTACTTTTACGGGTACCACATTTAATCTGATTTTGGATTGGTTATAACGTTTCATAACTTCCTCCAGAATGCTAAATTGATCCTTACAAACCTCTCGCGGGGTCACATCAACTTGGAAAACGCGTTTTGAACCACTTGTATTTCTCTAGAAAGAAACTTAGAGAGCAAAGTATCACGAATTTCCTTAAGGTTTAAGGACTCTTCACGATTGCTTTTCACCTGTTTGAACAACGGCATTGTAATTGCATCAAACTGTTCAAAATAATGCGGCTGGGGGTAGAACGATTTTATAGCGTCCCAAGAACTCCTCCTTAAACCCCTTGCGCCCCGATGTTCCCCTCATACTCTGAATCGCGTGAGCGCGGAAGGCTCCGGATTGCGCAAGGCAATAAAGAAAGATTCTCGATAATGGGGGAAGAGGACGCAATACGATAAACTCTGTGGAGCCGGCCGTAAGGTGTTCGATAAAAGGATCGGAGGTCAGAATGTAATGATATACCGGCTATCCACGTTACAGGGGCCTAATGACGGCAAAACCGTAGAGATACAGTATTTGGCTTTGCACCCTTGATATAGAGGTACGACCGACAGTTCGGACCGGCGCCTCCTTGACATCCGTATTGGCCAGGTCGGTAACGGCGCGCGTCAGGAACCGGTGCCTGTTTTCAAAAGCGTCCGAGAGGTATTTCAGAAAGAGCAGCCCGAGGACGATGTGCTTGTATTCCGCTGCCTCGACCGTGCCCCGTAGCCGGTTGGCCGCCGACCAGAGCCGGTTGGCGAATTCGAGGTCACCGTTGCCGTTTTTTACCGCGCTTTTCCTTTTCGCTATAACCTTCTCCCGCAGGATGAACCGAAAGTTTTACCAAACAGCCGGTTTTTAGAGGTTCAAACCGTAAGGGCGCGTACTGCCGTAACTGCCTTTTTTTGTTTTATTCGCCAATCGCCACCATTTTTCCTGCCGAAGCCCTTACAGCGTCAACCGTCTCTTCTTCCCCATTTTCTCAGCCGGCGTTCGCACTCGGCGCGGGGAAGGCGGCTTCCCATCGCCCGCATCTTTTCCAGCGCTCGAGCCGCTTTTTGGGGCGTAACGATCCGTTGTCGAACCAGTTCGTCCAGTATCCAAAGCGTCCCGTGCACTGGTACCTTCTCTTGTTCCGCGGCTTTCCGCAGGTGCCTGTCACCGGTTAGCAAAACAGCGCCCCTTGCTTTGGCCAGCGCCAGGGCAAAAAGGTCCACGCGCGAGGGCGCGGGATACCGGCTTGCTAATTGAATGACAAGGTGGACCTCGTCGCCGGCAAGTTCCTCCTGCTGCAATCCGAGGGATACCAGGGCTCGTCCATCGGGCACCCGTAATTCGGCAATAACCACATCAGGGGCGATAAACCGGAGCGGCAGTTGGAACGCTTCGTGAATAATCCCGCCGACATACAGGTCGATCCAGATGTTCGTGTCAGTCACGTGGATCCGCCGGGAATCCGCCATGCCGCTCGGCCACCTCCCGCCAAAATTCAGCCAGGGATTTGGCGAGCAGTTCGGCGGCACGGGATTCTGAGATCAGATCCTCCGCAAGCGCACGCATCACGAGCCGTTCCATCCGCTTTGGTTCCTCGGGGGGCAGAGCATCGCCGGGTTCTTTCTGGTGCCAACCACGGCGGCGAAATTCGCGGAACAAATTCGTGGCGAGCGCTTCCGAAACGATACTTAAATCCTTCGCCCGGTAAATCCAGGCCTGCATACTGAGGCCGTATTTATGCTTTAAAAGATGCAGTTCGTAGAGGCTAAGCGCCTGCCGCCGCTCCCCCAATTCGTGGCGCGCCGCCGGTGCGGGGACTAAAAAAGCACCGGCAAACCGGTGCGCCGCTTTCTCTGCACTCGCCCCTTTTTCGGGCCGGAGAATAATGTGCCCTAATTCGTGGGCCAAATTGAAGCGCTGGCGGTCGCCGGGAAGACTACGCCGCATAACAATGACCGGGGTGTTGTCCTCCATCATGAAGGTGCAGGCGTCAAAGCCATCCACACCGTCCACCAACCCAACCTTGATCCCTTTATCCTCAAGAAGTTCGGTCAGGTTTTCGATGGGGGCCAAGCCTAACTGCCAGGCCGCCCTTAGCTCTTCCGCCACCCGCTCCGCTTCTTCCGGCACGGTAATCCTCGGATTTACGCCCTCCGGTAAAACAAAGCCGCGTGCGGCGTCGCCGGGCGGGAAAAGCGCTTCAATCTCGAGATATCGTTCAAGCCACCCCTGGATTTGGGCAAGGACCGTTTGTTCTTGCTTGCGGCGCAGGGCAGAATTTTTACGGTAAGCCGGCACGGAAAGGTTCACCCTACGCGTCCTGAAAAAATATTCAACCTTGACCCCGAGCGCCTCTGCCAGACGGAGCAGGACACCGGAACTTGGTATGTCTAAGCCCCGTTCGTACTTTGAAATGGCCTGAGGCGACACACCCACACGGTTGGCTAATTCCCGCAAACTCAGTCCGGCGGCCCGCCGGGCCAGCCTGAGCCGTTCTCCGACCATCACCTTTTCACCCCGGTTTACATTCTATCAAAAATATTGCATTTTGTAAACCGAAGAATAATTGGAAATCAGGGGGGACACCATACTCAATCTGCTCAGTTCCTCGTCCGCCGGGGCCCTTTGGGTCCGCCGCCGTGGAATCTACCTCCTCGACGAGCCCGAGGCGGCCCTGTCTCCGGTCCGGCAAATAGCCTTTCTGCGGCTCCTATGGCAGATGGAGCAAACCGGTAACGCCCAGTTCATCATTGCCACCCACTCGCCTATCCTGCTGGCCTACCTCGGGGCAACGATTTACACCCTGGATTACCCCCTCATCCCTGCCATCCCGTTAAACCTGCTTATATCGAAAAGTGCCACCAGCGGTTAAGCCGACCCGATAAAATTTCGGAAATTAACAACTGCTTAATAATATTTAACAAGCTATTATCCGGCCATCAATCGAAACTTAACATGAAGCTTTTAAGATAACATCAAAAGTGTCGCTATGACCAAAACCATGAAGAGAGTGCCGGCTATCCTCATTGTTTTGCTCCTGTTGTTCAGCATTTCTATCTTCCCTGCAGGTGCGGCAAGTGCCCCTGCCGTAAAGAATGTGATCCTGTTGATCCCGGACGGCATGAGCATTGGCGGTACAACTCTGGCCAGGTGGTATAAAGGCGGTACGCCCCTGGCCATGGACGAAATGGCCTGCGGCCTGGTGAGAACCTATTCCTCCGACGCAGCCATCGCTGACTCCGCACCTGCGGCAACGGCTTATGCCAGCGGTTTTAAATCCCATACGGGCTACCTGGGGGTGCTCCCCGATGTGGCCAACATGCCCGGCCTCCAGCCCATCCCCAAGGGTGATGAAAGGAAACCGGTGGCCACCATTCTCGAAGCAGCAAAACTGGCGGGAAAGGCTACGGGGCTGGTGGCTACCTGTGAAATGCCCCATGCCACCCCGGCGGCCTTTTCCTCCCATTACCCGGACCGGAACAACTATGACGACATCCTCGAACAGCAGGTGTATAGCGGTATAGATGTGGTGCTGGGTGGTGGTTCCCAGTTCCTGGAGGCCGGGGCCAGAAAGGACAAGGAGGATTTAATTAAAGTAATCAAGGACCTGGGTTATGACTATGTAACCACGCCGGAATCCCTGCACAAGTCCACCTCCAGCAAAATATGGGGGATGTTCGCTCCTAAAGACTTGAGCTATGATTTTGACCGTGACCCGGCAAAACAGCCCGGCCTGGCGGAAATGACCGCCAAAGCTATTGAGGTGCTTTCTAAGGATAAGGACGGGTTCTTCCTGATGGTGGAAGGGAGCAAAATAGACTGGGCCGCCCATGCCAATGACCCGGTGGACGTAATCAGCGACATTCTGGCCTTTGACAACGCCGTAAAGGCGGCCCTGGACTTTGCCAAAAAGGATAAGCAGACCGTTCTCTTGCTTATAGCCCGCCTGCTCCGGCCATGGGGCAGGCGGGCCATTTTATCTGCCAGAAACACCTCAAGATCCTGTTTTCACCTAATCCTCAGGCACTCCCCCGGGCAGTATTATGGCGAGGTGAGGACCGCAAATTCCTTTTCATGGTAAAAGCAGATAGAAGATGCTTTACAAGTTAGAGGTTTTGCTTTACAATACACAAAAAGTAAACCTTTTGTCTTATGGAGGTAAAGTTTGGTGTTCACCAAGATTTCAAAAAAAGGCCAGATTACCCTGCCTGCCGAGGTCAGGAAACTTTTGAACCTCCGTCCCGGGGCGCGTGTCCGGTTCGTGGTCGAGAAGGATGCCGCCCGGATTCTCCCCGTCGAAGGGGGAATCGAGACACTCAAAGGCGCCGTTAAAGTTTCAGCGCCGCAGGATTTCAAAGCCGCCCGCCATAAAGCAATGGAGGAACGCAGCCGTGAGAAAAGTGCGCGCACTCGACGCTAACGTTATCCTCCGCTTTCTGACTAATGATGTTCCGGAGCAGGCAAACCGTTGCGCTGAGCTGTTGAAGCGGGTTGAAACCGGTACCGAAGAAGTCTGGTTGCCCGACCTTGTCCTGGCAGATATCATCTGGACCTTAGAAAAATTTTATAAACAGCCTAAGCAACAGATCCGTGATCTGCTCGCCCCCATTCTCAACCTGCGTAGCTTGCGCTTTTCGAGCAAGAAAACGGCTCAAAAGGCCCTCCAACTTTACGCAGAAAAGAACCTCGATTGGACCGATGCTGTTATCGCCGCGCAGATACTTGCCCGCAAGCAGAGCGAAATTTATTCTTATGACAGAGACTTCGACAAACTGGAAGGTGTTACCCGGCTGGAACCCTGAAAGGTCTCTCTGGTGTGCTTTCTTCCCGCACTTGCGGCAGCGTGACCTCCGGTTTACCGCCTTCCGGCAAAACCACCCTTATCCCGCCGCCGTATTCCTGGTCCCGTTTTTACCTCAGCATAACCGTGGGGGACCTTCAGGCGCAGGTCCGGCAGGATATACTCGTGCCCCATCCGCCGCCATTCCAGCCGGTCGCCGATCTCCAGCCGGCGCAGAAGGTTGGTCACCGGGCCGCGCAGTCCCAGCCCGCTGACGTCGTGCACCCCCGCGTCGAAGACGTAGCGCAGCCGCTCGCCGTCCCGCCGCACGTGCCGCTCCCACGAGGTGCAGAAGCCGCCCGGCCGGTGGTGCTGCTCCGCCACCAGCACATACCATTTTAATGGGAAGGGCAGGGAAGGACTCTCGTATGAGCAGTTTGCGGCGGGCTTTTCAGCGTTGCTGGGTTATAATAACCATCTGGTGCTTGCGTGCGTAACGTAAAATTTCTTCGTCGGAAGCTGCGGGAGAAAGAACGTCGCTTACTCTGACTACGGAATAACCCGCTTCGCGTAGCAATTCACACGTGAGAGGCGAAATATGAAGATCTGCCAGATACCGTAAAGTTTTCAAGACCCCTGGGCCTCCCAAGGTATAGGTCTTGTCTGCTCTGTAGCAAGCCAGGCACCGTACATCAGGCTCTGCCGGATGTCTTCTTCCTCCAGTTCCGGATAAGCGTTAAGGATGGCGGGAATATCCATGCCTGCAGCCAGAAGCTTTAAAACAAAAGCCACTGTTAAGCGCGTACCGCGGATGGTGGGCTGGCCCATGCATATTTGGGGGTTTACAGTTATGCGGTCAAGCTTCACAAATACCACTCTCCTGGCTACTATTGTACCATGATTTCCACCACTAGAAACTCACAGGTTTAAATAACCGCGCTATTTCACTGCCTGCAGGCGGCCCGGGCACAGCTACCCATTCCTCCGGGAGTCGAATTCTGGGGCTGGCGCTCCCGCCATGCTGTCTTTTTGCAGGATTTTCCTGCCAATTGACAGGATTTTCATGTTTTCTTGACGAATAATTTATATTTATATCATTTTTCCACGTTTCCCGGTAGCTGGTTTTTGGTGTCCAAGAAAATATTTTCTCCACACCATGATGGAGCACATTGAGGTCGATGGGAAGCTCGTCCTGGAGAAGGTGATAATTATTCCCGCCAGCAAGAAAGATGGGTTTGGGGAAGCTGCTGAAACCTGATGCTTTTGGTGGTTATCCAGAGGATATATAGGCAGGTGCTGGGATTGCCATGAAAACAGATGAGCTCAAAAAACAAATAGTAGCAGCCCGGTCGAGGTATTATCAACTGGTTTTACTGGTCGGGTCAGCTGCAACCGGAAAAACCAAAATTCTTGTTCAAACAGCCAAAGATGAGGGTTATCCCTGTATTAATCTGAACCTCGTGCTGAGTCAGAAACTCCTGGAATACCCCGCAAGAATGCGAGCGTTACGCTTGCCGAGAATAGTGGAGACGATCATAGGCGAAACGGGCAAGGACACCGTCCTTCTGGATAACACAGAAATAATTTTTGATCCTGTTCTTCAACAGGATCCTTTACGTTTACTTCAACAAGTCAGCCGCAATCGGACTATCGTTGCCGCATGGAACGGCAAGTTCGAGGGCGGTGCGCTGATTTATGCCTAGCCGGATCACCCGGAGTATAGAAAATATTATGAAGTCGATGCCCTTGTTTGTCCTTTGGGGTAAAGAGGTTTTAGGAAAAGGTGGGGAAATACTGTGAAGTACGCTGACCTGATCCATTTTGAACCGGTTGAAACTATAGTGCAGTTACGGGAAGCTGATGCCAAAAGCAGGGCCGGTGAGTTGGTAAAAAGCTACGTGATCTCGGAACGGATGGCCGAGCAGATTACTGAAGTTGTCTTTCCGCAGCTCCAATACGACCATCCCCAGGATAATAAGGGTCTTTTGATCGTCGGTAACTATGCTATTTAGCCCCCTAACAAGATTGGACAGTTAGACCTCAATCTGCTACAGTTAAACAAGGGGGCATGATTTAGTTGACCAGAAAACAATACTCACCAGAAATGAAAATGCAAATTGTAAAAGAAGCCATGGAAACGGGCAATGCCTCAATTGTAGCCAGAAGACATGATGTTGCACCCAGCCTGGTGGCCCGCTGGACAAGATGTTATAAAAGATACGGTACCTTTTATCCACAAAAGGATGTGCCCAGGTCAAACGGCTCTTCCCCTGATCATAAGAGGATGGCACAGGAAAACGAGCAACTAAAGAAACTGCTGGGCGAAAAAGACCTGGAAATTGCTATTCTTGCCGATAAAATAGCCGCGGCGCAAAAATGGATCTCCTTGGGATATAAAGTTTCCCTGGTTTTGCGGATTATCGGGATCAGCCGCTCCACGTACTATGCTAATTTAAACCACCAACCTAAACCAAAACAAGTAAAAGGTGTACCGGCTTTGCAAGGAATTGGATATCTTAAGGCCGCAGTTTATCAGTAATCTCTTTGAAGGAACGTGCCTCGAGCTCGACATCGAACATGAAAGAATACCTTTTAAGACACCTAATTTGAATGCCCATATCGAATCGTTTCACTCTATTCTGGAGGAGGAATGCCTATCGCGTCATGAGTTTGCCAGCTATGCCGAAGCGTATTCAACGGTTGTCGATTTTATCCCTTCTTACAACGAAAACCGGATTCATTCAGCAACTAAATACTTACCGCCACTGGAGTGCTATCAACTGCTGAAAAACAACCATATAGAATTAAAACCAGTTAAAATTTAACATGTTCCTTGGTGGGCCCTTGAGGTCTTTTGGGCAGCGCCGGAAGACGAGCCTTGACGGCCGGGGACCCCGCAGGTGGTAAAATGAGCTTTCCGACGGGGCGTGCACACCTTGCGTACATGTTCCCCGGAGCCGCCCCGTCGGTAGTTCCTGGCCTACCACCTGCAGGGTGGCAGTCAAGGCCGCCGCCTTCAGATTAAACAATTCAATGATACTTTACGAAATAGTTAGCAACAAAGACTAATTGTCCAATTTTAGGGGGTCAGGACGGGTACGCTATTATAAGCTTGACATAAATATAAAGAGACCAGTAAATTTCTCCGGTCTCTGAATTTCTACGGTAAAACTTAAATGCTCCAGTTACCGTGCAAGTTTTTAATAGCCGGCCGGTACAACCTATCTTTTCCCGCCTAGGACACTTGTCACCGCATAACCAATATCATAGGCCATATCTACCAGATGGTTGCAACCCTGGCTCCCACCAACCAGTTCCCCTATTTCCCTTTTATTTAAACGAGCTATATTTTTCCCAACAAGCTTAAGAAGGTGAGCGCTGTTTTCAAAGCAGATCCTGTCCGGAGCACGCAAGAAATTTCCCGCACATTCAGTAACAATTCCTTCACTGTTAAGACCGATATGCACGCCCAACTCATGAAACGAGTCGCTAAAGCAGCCATACGCCGCCAAACTTCCGCCATCCTGACGCCAAACTATGCTGCTCATGTTACGATTAAAAAGTGTTCCTTCACGCTCATAACCGCCAATATAATCAAACCACCTGCATGTCAGACGATCCAGGTTACTGAAATAACGGCACGCATTGAAATAAATTTTATCCCAATACTCTTCGTAAGCCCGAGCCGACGTGAAACCTCTCTTTTCAAAAATAAAAGTTTCCGCCTGAATGCTCCCCTTAACACAATCTGCCAGTAATTCTCTCGGCAGTCCGCCTGCCTCATCACCGGCCACGCGCCTTAAGCTGCCCCCTGCATTAAAGTACGCCTCAACGCCTTTTAGCCCCGGCAGTTCCTTCCCGCCGTTCAAACCGCCCCCCGGCGAGCGGTAAATATCCCACCGTGCATCTTTAATCAGAAAGCTCTTTTGGTCGATTAGCAGCCTGCCGACCGCCTCGAAATCAGTGCTCAAAAAAGTGCTTTCAGCCAGCAGTTCCTCGTCATTGATCGCCTTTACAGTGGAAAAACGATGAGCGTGATATAAAACTTCCATACCGGTCCCCCTTCCTTCTATATTTTACCATGATTATACTATTGTCACAGTTGTATATTCAACCAATATTTTGCGGTAAATTAAAACTTGAGCCTATAAGGGTCCCACCAGAACCCTCAATGAATAAGATGGATCATAAACAATATAAGAACTTGAAAGGAGTTTTCGCGTGAATCTGTTCAGCATAGGACTTGTCTTATTTTCAATTATTTTATTTGCAATAACACTGGGCTTATCTTTAAATCTGTCACAGAAAGTAAAATCCCATAACCGGCCAGGTGGTTTAGCGAAGGGATCGACTGAGGAAAACAAGCAAAATACGATTATATTGAAACTGCCGGGAGACGGTAACCATACGAATAACTATAATATAGACGTTAAAATCTCACTGACTAATAATAAAAACACCGGGCAGGAAGAAAAAGTAAGTGTAATTAACGAACCCAGAAAAAAATTTTACCGCAGGCTGGACGAATACCTCTAGCAGCCGGCAAGTGATTTAAGAGGGATGAAGAAAAATGAGGGGTCAGAGAAAGCTTTAAGACTCACAAATTTTTCTCCATTTTCATAATAGTGTATATAAAAAACTAAGGAGGTATCCACTATGGCTGACTTTAAAACTGAAGGAGCTGTGCCGGGCTTCGGCAACTGGGCGTTCATCATCTTCCTGATTTTGATCCTGCTTGTTTTTGGCGTGGGTCTCTGTGGCTGGGGCATTTAAGTTAGTAACAACAGTCAAAAAGCCAGGAGTTTCATCCCTGGCTTTTTTCTTTCATGTTCAATACTTTACTCCACGCACGCTCCCTCAAAAAGGTTACTTATAAACTGCGTTACCGGACCTGACTGCTGGCTAAGCCACAATAGAATTGCAGGACCCGCTTGCTCAAGGATAGATTTAAGCCTTAATTTCCGCGAAGCGGGATAGTGATAAGGTTGCCTGTGGGCAATAAACCATGGATATATTCAAACAGGTTCCAGGGCTGATGGAGATAACAAAGGCTTGAGGTTTTCTCAAGCCTTTTTCACTGCAGTAAGATCGCACTATTTCTTGTTTTTTAATGGTACGCTTAACAGCCAAAATCTTGATTTTCCTGGAGCGGGTGACGGGGATCGAACCCGCAGCCCTCAGCTTGGGAAGCTGATGCTCTACCATTGAGCTACACCCGCCTAACATAAGCATTATATCTTATTTACTAATAAAAATCAAGGTGAATACAGTTCCGTTTTTAATTGAGAGGGCAGCTGAAAAGCTGCCCTTATTCTTTCTGGTGACCCCACCGGGATTCGAACCCGGGTTACCGCCGTGAAAGGGCGGTGTCTTAGGCCACTTGACCATGGGGCCATGTCCACCCGGCATAAACCGCCGGGGACTAAACCTGCTTATTAAAACTGCCCTGGGCCGGTACCCTGATGAACCGGCACCTGGCGCCTGCTTTACAAAACTGGTGAGCCATGGTGGACTCGAACCACCGACACCCTGATTAAAAGTCAGGTGCTCTGCCGACTGAGCTAATGGCCCAACAAGCCTTACATTTAGATATATTACTATAACAATAACAGAGTGTCAACATCAAAATAATAAATCACCCAATAACTTTTACCACAATTCAGCAGTCAGAATAGTCTGGGACCGTTTGCTGCCTACGCCGACGAGAGCGATAGGCACACCGGAAACCTCGCTGATACGCTCGAGGTACTTCCTCGCTTTCACTGGGAGATCCTCCAGCTTTTTGGCTTCCGTGATATCCTCCTGCCATCCGGGTAATTCCTCATATACCGGCACACATTCGCTCAACACTTTGAGGCTGGCCGGAAAGTCTTCTATAATATCATTACGGTAGCGATAACCAGTACAAATTTTAACTTTATCCAAACCGCCTAAAACATCAAGCTTGGTGACAGCCAGGTAATCAAGCCCGTTAATCCTGGCAGCGTAGCGGGCTGCTACGCCGTCAAACCAGCCGCAGCGGCGCCGCCGGCCGGTCGTAGTCCCGAACTCGCCGCCCCGCTCTTGAATATACTCACCCACTTCATCCTTAAGCTCTGTCGGGAAAGGCCCTTCACCGACCCGGGTGGTATAGGCCTTAGCCACACCAAGCACACGGTCGATCCTGGTCGGTCCGATGCCCGCCCCGAGGCAGGCCGCCCCGGCAGTGGGATTAGAGGAAGTAACGTAGGGATAAGTGCCGTGATCTAAATCCAGGAGCGTTCCCTGCGCCCCCTCAAAAAGGATATTCTTGCCCTCTTTGATTGCCTCGTTCACAATAACTGACACGTCAGCAACGTATTTACTGAGAACTTCAGCGTAACCCCTGTAGGACTCCAAAACGGCCTTGTAATCGACACCCTCGCTGTCATAAACCCTGGTTAATAAGCGGTTCTTACTTTCCACATTCTGTTCCAGCAAAGCCGCAAACCCGTCCTGATCGATCAGGTCAATCATCCTGATCCCGACCCGCGCAGACTTATCCATATAAGCCGGCCCAATTCCGCGGCAGGTTGTGCCGATCTTATTATCCCCCTTACTTCTTTCCTCCGCCTGATCCAACCGCTGGTGGTAGGGGAAGATAACGTGAGCGCGCTGGCTTATTCTCAGATTGGCCGTGCTGATTCCCTGGCTCTCCAAAGATTTCAGCTCACCAATCAGCACCGCCGGATCGATTACCACACCGCTCCCGATAATGCAAGTCTTATCCTGGTAAAGAATACCTGACGGAATCAAATGAAGCTTATATACTTTGCCTTCAACAACCACCGTGTGCCCGGCATTGTTCCCTCCCTGGTAGCGCACAACCATATCGGCTTTTTCCGCCAGAAAATCAGTAACTTTCCCTTTACCTTCATCCCCCCACTGTGCGCCTATCAAAACAACAGTTGACATTGGGCAACCCCCTAAATCCGATTTATGATTTCCCTTGCCGCCAGCACTCCAGCCGCGGAGGCCTGAGACAGGCCCCTGGTTACACCGGCCCCGTCCCCGGCGGCAAAAAGGTTTTTAACCTCTGTCTCCAGGCAATTGGACAAGGCGAGGCGGGAGGAATAAAACTTAACCTCGACACCGTACAGCAGCGTATAACGCGAGTACACCCCCGGCGCAATCTGATCGAGCGCTCTAAGCATCTCCACTATCCCCATCAGGTGGCGATAGGGAAAAACGAGGCTCAAATCACCAGGAGTCGCCTCGGCCAGTGTCGGTACCGTCATACATTTGGACAGCCTTTCCCTGGTGGAGCGGCGGCCGGCAACCAGATCTCCCAGACTTTGCACAATCACTCCGCCTCCCAGCAGGTTGGCCAGGCTGGCAATATACCTGCCGTAAGCAATCGGCTCCTTGAACGGCTGCGTGAAGGTCTTGCTGACCAGTATGGCAAAATTTGTGTTCTCAGTCTTGTTATAAGCATGGCTGTGGCCGTTAACCGTCACCAGACCGCCGTTATTTTCGAGTACCACTTCCCCGTTTGGATTCATGCAAAAGGTGCGGACTTTATCATTAAATGTTTTAGAATAATAAATAAACTTCGCCTCATAAAAAATCCGGGTGAGGTGGTCCATCACCGCCGCAGGGAGCTCAACCCGTACTCCAATGTCGACTGGATTTACCGACATCTTAAGCCCGAGTTGCTGCGCCTCCCGGCTGAGCCATTCCGCACCTTCTCGGCCCGGAGCAACAATCACATAATGCGCATTATAAACCAGCCCGTCCCGGGTTACCACCCCCTGCACAACCCGATCCTTAACCAAAACCTTCTCCACCTGACAGGAGGTGAGCACCTCCACTCCCCGGGCGACAAGAAACTCCCACATTCTCTGAACTATTTCTATACAGCGGCCGGTTCCCATATGCCTGATCTGCACCGGCAGCAGCTTCAGCTCACAAAGTATCGCCCGGCGCTGCATATCCTGAATCTCCTCTGCATGCTCCAGGCCAAATACCTGTTCAGGCGCGCCGAAGCTGAGATATATCCTATCTATATACTGGATCAAATCTGCGAGGTTTTTCTCCCCGACATACATACCCAGGCTGCCGCCCACCTCTGTGGACAGGGTAAGCTTACCATCACTGAAGGCACCGGCTCCCCCCCAGCCGCAAACCGTGGAACAAGGCGAGCACTTGAAACAAGGGGCATTTTTCTCGCGGGCAACGCAAACACGCTTTTCAATTTCCCGGCCCTTCTCGATGATCAGGATTTTGAGCTCCTGTTTTGATTTAACAAGTTCCAGGGCAGCAAAAATCCCGGCCGGTCCGGCTCCGACAATGATCACATCATACTGCTTACCCAAAAACTCCCTCCAGGCCTCCCCCTGAAAATAATAATTATTTATATTATTTTCCTGCCGGCATAAAAATAACCCAAACAACAAACATATACCCGTTGCTATTTGAGTCAGCTCTGCTCCATTGGGGGATTAAATTGACACATCATCCATTTTTCGCTCGACATAAACATTTTAATGAATAACAACCCCACTGTCAATATAGCTAAGGCTGGTAATCCTCTGCGTTTTTCAGCAGGGGAACAAATTTGGTCAGTTCTTTCAAAAAACCCAGCTCAACTATCCCCACCGGGCCGTTGCGGTGTTTCGAAATAATAATTTCCGCTATACCCTTTTTCTCAGAATCGGGGTTATAGTACTCATCCCGGTAAATAAACATAATCAGGTCAGCATCTTGCTCAAGCGCTCCCGATTCCCTCAAATCAGACATGATCGGACGCTTATCCTGCCGCTGTTCCACAGCGCGGCTGAGCTGGGCCAGGGCCAGAACCGGCACGTTTAACTCCTTGGCAAGGCTTTTCAAAGAGCGGGAGATATCAGAAATTTCCTGCTGGCGGTTTTCATACCGGCGGGTACCTTGCATCAACTGCAGATAATCAATGATAATCAGACCCAGCCCCTTCTCCGCCTGGAGCTGCCGCGCCTTAGCACGGACCTGGCGGACGGTTACGGCAGGTGTATCATCAATATAGATCGGCGCCTTGGCCAGCTTACCGGCAATTTCATGAAGTTCCCGCCAATCTTCCTCGTTCAGCAAACCGTTGCGCACGCGCTGCTGGTCAATTCTGGCCTCAGCGCAGAGGATCCGCTGGACCAGTTGCTCCTTGGACATCTCCAAGCTAAAAATAGCTACTGGAATATTATGCTTTAAAGCGGCGCTATAGCCGATACACATGCCCAAGCTCGTTTTTCCCATGCTGGGCCGGCCGGCCAAAATGATTAAGTCGCTGGGTTGCAGCCCATGGCATATCTTATCCAGGTCGCCGAAAGACGTGGGCACACCGGTAACACCGCCCCGGTTGTTATAAAGAAATTCCATGTGGGTCAAGGTGTCAACAAGGATATCCTTAATTGAATAAAAAACCCCGCTCACCCGGCGGCTGCCCAGTTCCACGATCATCCGCTCGGCCTCGGCAATGAGCTTCTCCGGGTCTTCGCTTTCTTCGTAGCTCATGCCGGCAATCCTGGTGGAAAGCTGAATCAAGGTACGCAAAAGAGCCTTTTCTTCAACAATGCGCGCGTAATATTCGACATTGGCGGCTACAGGTGCCATCTCCGCCAGTGAAGCAATGTAAGCCACACCGCCGGCCTTATCCAGATTTCCCTGTTGCCGGAGCTGTTCCGACACGGTAATCAGGTCAACCGGCCTGCCGCTCTCATTTAAAAAGAGCATGGCTTCATAAATTATTCTATGATCTTCCCGGTAAAAATCCTCGGGACGAACTACTTTCATAACTTTGAAGATAGCGTCACGGTCAAGAAGAATGGCACCCAGCACGGACTGCTCGGCATCTATATTTTGCGGAGGTATTTTCCCCAGCAACGGAACCACCTGCCATAAAAACAGTCATAGTCCACTAATTAATCAATACGTCAATTTCAGGAGATTGAAAAACATGCCTGACAATCTCTTCCACGGAACTTACCGGGATTACCTGGATACCTTTTAAATCCACCGGGATGTCTTTTTGATTTTCAGACGGAACCAATACGGTTTTGATGCCGGCTTGCCTGGCACCGTATATCTTCTCAGGAATACCGCCGACCGCGCGGACCTTGCCTTGAATGGAAATCTCACCGGTTACAGCCACATCCTGGGGAATGGAGCGGCCCTGAATGGCGCTCAGGATAGCTACAAAAATAGCCGCTCCTGCCGAAGGGCCGTCAATCCGGCCGCCTCCCACCACATTTACGTGAATATCGTAATTAGCCAGATCTTCCCCCGTCAACTTACGGATCACCGAAGTGGCATTGAAAACCGAATCCTTGGTCATGCTGCCGGCAGTATCATTAAAACGGACAGTTCCCTGGCCCTGGCTGCGTGCCGGGAAAGCCACCGCCTCAATCTCCAAAACCGATCCCAAAAATCCCATAACACCGAGTCCGAAAACTTTCCCCACTTCCCGCTGAGATGAAGCTTTGCTGGTTACATTTGGGCTCAGCCTGCTGACCTGCACCACTTCCAGGACATCCTCCAGGGTAATTACAGCTGGCATGTCCTCCTGCTCGCTGCGGTAGCAGGCCAAACTAAAAGCATCAGCCAGGATATTAACCGCCTTGCGGCCCTCAATGGTGTACTCGCTGATTACCTCCGGAACCCGCCTGTCCATTTCCACACCCAGCTTGGCAGCTGCCTGTTCTACAATCTTTTGAATGTCTTTTGGTGTAAGCGGCTCAAAATATATCTCTGTGCAGCGGGAACGGATAGCCGGGTTAATGTCGAGCGGGTCCCGGGTAGTGGCGCCGATCAAAATAAAATCAGCAGGGGCACCTTCTTCAAAAATTTTTTTGATATACTGCGGTACATTAGTTTCATATTCATCATAATAAGAAGATTCAAAGTAAACTCTTTTATCTTCAAGTACTTTCAACAGTTTATTTTGCAGGATCGGGTCCATCTCCCCGACTTCATCAATAAAAAGCACCCCTCCATGGGCATCGGTGACCAGTCCCAGCTTCGGCTCAGGCACACCTGTCTCCGCCAGATCCCGCCTGGCACCCTGGTAAATGGGGTCGTGGACCGACCCAAGAAGAGGATTGGTTACTTCACGCGGATCCCAGCGCAGCGTCGTTCCGTTTACTTCGACAAAAGCCGCATCCTTCGCAAAAGGAGTCCTCTTGGAACGCTTTGCTGCTTCCAGCGCCAGGCGCGCCGCCGTTGTCTTGCCTACACCAGGCGGTCCGTAAAGAATAATGTGTTGGGGATAGGGAGAAGTCAGCTTGGCAATCAAGGCCTTAATCGCCCGTTCCTGACCGACAATTTCATCAAATGAAGCCGGGCGCAAAAAATCTCTTGCCAAACCGGACAGTTTTTTCTGTTCCAGCTTTTCCAACACCGCCAGTTTTTTCAAAGTTTGCGCGTTCTCAGGCCCGGCATTTTCTTTAATCACCTGCATTTTAATTTCTTTAATGTAATCTTCGTGACGCTGCTGGAGCTTTTCGCTTATTTTTCTCTCCAACCGGTCTTCCACGGTACGCCGGGCAATGCTGTCGGCTATTTCCTCTTCAATCTTTTCCAAAATACCGGGAATATCCACCAGAGCCGGCAGGCGATCATAGGTCGGGTCCTCGAAAACCAGCTTTTGAAGAGCCAGGACCCTCTCTTCCAGCCTTTTCGAGCGCATGAGCTGCAGTGCCTCCAGCTTGCCTGCACGCAGGACCAGCTTATCAGAACCATACAAACTGGCCAGCAGGTCATACAGTACAGCCACCTGGCGTTTTAACCGGGCCTGGCCTTTTAACCTGCCTTTTAGCTTACCTGAAGTTTCGCTTTTCGAATCCCCGATCCACTTTCCGAGGAATGCTTTCATTTTCTGCTCCTTCCTTGATGTCTATCAGATTATTGTCGGATGGCCGGTTAAATAGCCTCACTCCGCAACCACTTCTACCATAACTTCAGCCTGAACGGCAGGATGCAACTTCACCGCCACAGGGTATGCACCCAACTGTTTAATCGGCTCCTTGACAACCAGCTTCTTCTTATCCAGCATAATGTTATACTGGTCAGCCAAAGCATCGGCAATATCTTTATTGTTAACCGAACCGAAAAGCCTGCCTCCCTCGCCTGTTTTGGTTTTAATGACAACAGTAAGGTTGTTCAAACGGGCGGCCAGCTCCCTGGCTGCCTGTTCGATCTTTTGCTCTTTAATTGCCATAGCCCGCCGGCGGTCGGCCAGTTCTTTCAACCTGCCCTCAGACGCCTCGCTCGCCAACCCACGGGGCAAAAGATAATTTCTTGCATATCCATCAGCTACATTAATCACATCACCCTGCTTGCCCTGGCCGGGCACATCTTTAAGCAAAATTACTTTCATTTCACACCTCCTCAGCTTGGTGAATCATATAGGGTTAATCAGTGAATACTGCAACTTTATACCCGGCGTTGCCGCTGTTCCGCCCGGCACTCCGCTGGTAGTTGATATTAATGCTTAATTTTTCAGAGCCGGTAGCCGCCGAAAGTTAATCAAAGGGTCAGTAGCCCCTAACAACAAAAGGACAGCAACGCTAAAGGGAAGATAAGAAAAAGCCAGGAATAAAAAAATCACCTTTAACGGCAGGGCAAGCTTAACCTTCCGTGAAAAGTACGTTACCACCGACAGTCCAAAGACCAGGTATACATTAAAAAGAACAAACAATATATTTTTGCCAGCTTTATCCAGCAGCGGCAAGGCAAACTGATCACCCAGCAAAAGCAGGCCAAGCCCAGCGATCAACCCCCAGATACTATACCACGGCAAATAAATTGCGGAAAATGCAGGCAACTGGGGAAGCCTGTATTTCAACAAACGCTCCACGACAATCCTGGAAAGGAAATATGTAATTGCCGCTGATATTGCCGAAGCAACAACCAGCTGACCGGGTATCAAAAGCTCAAAGAAGCTGATCAGGTTCCTGTCCAAATTCTCCTGCCATTCAGGCAACATGCCGTCAAAACCCCGCATCTGCCGGTTAACCGCCACCCACTCCTCCAGCATGCGACGGTTTTCTTGTCCCAGAACCAGCGGGTTTTCTTTGGTCAGCGCATATACAAGCGCCATCGACGCTATAGCCAGAAACGCAGCAGCCGAGAGGCCGGCCAGGAGACTTTTGCCGGAAGAAACACGGTTTTTAAAAAGCAAACCGAATACAATTCCCAGAAGCCCGTAATGGATGACCATAACCAGCACCATTACCGGATCCTGCCCCGCAAAGAGCATGAGACCGCCCCCCGCGAACAGTCCCAGAATAGCGTACCTGGCATCCAGGCGCAGCACAAGGAGTATAACTGGAAGCGGCATTAAAATGATCGACAGGGAATAAAGAGAGGGCAGGAATATACCTGCCAGGCCCGTAAAAGCAACAAGGGCGGTCAAAACAACCCATTCCAAAAGGCCCCTGGTTTTCTCGCCGGCTGCCAAGGGATCACCTCTTTTTGTCAACCAAGTAATTTAAAAGATTAGATATATCCCCGTACCACCTCTCCATTTCGTGGTCTTCATCAATACCCTGGCGTAGTTTTGCCTCAACCTTTAAGTCAAGACGGGAGAAATTTATTCCAAGCCGCCGCCCCAAAATATAACAGGTTATAACCAGGCTGGCCAGCGCATCAAGAATTAACTCCTCACTTCCCCGGAGCATCGATTTAAAAAGTGCCGACAGGGAAGTGAGCAGGTCGGCCTTCAGCCACTCAACGACTTTGATATTTTTTGCAATGCCGCCTTCCTGGCTGCCGGTAAACATTTCAAAATCCTCCTTAAAATAGATACCCGAAGAACCTGTAACACAACAATTAATTATTCTATGGGACAGGTTTCTTTTCCTGCCCCGCTGAAAAACGAATCGCCTGTTATTTGTTCCCCCAATTACGCATGGTTAGAAATGACGGAATAACAAGTTAAGGGAGCCCTCAGCTCCCTTTAGTTTTACTCCGCGGTATATGGCAACAGAGCAATAAAACGTGCTCTTTTTATCGCCGTTGTCAGCATGCGCTGATGCTTGGCGCAGTTACCAGATATCCGGCGCGGCAGGATTTTCCCCCGCTCCGTAATATACTTCTTAAGACGTGGCACATCTTTATAGTCAATGGCCGCCATCTTATCTACACAAAAGCTGCAAACCCGCTTCTTACCCCTGCGGCCCTTTTCACGCTTCAATAAGATTCCTCCTTATACCGGCGCCGAATAACGGCGTTTTTATTGTTTTAAAATGGAATGTCATCCTCATTAAAACTGACCTCACTGCCATACTCCAAACTTTCGCCACCGTAGTTACTGCCGGAAGCCGCTGCACTCTCTTTAGCACGGTCAAGAAAGCGCACATTGTCAGCAATCACTTCCGCAGCCTTCCTGCGAATTCCCTGGCTGTCGTCATAGGATCGAATCTGTAGCCTGCCCTCAACTGCAACCAGCCTGCCTTTACCAAGATAGTTGGCACAGGTTTCGGCCACTTTCTGAAAGACAACAATGTCAATAAAATCGGTTTCCCTTTCTCGGTCCTTTGACTGCCGCCTGTCAACCGCCAGGGTAAACCTGGCTACCGCCACCCCGCCTGGGGTATAGCGCAGATCAGGCTCTTTGGTGAGCCGGCCGATTAATATTATTCTATTAAGCATATCCTCACCGCCCCGGTTTTCTGTCCCCGGTAAACCCAAGGGCAGGTTTTATTCTTCTTCGCGGGTAATGATGTGTCTAAGCACCTCGTCCGTAATCTTAAACACACGGTCAAGTTCCGACGACACTTCGGGTTCCGCATTTATATGGAGTACAACGTAATAGCCTTCCCTGACGCCTTTCACCTCATAGGCCAGCCTGCGCTTACCCCACTTATCCAGCTTGATAACCTCGCCGCCCTGGCTTACAACCAGGTCCTTGAATTTTTCAATGACCGCCGTGTTTTTTTCCTCGTCCAAATCAGGACGGAGGATAAAGACTACCTCGTACTTGCGCAAACCACTCACCTCCTCCCCACGGACTGC
>JGI12104J13512_1001059_pt1 | contig 21686 bp, 14 predicted proteins | sample TerdegcTABiofilm_FD_13512 | JGI IMG/M metagenome (IMG submission 13512)
GCCCCAAAGATAGGCTTCTCCAATCGGGGACATTCCTCCGAAGGAGGTGTGTCCCCATTCCTTGTTCGGAGGTGTGTCCCCTTTCCTCAGCCATGAGTTCATTCGCCCTCGGGCTCGGTCAAACTCGGCGCTTCGCGCCTCAAACAGTTCCCTCGCTTATCCTCGGACTCACTCACTCTTTGAATTAGGCCTTAAAATCGCCGCTTGTGTAAGCCTACAGGTCGCCGATGGCCGCCTTTGCAGCGCCAAGCTATCCGGTAACAGAACAACCACCGTTTTACACGGTGGTTGTCGTATTTGCCGGTATTTCTTGTTGAACATTGTACATCATGCGTTGCATCGGCCTTTCGCCGTATTTGATGAGCCAATCCAGGATATGATTAATGTTTCCTATCGCCACTGCAATTGAAGTGTCGGCAGCCCCGTAATACAGCCGGATTTCACCGGAATTTTCATCCAATACATAACCGCATGGGAAAACTACGTTATTAACGTCCCCAACCAGTTCATAAGAAGCCTTTGGTCCAAAGATCCATTCCTTGCCGCGGGAGATAATTCGTTTCGGATTCTCCAAATCCAATAAAGCTGCGCCGATGCGATATATGCACCCTGCTGCCGTATTGCGCACTCCGTGATAAAAGACCAACCAGCCTTCCTTGGTTTCAATTGGGGGCGTCGAAAGACCAATTTTATTCGCGTCCCACCAGGAGCCCATCCGTGCCTTGATCAGCGGTGTGGTAGATGTCCAGGTTTTTAAATTGCTTGAATAGGATATCCAGATGTGAGCTCCGGCATATAAATCAATTGCGTGCGCAGTTTCCGGCCGGTGGATCAATAACCAGTTCCCGTCAATTTTTCGTGGAAATATACAAGCATCTTTATCATGCGGGAGGGTAATTTTGCCAATTTTTTCAAACGTGACAAAATCTTTTGTCAAGGCCATAGACACTAATGGTCCACTTGTGGAAAATGCCGTATAAATGATGGCATATTGCCCTAATTCGGGCACATATACCATTCTCGGATCCTCAATTCCCCACATTTCTTCCGGAAAAATATCAGGTTCAGGAACAAGGGCGGGGGTGGGATCAATACGCCAGCCGGTTAACCCGTCATCGCTGCGGATAACATTTAAGAAAGAGACGCCGCGCCGGCTTTCCACCCTGGCCAGTAGAATTGTTTCGCCGCCCGGCAGCTTGACCGCGCCTGGATTAAAAACCGAATTTATGGGATAAGGCCAGTCGTCTGCCGTAATGACCGGATTGCCGCTATACCTTTGAAACAGTTCACCGTTAATGTATTGTTCTTGTTTAGCCGTGATGATTCCCCACCGTTCTTGGTTTATTTATGGTTACTATTTATGATTATTTATTATATCCTGTTTTTCTTTGTTGCCAATAGCCTTGCGAATTTTAATTTCTTTTAAGGAGGTAACCGCAAGACCAAAACTAATTACTGATTCCGCCCCGCTGTTATTGCTGCTGCCTGATGCGTGCAAACCGTCAAGTGGATAATCCTGGTTGGTATTATATACCGGCACTCCTAATCGATTATTGCCAAAAAACCAGTTGAAAGCTTTTTTGGCCAGTGTCCGGTATTCTTTTTTATGAGTCCGGCGTAAAGCCTCGCAATAAGCTTCAACAAGATAGCCAATCTCAATTGGCTGTTGATCAAAATAGGCTCTTTTCGCTCCTTTATACAGCCAGCCCCGGTTGCCGATCAAGTCAAAGTAGGTGCCGTTATATTGAATGCTTGTAAGGAAGTCCAGCGCTTCCAGAGCGGTATCCAGATACCTCTTATCTTTAAATACATTATATGCCAGCATTAGAGAGTAAGGAACTTTGGCGTTTCCGTAAGTAATAGCAGGCTCGAACCAATGCCAGTTCGCGCTTTGATTGGATTCATAGAGTTTTACCAAGTGGTCGGCTCCAGCCCGGAGCAGTCCGGCAACCTTTGATGATTCCGGATATTTCTGCAGATAACCGTATAAACCACAAATGGCATAAGCCATTGCTTTCGAAAAGTTTGATAGCGGCCGGTCCGGTTGTGTGCGGTCTATGGCCCGGTCAAATATATCTTTGGCCAGGAGGGTGATCGATTGGTCGACGCTCCAGGCGATGGCGCTGCCCAGCCCAGATAGTACCCGGCCAAAAGTATCTTCGCTCCCGACTTCGTCCAGATATCGCCGGTCATAACTTACAAAGTTGTGAAACCTGCCGTCTTCTTTCTGAACGTAATGGAGAAAAGAAAGATATTTTTTGGCCAAGCGGTACTCTCCGGGAGTGTTGTTGTCAATATGATTGCCGGCGCGGGTCCACCGCATAATCACTTCCAGCGCGCGGCCGGCATCGTCGGCGGAATAACCGTGCTTAAGATCCGGTATTCCATGTAGAGTAAACTGAAACATGCCGGTGTCATCGGTAATACGCTCAAACATATTCATTATTTTGCAGCGGCCCAGGTTATCCAAGGTGCTTTTGCGAATGGCGCTTACTCTTTTTATGCCTTTCAGTGAATGCTCCTTGTAAACTTCCTTAAATAAAGCATGGTACTTTTCAGATACCCTGGACCAGATCATTTCACGTCCGTATTCATAAGACGCTTTACGCATTTTGTTAAGGCTTTCTTTTTGCGAGAGTAACTCATTCAGGGTATCGGTCAGGGCTTTGGGATTGCTGAACGGTACCAGACAGCCGCGTCCGTCCGCCAGGAGTTCTCTGGCGTACCAATAGGGAGTTGATACCACTGATTTACCCATTCCGACGGCATAAGCCAGGGTACCGCTGCTAATTTGGTCAGGTGAGAGGTATGGGGTTATATATATATCAGAACCGCTGATATAATTAAAAAGTTCCTCATTAGAAAGAAACTTGTCGATAAACATCACATTATTTTCCAATGAATAATCATGAACAAGTTTCTGCAGACTTTCACGGTAGCTTTCCCCATGGATCTTGGCTACTTCCGGGTGGGTTTTCCCCATGATAATATATATTACTTCGGGATGATCTTTAACCACGCCGGGCAGGGCTTCCAGCACCATTTCGATGCCCTTGCCGGGGCTTAACAATCCAAAGGTGAGGATCACAAACCGGCCTTTTACACCCATTTCCGCTTTATAGTCTTCAGGGTCAGAAAAAGGCAGATCGGGCACACCGTGCGGGATCATGACAATTTTCTCGGGAGGTACGTAGTATACTTCCTGTAGAATTTCAATTGCTTTATAACTCATCGCTACCAGACGGTGGGAATGATGGATGACCTCCATGAGAGACGAATAATAGCCCAGGTTGGGCTCCTGTAAAACTGTATGGACAGTAGTTACTACCGGTTTTTTTAATTTCTCCAGCAGTTTGGTGATCAGGCGTCCTTCCGGACCGCCGAACAAGCCGAATTCATGCTGCAGGTTGACTACCTGCACATCTGAAGAGTTGATATGTTCCGCCGCCCTGGTATAATCAGAGGCTTTGTTTCTGTCAAAAACAAAATCCACTTCAGGAGGAAAACCGCGATCCATTTGATCGTCTACTGCAATGACTTTCCCTTTAACTGCAAACAAGCTTTGGTAAGAATTGAACAGATTTTGCGTGAAAGTTGCGATCCCACATTTTTTGGGAACATACGAACTGATAAAACATGGGTTTATTTCCCTCTTCATCAGTTTTTCACCCCCGCTTTTTGTCATTATGTTCCTTGAAATTACTGAGGACCCAGCGCAACTTGTTTTTCCCCTGTATACCAGTAATTAGTATTATGTTTTTTAATTATATAATATTTCAATTAATTATACAATGAGTATGGTTTTTTTATATATTTAGTTGTTATTCAGGTGTTCAGAATTCAGACGCCCATGAAGCTTGCTTCACCATCAGATGGATGAAAATGGTAAAGATTTATTTTCAGGGCAGTAGTCGTAAATTCAGGATATTTCGAGACGATAAACCATTCTCGAATACTGATTACTGACTATTGACTCAGTTTATTATCCGGTTTGGCGCAGCGTTTCTAATTGCTGGGAATGGGATATGCCGGCGCTTTTTTTGGGTCCGGGAGTATGATATAATACAAGTTATGTTATTGACCTGGAAGTAGTTTATTACGGTGGAGGGTAGATGTGGAGATAATTACCACCCATGTTAACACAGACCTGGACGCGTTAGCGGCTATGGTTGCTGCCCGGAAGCTTTACCCCGGCGCCGTAATGGTCTTCCCGGGGAACCTCTCCCGGAGTGTTGAAGTATTTATGGCTTTACACAAGGATGCTCTTGATGTAAAAGCAGCCAGGGATGTTAACCCGGATCTGGTTGAACTGGTGGTCCTGGTGGATACCAAGTCTCCCGGAAGGCTGGCCAATCTGGCTGCTATTCTTGAAAAACCTGGTTTGGAAATACATATTTACGACCACCACCCCCGGGAAGCCGGTGATGTCTTGGGCACGGTTGAGGTGGTGGAAATGGTCGGGGCGGCGACCACCTTGTTGGTGGAAAAGATCAGAGAGCGGGAACTGAAGATAACACCTCTGGAGGCGACCATACTTTCCCTTGGTATTTACCAGGATACCGGTTCGCTTGTCTATTCCGGCACAACAGCCAGGGATGCGGATGCGGTGGCCTATTTGCTCTCTAACGGAGCGAACCTGGCTGTGGTTGCGGATTTTTTGGACCGGCCGTTTACTGTTGAACAGCGTATACTACTAAAAGACCTGCTTTTTTCGGCGGAACATCTCCAAGTCAACGGGGTAAAATTATTAATTGCCAAAGGGAATGTCGATGAATTTGTCGGCGGGCTTGCCGGCTTAACTCATAAGCTCGCTGAGTTTGAACGGCCGGACGCGGTTTTTACCGTGGTGGAAATGGATGACCGGGTTCATGTAGTCGCCAGAAGCAGTGTGCCGGAAGTTAATGTTAAAGAAATACTGGGTGTTTTAGGCGGCCGGGGCCATAACGCGGCGGCCTCGGCCACAGTTAAGAATGCTCAGGTGGAAGAAGTGGCCGGGCAGCTTTTGGAAGCTATCCGGTCCAAGGTAAGGCCGCCGGTTACAGCGGCCGCTATTATGAGCAGCCCGGTAAAAACAGTTTCCTCTGAAACGGTTATCAATGAAGCGGAACAAGTCATGTTGCGCTACGGCCATACCGGCCTGCCGGTGGTAAAAGACGGCCGGATAGTGGGAATCATTTCCCGCCGCGATGTGGAGAAAGCGGTCCACCACGGCCTGGGACATGCGCCGGTCAAAGCTTTTATGACAAACAACTTGGTGTCTGTTGGTCCGGAAGCGCCGGCTACGGTGGTGCGTGACCTGATGATCGAGCATGATATCGGCCGGCTGCCGGTGATTGATGATGGGAATCTGGTGGGGATCGTCACCCGCACGGATGTTCTGCGCAATATCCACGGCGACGGTGCGCAAAACAGGTTCCAGACAGTAGAAACAGGCCGCGCTGGCAAAAGGTCGCCTGTGAACATTCAGGAATTAATGTACCGTAACCTGCCGGCTGAAAATGTCGAGATATTGAAGTGGGCGGGTGAAACAGCCCCGGGGATGGGAGCCAGGGTATACGCCGCTGGAGGTATTGTCCGCGACCTTCTTCTGGGTATAGAGTGTCTGGACATTGATCTGGTGGTGGAGGGGGACGGCATTGAATTAGCGCGGGCCATAAGCAAGGAATATCACGGGCGGCTGCGTGTTCATCCCCGGTTCGGCACGGCAAAAATATTATTTCCCAACGGCGGGCAGGTAGATGTAACTACAGCCAGGGTAGAATTTTATCAATATCCGGCAGCAATGCCCCAAGTCGAGGCATCTTCCCTGCGCCAGGATCTTTACCGCCGTGATTTTACCATAAACGCCATGGCAGTGTCTCTTAATAAGGGAAGCTTTGGTGATGTGATTGACTTCTTCGGCGGCCGGGAAGATTTGGAGCGCGGTTTTGTCCGGGTGCTGCATAACCTGAGCTTTGTTGAAGATCCTGTGCGTATTATGCGGGCGGTAAGGTTTGAGCAGCGCTACTATCTGAACATGGAGTCTCAGACGCTTAGGCTGGCGAAGGATGCAATACGCAATAAAATGCTGGCCAGGGTTTCCACGGAGCGAGTTTGGGAAGAAATCAAACATGTTTTTCTGGAACCGAGGCCCGGCCTGGTGCTGGCCCGCTTTATCGAGCTGCAGTTATGGCAATTTTTGTTTCCGGGGGTAGATCCCGGTAAGGTCCGGCCGGTTCTCGGGGAAATCTCGCGTTCAGTGAAAACGTTGCGTTATTGGGATATAATGGAGCTTGGTGAAATATGGATGGTTTACTTTTTTGTTGTTCTGCATAGTTCGGACTGGGCCGTTGCGGCAGCGGTTTGCCGGCGCTACCACTTAAACAAGCGCCAGGTTGATAAAGTGGCGGCTGCGCTGGGCGGCTGGCGCAGTTTATTGAAAAACCTGCAAGAACCCTTTGAGGTTACCTTGAGTGAACTGGCGAGGCAGGTGAAGTCGGTACCCAGAGAGGTTTACCCGCTGATATTATGCTACCTCAGTGATAACGCCGCGAAAAAACGTTTCCGGCATGTACTGACCGCCATCTGCTACAACAAGCCTTCTATTAACGGCAAGGACCTGCGGCAGCTCGGATATAAGCCCGGGCCGCAATTTAAAAAGGCATTAGAAGCGGTATGGCAGGCCCGCCTGGATGGAGTGATCCGCACCAGGCAGGAAGAGCTGAATTACGTCAAGGAATATCTTGCAGAATCCGGAGGAGCGATAGAAAGTGTTTAATTTTCCCGGTCTCTATAACATTGCCTTGATGCTGCCGGCAGTCGTCCTGGGTTTGACCTTCCATGAGTTCGCCCATGGATGGGTGGCCGACCGGCTGGGGGACCGGACTGCCCGTTACATGGGGCGTCTTACGGTCAACCCGGCAGCTCATGTCGATCCAATCGGTTTGCTTCTGCTGTTTTTTGCGGGTTTCGGCTGGGCCAAACCGATGCCTGTCAACCCATACAATCTCAGGGTCGATCCAAGGCAGGGCATGCTGCTGGTTTCCCTGGCCGGCCCGGTGACAAACATGCTGCTTGCTGTCATTTCCGCAGTCGTTTTCGGCGCTTTGATTGGTTTGAACCTGCCTTATTTTAGGGAAATCATGCAATATATGATCCATATCAATATTGTTTTGGCGGTTTTTAATTTGATCCCGATCCCGCCGCTGGACGGCTCAAAAATCTTGGCCGGCATTCTGCCGGGACGGCAGGGGTGGTTGGACCAATTAGAGCACTATGGCGCGATATTATTGATAATACTTTTATTTACCGGGGTTCTTGGCGTTGTTTTCAGGGTTTTGGTCAACCCGATTTATAATGTGTTGATTGCGCTGGCGAAGGTTGTTTCCCGTTTGGTAATGTAGTGCAACGGAGAAAGGAGAGGTAATAATGTCGAAAGGAATAATTGTCAGCGGCATGCGTCCAACAGGCAAGCTCCATCTTGGCCATCTATATGTTTTGGAAAACTGGGCCGGCCTGCAAAAGGAATATGATTGCCATTATTTTGTCGCTGACTGGCATGCTCTCAGCACGTCGTTTGATGATAATTCTTCTATGCGGGATAATACAAGGGAAATGGTGACGGACTGGCTGGCGGCGGGACTTGATCCGGAAAAAAGCGTGATTTTTGTCCAGTCGGATATACTGGAGCACGCTGAACTTCACCTGATATTTTCAATGATTACGCCTTTATCCTGGCTGGAGCGGGTGCCGACTTTCAAAGACCAGGTGCAGCAGCTGAAAGAACAGGGAAAAGACATCAATACCTATGGTTTTCTCGGTTATCCTCTGCTTCAGGCGGCAGATATTTTAATGTACAAGGCTGACACGGTGCCGGTTGGAGAGGACCAGCTTCCACACCTGGAGTTGTGCCGGGAAGTAGCCCGCCGGTTTAATTACCTTTACCGTCCAGTATTTCCCGAGCCGCAAGGTCTTGTGGCCAAAGTGCCGCTGTTGCCGGGCATCGACGGACGCAAGATGAGCAAAAGCTATCATAACGATATTGTGCTTGGCGCGGCGCCTGATTTGGTAAAAGAAAGGGTTAACGCCATGATTACCGATCCCGCCCGCATTCGCAAGACCGACCCGGGTCACCCGGAAGTCTGTATTGTTCACGAGTATCACAGCATTTACGCGGCAGACAAACTGGCCGGGTTGGAAGAAGAATGCCGCGGCGGCAAGATCGGTTGCGTGGCTTGTAAGAAATTGCTTGCCGCAAGCATTGAGGAGGTTATGGCTCCCCTCAGAGAGCGCCGGGCGGAAATTTTGAAGCGGTCTGGTTATGTCGATGATATCCTCGCGGAAGGAGCCAGGAAGGCCAGAGTAAAAGCCGTTGAGACTATGAAGGAAGTGCGCGAGGTCGTAGGAACTTAAGAATATGATTCTTTTTGCATAGTCGCGGGAGATTGTGGAAAAATAATGCAGAGGTGGGGTCAGGTGGGCAAGGTTTTCCTTGTTTTCTTGATTTTTTTAATCCTTCTTCTGCTTTTTCTTTCTCTGACTGTAGTCCGGGTATGGGTTAATTATTCAAGGCAGGGGAGGAACGATAAGCTTGCCCTGGGATTTTCCGCATGGTATGGATTGATTAATTATAATTTTGAGCTTCCAAAGGTAGAAGTGGAAAAAAGAAAATGGCGGACGGTTATTAATATAAAAACTAAGTTTGAAAAAAAGAATGTGGTTTTTTTCTATTTGCTAAAAAAAGTCCGTTTGCGCCGGTTAACCTGGCATACAGAGATTGGGACGGGCGATCCTTCGCAAACCGGACTGCTGACAGGCGTGGTATGGGGATTGAAAGGGTTAATATTAACGGCTTTCAACCGTTTGCTTGCACCCGGCAGCGCCGGGCCGGTGGTGGAGATATGGCCAAGTTTTGATAAAGCTTGCTTTAATACTGCTTTAGACTGTGCTTTTGATGTGCGGCTTTATCACCTTTTTATTACTGGTTTAAAGTATCTAATAATAAAGCGTAAGTAAATTGGTAATTGTTCAGTAACCCGGGTATAGGCATGGCGTTGTCCCGCTCACTCCGAGAACGGCTCGCTTCGGACCGGACTAGCGGCACTGCAAAGGCGGCTTCGACGACCTGTGGGCTTATAACGCGGCTCATGTTCGGCCCTTATAATCGCACCTAATCGGGGACATTCCTCCGGCCCCAAAGATAGGCCTGTTAGGGAGGTGTGTCCCCTTTCCTCAGCTATGAGCTCCCTCGCCCCCGGGCTCGGTCAAACTCGCTCGCTTCGCTCACTCGAACAGTTCCCTCACTATTCCGAACTCGCTCTTTGAATTAGGCCTCAAAATCGCCGCTTAATAAGCCCACAGGTCGTTTATCCACAATTCTTGAAGTCCGGTTACCCTCGCTTCGCCGACTGCTGTTACCGGCGCTTAATAACGCCGGGTTATTAAATGCTAACTTTAAGTAGTTGCGTATATACTGAATTTACCTGATGGTTCCTTACCGTCAATCATCCATCGTGGACAAATCACCGATCGGCAGCCCTAATTCTTCCGCCTTTAAAACCCTGCGCATAATTTTCCCGCTGCGGGTTTTAGGCAATTTGTCACGTACTTCAATTTCCCGTGGCGCGGCGTGAGCGGCCAGCCCTGTTTTAACGAACTGCCTGAGCTCGTCGGCAAGTTCATCGGACCAGGTATAGCCTTCCCGCAAAGATATGAAAGCCTTGATAATATTGCCGCGGACCGGATCCGGCTTGCCGATGACACCGGCTTCAGCCACTGCCGGGTGTTCAACCAGCTTGCTTTCCACTTCAAAGGGGCCTACCCTTTCACCGGATGTTTTAATAACGTCATCAACCCTGCCCTGGAACCAGAAATAACCGTCCTCGTCAACATAAGCCGAATCGCCGGAAACGTACCAGGGATCGTGTTGGAAATACTCGTTGTATTTTTCCGGGTTGCGCCAGATTTCCTTCATCATACCCGGCCAGCCTTTCTTTAGAGCCAGGTTGCCCATCTGCATGGGCGGCAGGACTTTACCTTCCTCGTCAATAATTGCTGCTTCCACGCCGGGGATTGGTTTGCACATAGAGCCAACCCGGATTTCCTCTGATGGATAGCAGCAAATCATATTCACGCCGGTTTCAGTCATAAACCAGGTTTCGTGGATACGTACGTTGAAAACACGCAATGCCCACATGATTACTTCCGGGTTCAAAGGTTCACCCACGCTGGTAATGTGTCTGAGTGTCGACAGATTGTATTTTTTCACAATGTCATCCCCCGCGGCCATCAGCATTCTGAACGCTGTAGGGGCGCTGTACCATACGGTTACCCCATATTTTTCGATAGTGGCATACCAATCTTCAGCGGTAAAGCGGCCGCCTCTGACAATGGTGGCTTTGCCCAACAACCAGGGGCCCCACACTGAATAAGATACTCCCGTAATCCAACCGGGGTCGGCGGTGCACCAAAAAACGTCGTTTTCTTGAACGTCATGCACATATTTTAAAGTATAGTATTGACCGACCATAATGTTGTGGGTATGTAGTACCCCTTTTGGTTTTCCGGTTGAACCTGAAGTGTAAAGAAGAAACATCGGGTCGTCGCGTTCCAGCCAAACAGGTGTGAAATCGGCCGGGGCAAGCGCCATTTCTTTTTCATAGGAAATTTCGCCGGGTTCCAGGTCTTTTTCCGCGGCTCCTACAACAATAACGTGCTTTAATTGCGGCATTTCTGCCTTTAGTATCCTGCTTTTAAGTTCGGGAGTAGTGACTATCGCTACCGCTTCGCTGTCCAGCATGCGGTCTTTGACGGCTTCTTCCATAAATGCTTCAAACAGTGGCCCGGCGATAGCCCCGATTTTCACTATTCCGGCAAAGGTAATTAACATCTCCGGTGACCTGGGAATAAAAATGAACACCCGGTCACCTTTCTTGATACCAAGTTTCGTTAGAACATTAGCAAACTTACTGGTTTGTTCCTTCATTTCGGAAAAAGTTACTTTTACGTCCCTATCTTTATCGCTATACAGGATAGCTGCCTCATTACCTTTGTTCTTTTCGTCTACCTGCCGGTCGATTGCTTCATAGGCGATATTTACTTTACCGGTGGTATACCAGCTGAATTCCTTTTCAATCATTTCCCATGTAAAATTTTTACTAAATTCATCGTAATTTTCTAAGTTGTGTTTACCCGGCGACGGTGGCAGCACTTCATAGTTTTCCATTTATTTCCCCTCCAATTGTTAAGATTTTGTATTGTAAAAAGGCCGTGAAAGTTCACCTCCTGGCGGCCTTAAGCTTTCGTTTTATCGGTACAGATTACTTTAACCCATTCGTTTCCTGGCCCGTGGCCGGAAACGGATCGGCACGGTGATTGTGTGCACCAGGTTTATTGCCATCTCCCGGAAAATATCTTCCATTGTCTTAAGTGAATATGTCTGATTTAGCCGGTATGGATGGTAGAGGATGTTAATTCCGGATTTGCTTACCACCGGGTCCAGAGAGAAAAAATCAAGCGCAATAGGAATGCAGCCCTGTCTAAGAAAGAAAGATTTTCTTTTCTGGAAATTTTCTTTTTCCCGGCATATTTCCAGAACATGGCCGGCACACTTCGGGTAATGTTCTTTTAATAAATCCATCATATGCCAGTACAACTGAGAGCCGATACCTTGGTTGCGATAGTTCTCCAACACAACCAAAACCTCAATAAATCCAACCTGGTTCTTAGGAAAATAGTAGAATATTGCAAAACCGACTAGTTCTCCCAAACATTCCGCGTAGATAATGTGGGCTCTAACCTGTTCGTTTTCACTGGCCTGCAGTTTGCTGACCAGAGAATTTATTTCCTTAATTGAGTAGTTAAAGATTTCCCGGCAACATTCGATAACGGTATTAAAATAAATAGAATCAAGGTTGCGCAACTCTTGGAACTTAAACATTTTCGTCACCTCCTGGTCCCTCTTGTCCCACATATTTTATAATGCAATTTCTATGCCACAATCCCCCGGCGGAGAAAAAGCCGTATTTGTGGTATCTTTGCTTGAGATGAGTGCATAAAAAATAACATAGTGAAAAAAACTGCCTGCAATATTTACAGGCAGAATTAAAGTAAAATTATTTGTAAGCATTCAGTAAACCCGGCCAAGGAAGGCATGGCGTTGTTAAGCGCCGGTAACAGCAGTCGGCGAAGCGAGGGTAACCGGACTGCGGCGCGAAACCAGCGGCGAAGCCGTCTTTGCAGTGTCGCTAGTCCGGTCCGAAGCGAGCCGTTCTGCGCATCTTACGCGGAATTAATTGGGGACATTCCTTCCCTTATTTCCAAAACAACTTTCGTTTTTATTTTAACCAAGGAAGGTGTGTCCCCCTTCCTCTGAGTATAAGCGGGGACAACGCCATGCCTAAGCTAACCCATGTTTTTCCAATTTATAATATAAACTTCTGACGGCAATACCGAGCATGTTGGCAGCTTTGGTTTTGTTGCCGTTGGTCTTTTGCAGGGTTTTCAGCAAGACGGTTTTTTCCGTTGAATCTAGAATATCACTGAGTGTTTTTTCCACATGAACCTCTGTTGCCGGCTCATCCGGACGGCTGCCGGTATCTATGTTATCTGAACGGTATGTTTTTGCGCTCTTGTAAAGCAGCTCCGGCACATGTCGCGGTAAGATGATTTTTTCATTTTTATCCATATTGATAATTGTTCGTCCCACCACATTCTCAAGCTCTCTGATATTGCCCGGCCAATCATAGTCCATGAAAATATCAAATATTGCCGGGGATATTTCAGAAATTTTTCGTTTATATTCCTGCCCAAGTTTTTTGCACAGATAGGCTGTCAATTGAGGTATATCCTCTTTGCGGACCCTGAGCGGCGGCACGAAGATCGGGACAACATTCAGCCGGTAATACAGATCTTCACGAAAAGTGCCTTCGCTTATCCTCTGTTCCAGATTAGCGTTGGTGGCGGCGATTACCCGTACGTTTACAGGTATCGGCCTGGTGCCGCCTACCCTGATTATCTCTTTTTCTTGCAGTACTCTGAGGAGTTTGGCCTGCAAAGCAAGGTTGACATCACCAATTTCATCGAGAAAAATAGTACCGCCGCCCGCTTCCTCAAAATACCCTTTTTTACCACCCCTGGCGGCCCCGGTGAAAGCCCCCTCTTCGTATCCGAATAGTTCACTTTCCAACAGTGATTCAGCAATCGCCACGCAGTTGACCCTGACAAAAGGCCCCTTACTTCTGTCACTGACGTTATGTATGGCATGCGCGAACAATTCCTTTCCAGTTCCGCTTTCTCCCCTCAAAAGCACGGTGGCGGGTGTGTCTGAAGCGTGCCTGGCCTGGGCTATGGCTGCCTTGATCGGTTCACTTTTGCCGATAATGTCGTCAAACGTATATTTGGCCTGTAAATGCCTGATTAACTTCCTGGCGTTGGCCAGTTCCTCCGACAGGCGCATAATTTCAGTAATGTCATGGATAACCCCGACACTTCCACGAAGTTTGCCGTCCATTATAACAGGGGCGACATTGACCACGACTTCTTTTTTCATGGGACCCATTTTTAGCCTGACCCCGCGCACCAGTTGCCTGGTTTGCAGCACTTTCAAATGCATGCTTTCCCCTTCGGTCACTGCTACTGAAGCCGGTTTATTAATGACATCCGCTTCCGTGAGACCGGTAATTTTCGTGTAGGCGGGGTTAATTAAGATGCCGTTTCCTTTTTCGTTGACCACCGTAATTGCGTCTTCGGTTGCGTAAAGAATGGCTTCCAGCAGGGATCTCGTTTCTCTTAACTCAGCTACCTGCTGCTCCAGGCTCCTTACCTCGGTAATATCACGAATGATAGCTGCTGCGCCGGTAATTTTCCCATGACGGTCTCTCAGTGGGATGTAGCTGGCAACGGCAGTAAGATCTCCAATCTGCAGCTGTTGATTAAGCTCCGGCACTTCTGTCTGCAACACCCGCAACAGGCCGGGTGCGGGAACGGCCTCCTTTACAGGCCTGCCCAATACGCTAGCAGCCTTCAAACCGGTGATCCTTTCTGCTGCCTGGTTAAACGCAATTATTTCATAGGCTTTGTTTACTGCAATTACCGCGTCATGAGTAGCGTTAAGAATTGCTTCAATTGCATCTTGACTGACTTTTTCCTTCATGGGAATCACCTCACAAACTTGTATTCTACACGTGTGTGAAGGTTCCTGCATGGGTAATCCGTTAATAGTGAAATAATTTACATAACAGTGAATGTATCCGGCTCATATCAATAAAAGAATAATGAGTGAGATTTTTTATGCTCAGGCATTATTCGACAAGATTCCCGAAGGATAAATGTCGGCTGTTGTCTAAATGAACTTTTAAAAACACAAAAGATCATGGGACAGGCCTGGGGCTGCCGGTTTGTTTCAGCATCGCCAACCGGCACAACGCCACCATTAAAGTAGAAACCGGCCTGTGCGGCACAACTATTTTTGTCAGGTTTAAGATTTAAAGTAAAACAAAGCTATTTAACCAACGTGATTATAAAGTTGAATGAAAGATTCAATCCATGGCGTGGATTTAATGAATTAGGTTATAATGAATATACCATTGATTAGGAGATTTAGTTATGAAGACTGTTTATATTTTTGGAGCGGGAGCGTCGGCCGCTGAGGGTGCGCCGGTGCTGCGCGATTTTCTCAAAATAGCCTACCAGTTCTTCAAAGAAGAGCATTACAGCCCGGAGTTGGATATTGTTTGGGAGTTTCTCGAACATTTCTATGGTTTTAAAACCGTGATACGACATGCCGGCGAACTCGACAAGTTTCCGGAACTGGAAGAAATTTTTAATATTGTTGACTGGTCTTTGCTTCAGAACCAGGCGTTTTCAATCAGGTTTCCCAGATACCGGTTGCATGAATTAAAAACGGCTTTGGTCAAACTGATCAGCATGACTCTCGATAAGTCGCTCCCTTCATATAACGGTATGCACCAATCATTCGTGTCCGGGGTAGTCAGGGGCGGGGAAGAAATTCCCACTTTTGTGTCCTTAAATTATGATATTGTTCTCGATAATGCCATTCGTTCCACCGGCTGTGTACCGGAATACGGCTTCTACGGCAACCACCTGGATCACCTGGATTCTTGCCGAAAAATCCCGCTTTATAAGCTGCATGGTTCACTTAACTGGTCATTTTGTCCCCTTTGCGGAGAAATTTCCGAGCATAATGAAAAGGTTGCGCACCTTCTCTTTAAAGATAAATATTCAATAACCTGCCTGAACTGTGGTAGTGATAGTTCCCAGGCCATCATTATAGCTCCGACACTTTATAAATCTTATAATATCAGCAGGCTGCAAAATGTTTGGGATTGCGCGAGCAAGTCGATCAGCCTGTCCGACCGGCTGGTCTTTATCGGTTATTCTCTGGCCCCGGCTGATACTTCAATTATAGCGACAATCAAGAGGGCGCTTAACACTATGAGTAAAGAACGTAAGATAGTAGTGATAAACCCGAGTGAACGGGCGTGTTACCGGTACAAGCAGATTTTTGGAGAAAACTGCCAAGTGCTGTGTCAAAAGTTTACGGGAGAGTACCTGTGAAGTATATTTTTATCACTGTCGTGTTGCAACAATTACCGGAGGTACTATAATGATGACAGGGCATAATTTGGAAGATATTTTACGTAGAAACTTTAATTTTGACTGCTTCCGGCCGGGGCAAAAAGAAGTTGTCGAAGCGACTCTGGCCGGGGATGACGTGCTGGCGGTTATGCCCACCGGGAGTGGGAAATCACTGTGTTACCAGTTGCCGGCCTTGCTGCTTCCAGGCCTGACGCTGGTAATCTCTCCACTTGTGGCGTTGATGAAAGATCAAGTGGATAATCTTCGGGAAAGAAATCTGTTTCAGGCTACCATGCTCAACAGTCAGCTTAATTTGGATGATTACCGCATGCGGATGCAGGGTATCCGCAATGGTACTTATAAATTGATTTATGTTGCCTCGGAGCGGCTGCGCAACAGGTATTTTACAGACTTAATCAATGAAATGGGGATAGACTTGCTGGTAGTGGATGAAGCCCATTGCATTTCCCAGTGGGGGCACGACTTCCGGCCGGACTACCTCTGGATCAAGGACTTTTACGACAAATTGCCGAGGCGTCCCCGCATTATGGCCCTTACCGCCACTGCCACACCGGCGGTGCAAAGTGATATTCTGGACCAGCTTGATATTCCCGGCGCCCGGATGGTGTTGGCGGGTAGTGACCGGCCCAACCTTTACATCTCCGCTAAAGGGGTAGCACGTAGGCAGGAAAAACTGGCCATATTGCGGGAATTTTTTAAAGAGCGGCAGGGTAGTGGGATTATTTACGCAGCAACCAGGAAAGAGAGCGAGACTGTGGCCGCCTGGGTGCGGGAGAGACTCGGTATACCTGCAGCTTACTATCACGCCGGGATGACCCCGGCCGAGCGCACCGGGGTGCAGGATGCCTTCATCAGGGAAGAAATAATGGTGGTTGTTGCTACCAATGCCTTCGGGATGGGGATAGATAAAGCCAACATTCGTTATGTCATTCACTATAACCTGCCGGCTACCTTGGAGGCGTACTATCAGGAAATCGGCAGGGCCGGGCGGGACGGCCTGCCGGCCCAATGCCTGCTGTTTATTTCATTAAAAGACAGGAAGCTGCAAGAATGGATTATCGACAACGACGCTGTCACCCGTGAAGACCTGGCCGCTTTTTGGCGACTCTGTGCCAAATACTCGGATGGCGGGCGGGCTGTTGTACCGCTGGCCGGGTTGGAAGGGACCGGTCTGACAGAGACCAAGCAGCGCCTGATTGTCAGCATGCTTGAGCGGCTTCAGGCGGTCAAACTGATTGACCGGGACGGGGATTGCCTGTACCTGGAGCCGGGGCCGCGACGTCCCGTACCCGCGGCGGTGCGGGCTGCCTTGCAGGAGGTGGAAAAACGGCAGGCCTACCGCAAGGACAAGCTGTCCGCCATGGTGAACTGGGCAAACACAACTCGTTGCAGAAGAAAGCTGTTGCTGGATTATTTCGGCGAAAAACCGGAGGGTCAGGCAGAGCCTTGTTGCGACAACTGTCTGGCTGTTACGGCCGGCGAGTTGGAATTTTCGCAAGAGCCTTTGCTGGTGCTGGGCTGTGTAAGGGAGTTGCCTCATGGAGTAGGCCGGAAGAAGCTTGCAGGTATTCTGCGGGGAGTTTCATCAGGCAGTGTTTCGGTTTTTGGGTATAACAGCTTGAAATTCTACCGCAGTCTGGCCGGCGCGGGTGAGAAGCATATCCTGGACATGATCGACCGTCTATTAGCAGATGATTATCTTGCTTTAAGCGGTGCGGAGTACCCTGTGGTAGTTTTGACTAAGCTGGGCAGGGAAGCGCTGAAGAAGAAGGAATCACTTCCCGTAGGTATTAAAAAATAGCGCAAGCGAAGCAATTAGAATAAAAATACCCTGGATGCCCTGCGGCGAATAAAGGGTTTTGGAGAAAAAAGAGTTGCTGCTTTCGGTAAGCATTTGCTGGACATTATTGCCCGTTTCAGTTCATAGAGGCATTGCTATGCATTAGAAAAACAGGCCGGGAAATAATATTTAAAAACTGAAACGTGGTGAGAAAAATTCGCCCGATTTGGAAAGGTGCGCTAAGTTTCGGCCTGGTTTATGTGCCGGTGAAGTTATATGCCGCAACCGAACAAAAAGATGTCAGATTCAATTACCTGCACGAGAAATGTAAAAATCCTGTGCAGTACAGGCGTTTTTGCCCGTATTGCCAGGTTGAAGTACCCATGGAGGAAATCGTCAGAGGTTATGAATACGAAAAAGGGAAGTATGTTATTATTAAAGAGGATGACTTCGAAAAACTATCCGGTGCGGAGAGCGGTAGAAGCATAGAAATCCTGGATTTTGTAAATCTTGTGGAAATTGATCCGATTTATTATGAAAAGGCTTATTACCTTGCTCCCAGCGAGGGGGGCGCCAAGGTTTACGAGCTTTTCAGAAGGGCCGTGGCGGAAACCGGCAAGGTGGCGGTAGCCAGGGTGATTATCCGTAACCGGGAAGCTTTGGCGGCGATCAGGGTGAGCGGGAATATCCTGATTATGAGTACCATGCATTACCCTGATGAAATAAGGCAGGCCGGTACCCTGCCGGAGTTGAATTACCAGGTTGACTTGCATGAAAATGAAGTGAACATGGCGGTAAATCTGATAAACAGCCTGTCGGCTGAATTTAGGCCGGAAAAATATACCGATACGTACAGGCAGGCCCTTATGGAAGTGATCCAGGCCAGGATAGCCGGTGAGGCTGTAGCAGTGCCCGAGAAACCGGAAGCCGGCAAGGTCGTTGACCTGATGGAAGCGCTGAAAGCAAGCATAGAAATAGCCAGGGAAGAACGGGAGAAAAAAGGAAAATCACAAACGGAAGCTCAGCCGGGAAAGGTTGCGGCAAAGCGAAAAACATCTTAAAGCAGGTGTAACCGGTAATGAGTGGTAAAAATTTACCAGTGCTACGCCCGATGTTGGCTGTTAGCTCGGAGCCTTTTGACAGCGCCGCGTATCTGTATGAAATAAAGTGGGACGGCTACCGCGGCCTGGCTTATCTGGATGATAATACAGTTATCCTTTCCCGTAACCTGATCGACCTTACCGGCAAATTCCCCGAGTTGACCAACCTGCATAAAAAAGTGCATCGGCTGCCGGCAGTTGTTGACGGCGAAATAGTTGCTTTGGATCAGGGGAAGCCTTCCTTTGCCGGGCTGCAGTCGCGCGGCAGGATGGCCGGTGCCGGTCAAAACAGCCGGGCTGGCTTGTACCCGGCTGTTTTTATCGCTTTTGATGTGTTATATTCAAATGGTAAGCCGGTAATGGGACTGCCCCTGGCTGAAAGAAAAGATGTCTTGAAAGATATGGTTTTGCCTGGAGATGATATTTTGCTGTCCCGGTATGTTCTCGGGGACGGTGTTGATTTTTATCATGCCTGCGTAAAAGAAGGACTGGAGGGTGCTGTCGCTAAAAATTTGGAAAGTATCTACCTGCCGGGCCGCCGGTCAGCCTACTGGAAAAAGTTCAGAAACACCAAAGAGGCCGATCTGGTTATATGCGGATACCAGCCCGGCAGGACCGGTCAAGGTCTCGGTTCACTCGTCCTGGGCGGAAAAAGGGGCGGGAAGCTGGTTTTTCAGGGTAAAGTGGGAACAGGTTTTAGTCGCCGGGAAGCCGAGGTGCTGCTTGAAGGTTTGCATAAAATTGAAACGGTGGAAGCGCCTCTGGACATTCCCGCGAATGAGCGGGGCCGCACCAGATGGGTGCGGCCTTTGCTGGTCTGTTCGGTGAATTACCTTACCGCTACAACCGGTGGTTATCTCCGGCATCCTGTTTATCGTGGTTTGCGCTGGGACAAATCACCCGACGAATGCCCGGCAGTGGCGGGGGAATGAAGTCAAGCAAGGAAGTTTATATCATAATTACTTCTTGCAATACTAACTAGGTGAGTTAGTTAACTTGTCAAATATATGATTTATTACAGCACTTTCTATGTTGGTAAAACCGTTGCTTAAAAAGCTGTAATTCCCACCGTTGGTTACGAATATTACCCCGCAATTTTCGTCAGGATCAAAATACATATCACTGACTAAACCATAGGCTTCACCAGCATGTCCAACGAGTCTTCGTCCTGCCAATTCGTCGGTGATGTGAAAAATCAATCCCATTTGTCTGTAAAAACCGCCCAAACCGTTGCCGGACCACTGCGTTTGGTGCATTAAATCTACTGTATCCTTGTTTAATATCCTTACACCGTTATAAACTCCACCATTCATATGGGCAATCATAAATTTCGCCAGGTCTGTCACACTGGCCCTTACCCCTCCCGCGGGACCAATATAACAATTGCCCAGGGGCAAACCATATTCCCGCTTTTGGGGCGTTACACCTTGATAGTAGTCGGCAGCCGGGACAATACTGCCGCCGTCGCCGGCAAGTCGGTAAAGAACAGCAATATCGTCAATATTGGCTATATCCGCCGCATCATAAGCGGCATCCATTCCCAGTGGTTTGAATATATGGTTAATGGTATATTGGTCAAAGCGTTCGCCGGAAATTTTTTCTACCAGGCAGGCGATAATTCCCGAACAAAAATTTGAGTAGTTGAAATTCGTACCCGGCCTGTAATCACCCCAAGTCAGGTCGCTGTAAGCAACCCCGCTACGATCCAGAAGATCTTTTAAGAGAGGCGGGTTTGTCGAGTTCAAAGCTTTAATATAACCTCCCTGGCTGCTTCCGTCCAAAATACTGGACGTATGTGTAAGCAACATTCTAAAAGTAATTTTATCATTAGGATAATTAGGATTTCTGACCTCAAACCCCAGATAATCACTGATATCATCATCAAGTCCAAACTTGCCCTGTTCCCAAAGTTGCATTAACGCAGTAGCAGTAATGGTTTTAGAAACAGAAGCCAACCTATAAATCGTATCAGGTGTGGCCTGCTTATTTCTTTCCAAATCCGACCACCCGTAACCATTAGACCAGACAACCTTACCGTCTTTAACAAATGCTGCTGAAATACCAATAATGTTATATTTATTCATTTCTGCTAAAATAGCACTATCAAGTTCACTATTCAAATTATTGTAAGAAATACTCTGCTGAGAAAGAGCATCAGTAGATAATTCTAATGCATTTGCTAGTGGTGTATGTGTATTGGATAAATAGATAACCAAATAAAATACCAATAACATGATGAATAATGGTTTTTTGTTTAATAATTTCCTGATAATAGCCAATCACTCCTCACATTTTTAGTACTATTATAGCTTTTATATGTGATCATTTTTTGAACAAACAAGTAATATTGTTCGAATATTATTAAATAATAAAAGCATGAATTAATATTCATGCTTTTTAATATAAGTACAAATTTATTGTATAATATCCAATTTACAGGCAATAACCAATTGTTTGACATAGTATATTAAATATGCAATTTGTCTACCGGTGCATTTACTGAGACGGGCCAACGGATGAATGTCTAACAGTAAAAGTTAAAGTGGAAATGTTAAAGAGGTGAGTCTTGATGAAAGAATCCTATGTAAAAGTTAACGGTCGCGAGGTCAAACTCACCAACCTTGATAAGCTGATTTGGCCTGAAGGACTGACCAAGGCCCACCTGATTAAGTATTATTGGGAAATTGCCCCGTATATCCTGCCTCATCTTTGCAACCGCCCTTTAGTGATGAAACGGTACCCGGATGGTCTGGACGGCGAGCCCTTTTATCAGAAGGAGTGTCCCGAGTATGCGCCAGACTGGATCATCAGGCATCCGGTCGAGCACTCCGAAAAGGTTGTGAACTACATTATTTGTCAAGATACAGCCACCTTGGTTTGGCTGGCCAATCAAGGTTGTATTGAGGTGCATGCTTGGCTTGCACAGTTAGAAGACCTGGAAAGCCCTGATCTGGCTGTTATGGATTTGGACCCGGCTGTCGGAGCCACGTTTCTCGACACACTGGAGGTTGCCCTATTAGTTCGCGGCGTTTTGGAGCAATTCAGGCTGACTGTTTTCCCGAAAACGTCCGGGTCCAGGGGATTGCACCTATTTATTCCAATAAAACCGGTTTACTCGTGGCAGGCCGTTACGGCAGCCATGAAATTCGTGGCGGAAACGGTAGCGGGAGTATACCCGGACAAAGCAACTGTCGAGAGAAAAGTCGACA
>JGI12104J13512_1001064_pt1 | contig 21599 bp, 4 predicted proteins | sample TerdegcTABiofilm_FD_13512 | JGI IMG/M metagenome (IMG submission 13512)
CAGTTCGGTTACCCTCAGCTTCGCCGGGTGTTGCTAACGGCGCTGCGCAAGTCGTTCGCTAACGATAACACCCTACCTCCACCTGGTTTACTGAATATTTAGTATAAAACTAACTTAGCTGCACTACCGCATAATGCGCACCCCGCCACCCGGCGTTAACGGGTTGCCGGTAGTGCCGCCAGTGGTACTAGCGTTCTGAGTTAGGGATCCCACAACCACCGTCTCCCCTTCATTAAGGCCCTTTACGACTTCATAGTTTCTCAGGTCCGACAGCCCCAATACCACCCGCTGCGGTACGGGTTTACCAGATTTATCCAGGACAAGGACTGTGGCCTGCCGTTCCTGTTCACTCCCCGTCATTGATCCTGAAGCCCCGGATCTGCCGGCGCTGCCGGAGTCCGGATTGGCGCCGCCGGTTCTTGCGCCGGCCTGGCGGCTACTATTACCCCCGCTTTGGGACGATTCCGTCTTAGTAGTACTACTCTGCCCCATTTTACTCAGGTAACTGACAGCATAGGTAACAGCGCCTTTAGGTATAATGAGGGTATTTTCATGTTTATCAATAATAATGTTTACGTTAGCGGGCATACCAGCCTTCAAATTCTGTTGGTCTCCGTCCAGTTGAACGACGATATCATAAAGCTGTACGTTGGATACCGTGGTTGCCTGGGGGGAGATACTGCTCACCTTGCCGGTAAAGATTTTATTCGGAAAGGAATTAACCGTGAATTCCGCCTTTTGGCCTACTTCCAACCTGCCTATGTCGGCTTCGTTAACCTGGGCTTTGACCTGTAAAGCTTCCGAAATTACAACAATAAACCCGCTTGAACCGCTGCTGGTAGTATTGTTGTTGGCGGTTGCCCGCTGGCCTTCTCCCCCGTTTACCGCGCTTACAATACCATCCATAGGACTGACCATTTTTGCCCCCGCCAGATCTTTTTCTGCTATTTTAAGCTGTGCGTTGCTGCTTTCAACCTGTGCGGCCGCCGCTGCGATTTCTTCCGGCCTGTTGCCTTCCTGAAGCGTTTTCAATGATTCCCGGGCTTGTCTTAATTTGCCTTCCGCGTTAACATAGCTGTTATTTTTATTATCTAAATCAGCCTGGGATATGGCTCCTTCCTGAAACAGTTTTTGATAGCGCTCCAGATCCATTTTTGCCAGGTCATAAGCCGCCTGAGCCATCCTCACGTTTGCCTCGGCCTGGGCTATATCTTCCTCCGTTGCACCGTTTTTCAAGAGCTCAAGTTTAGAAACAGCCCCCTTTAAACTTGCCGAACTCTGGATTAACTGCGCTTCCAAATTGTCGCCTTCCTGTTCGGCCAAAAGCTGCCCGGCAGATACATGATCACCCACCTTAACGTATATCTTCTTTATTATTTCCGCGTTTTTAAAGCTTAAAGATACAGTGCTTACCGGCTCTATCGTACCGGTGGCCTGGATGGTATTGGTGACAGAACCTCTTTTGACTGTATCGGTAATGTAACCGCCCGCTGCTTTTTTAGTTCCCCCCAGAACATAATAACCGGCCAGCGCTATTGCCACAATTATTGCTATGCCAAAAATCATTTTTTTTCTTTTAAAGATATTGGGAACCATATGAAGTTGTTTCAAAACGGGATTCAGCAAGTTTTGCATAACTTCCCCCCACCGGAATATTGATCCAAACCACTTAATAAAAGTGTAACTGATCTTTATGAACAAATTTTTAACAAATGGTTAACATTCTTTGAATGTTATAGGAGAAAAAAAATCAAATCAAAATACATTGTCGAAATATCAGATTTATTGAGATTTTTTAGAGGATGTTTTTGTTATTTGTCTAAATTATTTGTTAATCCTTAAATGGGGAGGATACCATCGATGAAGGATGACAATAAGACCAGAGAGCAACTAATAAATGAGTTGATAGAACTTCGCCACCAACATAAGCAGATTGAGAAGAGGCTGCAATTTGAGATGTTAAAGCTCTTATCTGTCTGCGACAGCATAAGCGAGATTATGTATGTTTCCGACCCAATAACACATGAAATACTGTTTGCCAATAAGTCTCTCAGGGAATTGCATAAAAAAGAGCTTGTCGGAGGCATTTGTTATAAAGAATTTCAAGGTTTGGAATCACCGTGCGAATTCTGCACTAACAGTATAATACTAAAAGACAAAGGCAAGTCATATAAATGGGAGCACTATAATCAGTTAGACGGAAGAAACTATATGATAGAAGACAAAGCAATTAGCTGGCCGGACGGGCGTGATGTGAGATTTGAATTCGCTGTTGACATTACACACCGCAAGAAAGCGGAAGAAGCTATCCGGCGCAGGCTGGAATTTGCGGATACTGTCAAACGTATTTCTTCCCGCTTTGTAGGTATTTCCAACATCGACGAAGCTATAAATGACTCCCTTGCGGATATTGGAATAATCAGCGGAGCCGGCCGTGCCTACCTGTTTCACATGAGCCAGGATGAAACCACAATGAGCAACACCCACGAGTGGTGTGCCGGGGGAGTACTTCCGCAAAAAGACATGCTTCAAAATGTGCCGAACAATATGTTACCTTGGTGGATGGAAAAGTTTTTTAAAGGTGAGGTTATTCATATAACAGACGTTTCCAAATTACCCCCGGAAGCTCAGGCCGAAAAAGAACTGTTGGAAAGGCAGGATATAAAATCGCTGCTGGCATTGCCCCTGTATATCAGGGGTAAATTATCCGGATTCATTGGTTTCGACAACGTTATTGGAACCGGTTCGTGGAGTAAAGGCGACCTTGCGCTGCTGCGTGTCTCTTCAGATATTATCGGCAATGCTTATGAACGGAAGCTTGCCGATGAAGCCCTTCGCGAATCGGAAAACAAGTACCGGACCATCTTCGAAAATACTGGTACGGCAATAGCCATTGTAGAAGAAGATACGACAGTATCTCTTGTAAATACTGAGTTTGAACAATATACAGGGTTTAACAAGGAAGAAATACAGGGCAGGAAAAGGTTGACCGAGTTCTTTAAGAACTTTTTGGGAGAGGTAAAAGGAAGACCTACCCTTAACGATCTTCCCCGAAACCTTGAATCCCAGTTAGTTGACAAAATGGGTAATGCAAAGGACGTTATCATGACTGTTACCCGGCTGCCGGAAACAAGTAAGTTTGTGGTTTCTCTATTAGACATTACAGAGCGAAAACATATTGAGCAGCAACTGAAATATCTCAGCTTTCATGACTCACTTACCGGTCTGTACAACCGCGCTTTTTTTGAGGAAGAAATGCGCCGTCTTGGAAACGAACGGTACCAGCCGATTGGCATAATCATGTGTGACGTGGACGGTCTCAAACTGGTCAACGATACTCTTGGACATCACGCTGGAGATGAACTGCTTGTTGCAGCTTCCAACATAATAAAAGATTGTTTTAGAAAAAGCGATATAGTGGCACGGATCGGGGGTGACGAATTTGCAGTAATCCTCCCCAATAGTGACAGGAATGTTGTAAAAAGGGCATGCAGCAACATCCAAAATGCCCTCGCGAAATACAACACAAGGAATACAAAATATGCCATCAACCTGTCGATAGGGTTCGCTGTAAGGGAAGAGCCTTGCGTTAACATCGATGAATTGTTCAAAGAAGCCGATAACAATATGTACCGGGAAAAACTCCATCACAAAGAAAGTGCTCGAAGCGCCATTGTACATGCCCTCATGAGGGCTCTTGCGGCCAGGGATTTTATAACTGAAGGTCACGCCGAACGCCTGCAGCACTTGGTAGCCAGTATGGCCGTAGTCATTGGCATCCCCGAGCGCAATGCAGCCGACCTCCGCCTCCTGGCTCAGTTCCACGATATCGGTAAAGTGGGTGTGCCCGACAGAATCCTTTTCAAACCAGGCCCTTTGACTTCTGAGGAACGTTCTGAAATTGAGCGACACTGTTCAATAGGCCACCGGATCGCTCTATCCGCGCCCGATTTAGCCCCAATTGCCGATTGGATCTTGAAACACCACGAATGGTGGGACGGAGGAGGGTACCCCCTGGGACTCAAAGGGACAGAGATTCCGCTGGAATGCCGCATTTTAGCTATAGCCGACGCATACGACGCCATGACCAGTGACCGCCCCTACCGGAAGGCCATTACCCATGAAGAGGCTGTTAAAGAACTCGAAAGATGCGCGGGTTCTCAATTCGACCCGGTTTTAACACCGAAATTCATACAGGTCTTAAAGAATATAAAATAGATACTACCAATACCCGGCCACAGCGCCGGGTTTTTTGCTGCCCTAAATTTTAGGCAGGCTAATAACTCGTAATACGTATTGATATTACGTAAATTACGTAATATAATATAGACATAGAAAGTAGGTACATAAACGATGAAGCGACGGGACTTGATAAAGAAACTAGAAGCCAACGGCTTTCGCAAAATAAGGGACGATGGAAAACATACCATCTACAAAGCTCCCGACAAGCGAGCCGTACAAGTCCCGAGACACCGCGAAATCAACGAAAACACAGCCAGACAAATCCTAAAGGATGCGGGGTTAAAATAAACCCCGCCGCCCTGGGGATAGAATATAAACTTTTAAAAATTGAAAGGAGTTGACCCCCATGGAATATATTTATCCAGCCATCTTTGAACAAAACAGCGACGGTAGTTATACAATTACCTATCCCGATTTACCGGGTTGCATCAGCGAAGGTAAATCTCTGGGCAATGCTATGGATATGGCCCAAAGCGCCTTAACACAATGGATTGAATATTTGCTGGAGGAAAAAGAAAATATTCCGGATCCAAGCAATATAAAAACAATTAAGCCTTTAAAAAATCAGTTTGTAAATCTTGTTCGTGCTGCAATACGTGATAATCGTGCAGTACGCCGTACCGTTAGCATTCCTGGATGGTTAGACGTAAAAGCTGCCGATGCCGGCATTAGTTTATCCAAGGTTCTCCAGGATGCGCTAAAAGAAAAACTGGGTGTATAGATTATCAGGCAAAAAGTAGCCCTAAGCGGCTGTTTTTCATTTTAGTAGGCCGTTTGTACTCTCCCTGGCTGCCCGTCATCGACATCCTGTTTCAATCCACGCCCCCGCACGGGGAGCGACGAAAGTACTCACGTAATGTATTGTAGATTATCACTTTAATATGGGCTAACTACCCAGATAATTATCGAATTAAATAATCTGTGTTTGTCAATCAAAAAGTTTACCACAGTGATCACGTAAAAGTTTACCACCCATAAGAGGAAGAGTAGCCAGGGACCGCTCAAACTACATCGTAACCTGTTTCAATTCCTTATAGGCAGGCTAAAAACGGCAAAAAATGTAGAAACAACTAACGATTATCTATAGTTTCAATTCCTCATAGGCAGGCTAAAAACGTTTTGGGTACATCTCCATCTATTCCACACTCCTAGTTTCAATTCCTCATAGGCAGGCTAAAAACAAAACATGGGACAAACTAAATAGCACACCCAAGCCAGCGTTTCAATTCCTCATAGGCAGGCTAAAAACCCAGGACAGTGGAGCAGTTCGGGCTGACCGGGTGACGTTTCAATTCCTCATAGGCAGGCTAAAAACGTCATGATATGCCAACTTGAAAGCCTTCTCTGCCGGGTTTCAATTCCTCATAGGCAGGCTAAAAACCAGGTATTCCTAGTTCACTAGCAGCTTTTTCAGCAGTTTCAATTCCTCATAGGCAGGCTAAAAACAGCCCGGCAACCTGGAAGCTAGCTATGATGATGATGTGTTTCAATTCCTCATAGGCAGGCTAAAAACTTCAATGGTACTGGCGACCAGAAGAATATAAAAGTTAGTTTCAATTCCTCATAGGCAGGCTAAAAACTCAATTCCTCCATAGTTTGGATATAAGTCTCTCAAGTAGGTTTCAATTCCTCATAGGCAGGCTAAAAACTGATGCTGAATCCGACCTAAAACATTGTTGGTTTTGTGGAGTTTCAATTCCTCATAGGCAGGCTAAAAACTTTCACTCTCTTTCACTACCGCCCACGTGGCGGTAGTGGGTTTCAATTCCTCATAGGCAGGCTAAAAACTGTGTTGGGTATCTCAGATACCGTGGCATTTTTGTTGGGTTTCAATTCCTCATAGGCAGGCTAAAAACAGGAGTATTTTTATGCAAAGGTATGAATATTCATACCTGTTTCAATTCCTCATAGGCAGGCTAAAAACGAAAAGCCGGATTTTTCATTGCAATGTTTGGGAAAAAATCGTTTCAATTCCTCATAGGCAGGCTAAAAACTTGGCGTTAAAGGTAATTTTGCACCTCCAATACCAGAGTTTCAATTCCTCATAGGCAGGCTAAAAACCATGCAAATCACAAAAGCCACGCGCTTTCAGATCATGTTTCAATTCCTCATAGGCAGGCTAAAAACGCGCTGGGAACTACAATTCAGGAAGATTCTGGAGGTGGGTTTCAATTCCTCATAGGCAGGCTAAAAACGGACCATATGGTGATAGTCGCTTTTCTGACGCCGTGTTTCAATTCCTCATAGGCAGGCTAAAAACGCTTGCGGTACTCTTCATAGTTGGCCGCCTCGATTTGTTTCAATTCCTCATAGGCAGGCTAAAAACCCAGCCGTATAGCTTCTTTTCATAAGAAATATAGCGTTTCAATTCCTCATAGGCAGGCTAAAAACTTTAAATGGAAAAATATAAGTGCCGGGGCATTGTCTCTTGTTTCAATTCCTCATAGGCAGGCTAAAAACGGTTGAGGATAGTATTTATACTCGTTTTTCCGACGCCGGTTTCAATTCCTCATAGGCAGGCTAAAAACTTTTCTTGGGTGTTGACAGGATGCGGAACACAGGGTAGTTTCAATTCCTCATAGGCAGGCTAAAAACTGAGAGTGTTTACAACGAAACGACAAAACCGGGACCGGGTTTCAATTCCTCATAGGCAGGCTAAAAACTTCAAAAAATCTTGCGCGTGAAGCTATGAAAGGGCTGTTTCAATTCCTCATAGGCAGGCTAAAAACATTCTATTGCTGTCCATCTTATATTTAGGCATGAGGTTTCAATTCCTCATAGGCAGGCTAAAAACCAAAGCTTTTCCATGCAGTCAAAGAGGAATTCTTCTTGTTTCAATTCCTCATAGGCAGGCTAAAAACCGTGCGCTATTACTTCCCATTGACCAAGCCAGCCAAGTTTCAATTCCTCATAGGCAGGCTAAAAACGAAGCATACTTTGATAGTTGCTTTCGGGACGAACCGTTTCAATTCCTCATAGGCAGGCTAAAAACCTATACAGCCGTGGTATTCTACCTGGCGCCAGGTCATAGGTTTCAATTCCTCATAGGCAGGCTAAAAACTTTCCACTGGCTGGACGGCTCGCCTTCCCCTGCATGTTTCAATTCCTCATAGGCAGGCTAAAAACGCGTACCGCCTTTCTACTACCTTTTGTTGGAATTGTGTTTCAATTCCTCATAGGCAGGCTAAAAACTATCTATCATTCAGAGCATTGAAACCGACATAACCAGTTTCAATTCCTCATAGGCAGGCTAAAAACTAAGTTGCTCTTGCGGTACAAAGGACATTGCTCGTGTTTCAATTCCTCATAGGCAGGCTAAAAACCTTACTGCGGATTGAGGTTATGAATTACCTGCGTGAAGTTTCAATTCCTCATAGGCAGGCTAAAAACTATCTATCATTCAGAGCATTGAAACCGACATAACCAGTTTCAATTCCTCATAGGCAGGCTAAAAACCTTACTGCGGATTGAGGTTATGAATTACCTGCGTGAAGTTTCAATTCCTCATAGGCAGGCTAAAAACGGATCAATCCTACCTGCGCCATGGTGCAAGGTTTTGCCAAAGTTTCAATTCCTCATAGGCAGGCTAAAAACCCTGCGGCAGACTATTCAGGAAGTAGAACAGCTGTGTTTCAATTCCTCATAGGCAGGCTAAAAACCATTAACTATGCTGACAGTAGCATACCAGTTATTCAGGTTTCAATTCCTCATAGGCAGGCTAAAAACACCAAACCGATTGAACTAAATGAAGGGGAAATGTAAGTTTCAATTCCTCATAGGCAGGCTAAAAACCAAGTAACATTCACGAATTCGCTATTAACCTACAAGTTTCAATTCCTCATAGGCAGGCTAAAAACTCAGGTATCAGAAGCGCAAAAAGCAGTATTGGAAGAGTGTTTCAATTCCTCATAGGCAGGCTAAAAACACAATTGTATTTTGGCGCTTATAAATCCACTCAAAAAAGTTTCAATTCCTCATAGGCAGGCTAAAAACTGACCATATTCCCTTACTTCCGCATGGAAGAGGATTGTTTCAATTCCTCATAGGCAGGCTAAAAACAAGTTAAGTAACCAAGTAATTAGTGAATCAAAACCCGGTTTCAATTCCTCATAGGCAGGCTAAAAACTGGTCTACAGGTTTATAACCGTGTCTAGTCTATCATCGTTTCAATTCCTCATAGGCAGGCTAAAAACTAGATAATACAAATCCTTGTATCGTTGTAAAATCTAAGTTTCAATTCCTCATAGGCAGGCTAAAAACGTCAATTGAGCGAAATTTTGCGCCCTTTGTGCAGGCGGTTTCAATTCCTCATAGGCAGGCTAAAAACGGGGAAAGAAGGATATGAAGCGTTCTTCGGCACAGGTTTCAATTCCTCATAGGCAGGCTAAAAACCTCCCTTTGCCCCCACTTCCAGCCGGCACTGAAAGGTTTCAATTCCTCATAGGCAGGCTAAAAACTTGCTTAGTACAATAAATCTTTTTCATATGCCCGAGTTTCAATTCCTCATAGGCAGGCTAAAAACGGACGAGGAAATTTTTGAAAAAGCAAACGAAGAATTCAGGTTTCAATTCCTCATAGGCAGGCTAAAAACTGCTGACATAGCGATTGTGGTTGTGCAGGCGTTTGGGTTTCAATTCCTCATAGGCAGGCTAAAAACGAACGCCACGCCAACCCGTTTTCTGACCAGTTGATGACTGGTTTCAATTCCTCATAGGCAGGCTAAAAACCTCAAACATGGCCGGGTTGTGCTGAGGTAGCTTGGCGTTTCAATTCCTCATAGGCAGGCTAAAAACTAATTACGCGCCCGGTCCCCTGCCCCCAGTGGCATGGGTTTCAATTCCTCATAGGCAGGCTAAAAACTTTTTTGGGGTGTTGACAAAACGCGGAACACAGGGTAGTTTCAATTCCTCATAGGCAGGCTAAAAACACGCCCCTCACGCGTGCACTCAGCGAAATACGCATGTTTCAATTCCTCATAGGCAGGCTAAAAACTAATATTCGTTCCTTCCCCCTCCTTTCTACAAGTCTGGAGTTTCAATTCCTCATAGGCAGGCTAAAAACTGAGTACAGCCTTGGAGCCGGTAGAAAAACCCGGCACCAGTTTCAATTCCTCATAGGCAGGCTAAAAACCTGTAAAAATGATTTTTGTTTCTCCCTTCTCTCATTTCATGTTTCAATTCCTCATAGGCAGGCTAAAAACCGATTTTGCTTAAATGTGATTTTGGAATGAATTCGTTGTTTCAATTCCTCATAGGCAGGCTAAAAACTCGAATTTTAGTTCTCCTAATCCTGTACCATTTGGGTTTCAATTCCTCATAGGCAGGCTAAAAACTATGCTTGATACTGCCATCTGGCATCGCGTATTCGGTTTCAATTCCTCATAGGCAGGCTAAAAACGAAATAAGCCAGGAAGAGGGAATAGAGGAACAGGCTTGTTTCAATTCCTCATAGGCAGGCTAAAAACACGCCACGCCAACCCGTTTTCTGACCAGTTGATGACTGGTTTCAATTCCTCATAGGCAGGCTAAAAACACGCCACGCCAACCCGTTTTCTGACCAGTTGATGACTGGTTTCAATTCCTCATAGGCAGGCTAAAAACCGAGGATAAGCAACTAGAAGCAACAGCAGCAATTTTTATGTTTCAATTCCTCATAGGCAGGCTAAAAACAGGGGCTGAAAATAGCCGTATTAGCTTTAACCTGCCGTTTCAATTCCTCATAGGCAGGCTAAAAACAATTCATTTTCTGTCATGACTAATGTTTGCTTATGGTTTCAATTCCTCATAGGCAGGCTAAAAACTCTGATTCTATTCTACCTGACAGCTGGATAGCTGTGTTTCAATTCCTCATAGGCAGGCTAAAAACAGACAAACCCGGCCGGCCTGATCTTCAGCATGAAGAAGTTTCAATTCCTCATAGGCAGGCTAAAAACCAAACCCGGCCGGCCTGATCTTCAGTATGAAGAAGTTTCAATTCCTCATAGGCAGGCTAAAAACGGCAGGAAACTCATTATTCTTGAAATGAGTTTGGTTAAGTTTCAATTCCTCATAGGCAGGCTAAAAACATGTGGTTTCATTACATCAAAGATTTTACTTGCATTAGTTTCAATTCCTCATAGGCAGGCTAAAAACCCGTAGTTACCTTCTTACACCGGGGACACTGTACTTTGTTTCAATTCCTCATAGGCAGGCTAAAAACCCGTGAAAAAAGCGAAGGCGTATATCCTCGCCCGGGTTTCAATTCCTCATAGGCAGGCTAAAAACCGGGCTCAGATTGTGGGCGACGGTAAAGATGCCGCGTTTCAATTCCTCATAGGCAGGCTAAAAACCGAGACCGCTATTGCGGTCATCAACGAGTATCCCCCCAGGTTTCAATTCCTCATAGGCAGGCTAAAAACCCGAGCTGCTGGCAGTTCATCCTTGGCTGCCGCCCAGTTTCAATTCCTCATAGGCAGGCTAAAAACTATACCAAAGACGGCCGTCAGGTGAAGCGAGGGAAGCGGTTTCAATTCCTCATAGGCAGGCTAAAAACAGGCGGGGCTTGAGGTCAGAGCGCAGATTATCTGGGTGTTTCAATTCCTCATAGGCAGGCTAAAAACGCTCACGACTACAGAAGCCTTCCCATCGGTAGAAGGTTTCAATTCCTCATAGGCAGGCTAAAAACCATCGCCGACCCCAGGGACCTCCTTAGCCCACCGGATAGTTTCAATTCCTCATAGGCAGGCTAAAAACAGCGGAAAGGCAAGCCATCTTAGCAGAGGTGCACAACAGTTTCAATTCCTCATAGGCAGGCTAAAAACGGTGCTTTTCCCACCCCAGGCTCGATATTGCGAAACGTTTCAATTCCTCATAGGCAGGCTAAAAACTGAACCGATGGCTCCGGATGGTTCGCCTGAAAAAAGTTTCAATTCCTCATAGGCAGGCTAAAAACATCGCCGACCCCAGGGACCTCCTTAGCCCACCGGATAGTTTCAATTCCTCATAGGCAGGCTAAAAACTCGGGTTTCGCGCCTGCTCTGGTTATTAGCGAGATTGGTTTCAATTCCTCATAGGCAGGCTAAAAACGCCGGCAGCACTGGCGCATTTGCTACTCCTGATACGTTTCAATTCCTCATAGGCAGGCTAAAAACTTCCTTCGGGAACCACGCTTGTATCCCAGGCAAGCATGTTTCAATTCCTCATAGGCAGGCTAAAAACTAATATAACTGGGGCCTGACTCCGACCCATAACCGTAGGTTTCAATTCCTCATAGGCAGGCTAAAAACCCAATGTGCAGGTGGCCACGCAGTCCGCACAGACCAGTTTCAATTCCTCATAGGCAGGCTAAAAACTCACTGCCGTCACACCTGCGATAGGGACCACAAGCTGATGTTTCAATTCCTCATAGGCAGGCTAAAAACCGGATCCGGAAATTTGGATACCGGAAATTAAGAAGAGTTTCAATTCCTCATAGGCAGGCTAAAAACTCGCCGCGCCTATCATTGCAGGTTGCTTAGTCCTGAGTTTCAATTCCTCATAGGCAGGCTAAAAACGGGGATTGGGTCCGTGCCCACCGTGATACTCTGGGGGGTTTCAATTCCTCATAGGCAGGCTAAAAACAACTTATGGCGGGTAAAATGCGTCTGAACCCACCAGTTTCAATTCCTCATAGGCAGGCTAAAAACTCCCCTGGAGAGACGCAACTTCACCCCCATATTGGTGTTTCAATTCCTCATAGGCAGGCTAAAAACCCGACCCGGAAGCTGTGCACAAGGCGGCGGAGAAAAGTTTCAATTCCTCATAGGCAGGCTAAAAACGGGAAACAACGCCAAGGAACACGTCCCCAGAACTACCGGTTTCAATTCCTCATAGGCAGGCTAAAAACCACCGGAGTACCCGTCATTGCCTGCGGCCGCCACCAGTTTCAATTCCTCATAGGCAGGCTAAAAACGACAAAATACGGAAATATATACATTGGGAGGTTGCGTTTCAATTCCTCATAGGCAGGCTAAAAACCGTGTAGTTCCGGTGAGAGCTCCAACATGGTCCAAGGTTTCAATTCCTCATAGGCAGGCTAAAAACTGTCGATAGAAACATCATATCGAGGGAACCCCTGATTGTGGTTTCAATTCCTCATAGGCAGGCTAAAAACGAAATTTCTTCGGGGAGAGGTTCGTATATAACCCACTCGGTTTCAATTCCTCATAGGCAGGCTAAAAACCTGTTATGTTTTTTGATAATGTTTGAGCGGCAACAGTTTCAATTCCTCATAGGCAGGCTAAAAACGTACTCAGACCGCCCAGTCCGGGTTATGCCGCGGTAGGTTTCAATTCCTCATAGGCAGGCTAAAAACTGACCACGGATTGACCACAAGGGCTGGTTTTTTCAAGTTTCAATTCCTCATAGGCAGGCTAAAAACATAAAAAGCGCCTGCCCTGGACTTGGCCCGAAAACGGGTTTCAATTCCTCATAGGCAGGCTAAAAACCAACCAAACTTGACAAACATGTTGCCGGTGCACTGAGGTTTCAATTCCTCATAGGCAGGCTAAAAACGTACCGCAAAAGCTGCCTCCCTGGAAGCGAGGCGGTAGTGTTTCAATTCCTCATAGGCAGGCTAAAAACCGCCTTCGGAAGTATCCCTTCATAAGATCACCCGACGAGTTTCAATTCCTCATAGGCAGGCTAAAAACCCCGAACACGATCCCCGCCTTCCGTGAAGGCGGTAGTTTCAATTCCTCATAGGCAGGCTAAAAACTCTGTCATCTTGATTTTTTTGCTTATTGATTAGTCGGTTTCAATTCCTCATAGGCAGGCTAAAAACTTCATAGGCATCATTTAGTACAGCAATTTTCTGCTTAGAGTTTCAATTCCTCATAGGCAGGCTAAAAACATATTCGTCCTGCCGGGTAGAGTACCACGAAGCAAAGTTTCAATTCCTCATAGGCAGGCTAAAAACTACGTGTAAAAGGGGGGAGGGCAGTGGCTGAATTTGATGGTTTCAATTCCTCATAGGCAGGCTAAAAACTAAATGGCTTTAGGTGATTATACAAAGACGACCTATGGTTTCAATTCCTCATAGGCAGGCTAAAAACGCTCACCGTCTGCGCCGGTACCAACAACCTCACCAGTTTCAATTCCTCATAGGCAGGCTAAAAACGGTACGTACCTTGCTATAGCACATGGTATAGTCCCATATGGTTTCAATTCCTCATAGGCAGGCTAAAAACCGCCCAGGACCCTGATCTGGGGGAAATACTATACGGTTTCAATTCCTCATAGGCAGGCTAAAAACCAAAATATGACCCAATATGTGTGAAATTTAATGGAACGTTTCAATTCCTCATAGGCAGGCTAAAAACGCAAATCAATTCAACGATCCGCCCGAAGATGGGTAGTTTCAATTCCTCATAGGCAGGCTAAAAACAAACTCGTACATTCATACCTAGCTTTTCTACTCTCCAGTTTCAATTCCTCATAGGCAGGCTAAAAACCAATTCAATACCCTCCAAGGCAGTCACACCTCCACGTTTCAATTCCTCATAGGCAGGCTAAAAACGCTGTATGACATCATCTGGCATATCAGAGGCCGAAGTTTCAATTCCTCATAGGCAGGCTAAAAACGAGTGACAAACCATTCACGTAGGAGCTGACCGAGGTGTTTCAATTCCTCATAGGCAGGCTAAAAACTTTTATATGTTTCCAACCATTCTTGAGCAAAATCCTGTTTCAATTCCTCATAGGCAGGCTAAAAACGTGCACCTTCGCGAAGACCATCGGAAAACATTTCAATGTTTCAATTCCTCATAGGCAGGCTAAAAACTGGTTGAGTGCCAGATTGCCCCATGTCGTGAGGTCAATAAGTTTCAATTCCTCATAGGCAGGCTAAAAACGCAATATCATCAGTTTACCAACAATACAAAAACTGCCGCGTTTCAATTCCTCATAGGCAGGCTAAAAACCCGCATGGGTTACGAGGACGGCAAAAAGGGCAAAGTTTCAATTCCTCATAGGCAGGCTAAAAACGGTTCGTAGCGAAGGACGTTTGCGAAGTGCTGGAAATTAGGTTTCAATTCCTCATAGGCAGGCTAAAAACAAACCCCTCGTCTCCTTCGCCGAAACTTGTGCGGCATCGTTTCAATTCCTCATAGGCAGGCTAAAAACAATCGAAGAAATATATATTTCTATGGTGAAGTCCAGGTTTCAATTCCTCATAGGCAGGCTAAAAACGCATGAAGCATCCGGCGTCCAATCCGAACTGCAGAACGCTGTTTCAATTCCTCATAGGCAGGCTAAAAACCGACCAGGGCCGAATTTGCGGGTGCGCCGGTGCTGTCCAGTTTCAATTCCTCATAGGCAGGCTAAAAACCCGGGTCATAGCCCGCAGCATAGGACAGGGTAGCGCGTTTCAATTCCTCATAGGCAGGCTAAAAACAGTCTGTATCTGCCCGGTCAGGTCCTGGATGCGAGTGTTTCAATTCCTCATAGGCAGGCTAAAAACTCATCGTCCAACCGGCTAAGAGCATCCCTCGAATTACGTTTCAATTCCTCATAGGCAGGCTAAAAACTTTTTTAAATAAACATCTTTACCAATCTTGTTTGACCTAGTTTCAATTCCTCATAGGCAGGCTAAAAACTGGAAACAAGCGTCATATTGCTTTCCCTGACGGTAGTTTCAATTCCTCATAGGCAGGCTAAAAACTCAGAAAAAGCAGTTGATGAAGTAATTAAGGATGTACAATGTTTCAATTCCTCATAGGCAGGCTAAAAACCTTGGGTGCGCTGAAGAGTTGTTGCAGGCGGCATGCGGAGTTTCAATTCCTCATAGGCAGGCTAAAAACGTAACAACGGCGTTCGCCCCGCTTTGATAGAACACCGGTTTCAATTCCTCATAGGCAGGCTAAAAACTCGTATATTTTCAATGCGAATTACAACAACATCGGTTACGGTTTCAATTCCTCATAGGCAGGCTAAAAACGGCACTCAGGGTATTGCTTATGCACTGCGCTGTAGCGGTTTCAATTCCTCATAGGCAGGCTAAAAACGAAGAACGGAGAAATCGATCCGAAGGTCCTGGAAGAAGTGTTTCAATTCCTCATAGGCAGGCTAAAAACCAAAACATTGAACGTTTTGTTACTCAGCTCAACCAGGCACGTTTCAATTCCTCATAGGCAGGCTAAAAACTAAATCTGTAGTCTTAGCAGCCAGGGAGATGGGTATCCAGTTTCAATTCCTCATAGGCAGGCTAAAAACACAGCATTATATTTGCGATTTTATTCTAGAACCGTGTTTCAATTCCTCATAGGCAGGCTAAAAACTCGTGGTGAATGAGCACAAAGTCATCCATGTACCGCAGGGTTTCAATTCCTCATAGGCAGGCTAAAAACTTAACGCCGAAGTTACACACAGTAACTATTTTATTATGATGTTTCAATTCCTCATAGGCAGGCTAAAAACTATAGTCAGTGAGTCTGGTTGCTGGACTTATGGTTCTGAGTTTCAATTCCTCATAGGCAGGCTAAAAACTAATTTTAAACCGAAACGTGATTTTAGTCAGAAAAGGTTTCAATTCCTCATAGGCAGGCTAAAAACTTTTGACAGCCGCAACAACAACGAACTAATCGAGGGTTTCAATTCCTCATAGGCAGGCTAAAAACCGCGGTTTTGACGCTAAGGAACCAAGTAACGCTGATAGTTTCAATTCCTCATAGGCAGGCTAAAAACTCTGACCAGCGTTCTAAACCAGGGAACCTACAAGATGGGGTTTCAATTCCTCATAGGCAGGCTAAAAACGCTGTGGATGTCTCTTATTGCTGCCTTGACAGCAGGGTGTTTCAATTCCTCATAGGCAGGCTAAAAACACGTGGTTATTGCATTAATCACCGCTATAGCTGGTGTGTTTCAATTCCTCATAGGCAGGCTAAAAACTGAATAAATTCGACGCCAGAAACAACCTTGCCAAGAGTTTCAATTCCTCATAGGCAGGCTAAAAACCGGATGGGGCGTACACCATTGTATGGGACGACAGGAGTTTCAATTCCTCATAGGCAGGCTAAAAACGTTTGCAAACTTTTATCTTAGTTGTCTTGACCACTTTATGTTTCAATTCCTCATAGGCAGGCTAAAAACGAGAGAGGCTATGTTTTGGTGCAACTTGGCAAAGGAAGGTTTCAATTCCTCATAGGCAGGCTAAAAACTGATTGTTCGGGCATAGTAGCATCATTCCTTTCTAGTTTCAATTCCTCATAGGCAGGCTAAAAACACGACCGGGCTTTCTGGTTGAAGGCTAGGGACATAGGTTTCAATTCCTCATAGGCAGGCTAAAAACGATGGATATGAGCCAAAGGAGGGGGTATAGCATGGCGTTTCAATTCCTCATAGGCAGGCTAAAAACGAGTATATGGACGAAATAGGAAAATTGCGCGAAGCAATTGGTTTCAATTCCTCATAGGCAGGCTAAAAACTGGTTGAAAAATTTGTACATAATGACCATCCTCAAGCAAGTTTCAATTCCTCATAGGCAGGCTAAAAACCGACGACGGGACGCGAAGCGTCTCTTTTTATCGTTAGAGTTTCAATTCCTCATAGGCAGGCTAAAAACTCCAAGTTAGCTATCTCTGTCTCCATGTTCTGGCGCTTGTTTCAATTCCTCATAGGCAGGCTAAAAACCTGAAACATTGTCGGCTTGGATCAGAGAAATAGAAGTTTCAATTCCTCATAGGCAGGCTAAAAACCAGTGCATAAGCAATACCCTGAGTGCCAGTAAGCCTGGTTTCAATTCCTCATAGGCAGGCTAAAAACAAATAAAAAAAAGGAGGTTCTACCAGTGAAAGAATTATTGTTTCAATTCCTCATAGGCAGGCTAAAAACAATTCCCGGCGCTGCCCGAAGTCGAAGGAGTTAAGTTGTTTCAATTCCTCATAGGCAGGCTAAAAACCCCGCTCCGGATTATCCCCTGGTTTCCGCATGGTTAGTTTCAATTCCTCATAGGCAGGCTAAAAACTAGTTAAATCTGGTTCTCTCTCCCCTCTTTCATAATTTGAGTTTCAATTCCTCATAGGCAGGCTAAAAACGGCAGTTCAATTTTCAACTCCCAATCGGCCACAAGGGTTTCAATTCCTCATAGGCAGGCTAAAAACTTGAAAACGATCCCGCAAGGTATGATCTCAAATTGTTTCAATTCCTCATAGGCAGGCTAAAAACTTGAAAACGATCCCGCAAGGTATGATCTCAAATTGTTTCAATTCCTCATAGGCAGGCTAAAAACGGGACATACAAAGTTGAAAACAGTACAACATTACCAAGTTTCAATTCCTCATAGGCAGGCTAAAAACTCTCGTTGACCATTGCAATTAAATCCTTAATAAGTAGTTTCAATTCCTCATAGGCAGGCTAAAAACATGGTTTAACACTCCGATATTGTTTAAGTGCAATTCGAGTTTCAATTCCTCATAGGCAGGCTAAAAACATGCCAAAAAAGCCGGGGTTTATATCCAGAACGGACGCGAGTTTCAATTCCTCATAGGCAGGCTAAAAACTCCTGCGCGACAATATCAGAACTGCCCGCGATACCCAAAGTTTCAATTCCTCATAGGCAGGCTAAAAACGCAGTCAAACAACTTTATAGAGGCTGAACACTATTGTTTCAATTCCTCATAGGCAGGCTAAAAACTATTGTCAATACCTTTTTAATTTTTTTTCGGTATTTTTAGTTTCAATTCCTCATAGGCAGGCTAAAAACGGAAGGATGGCTCCGGAGCCGTGGAGTTGAGTACCAATGTTTCAATTCCTCATAGGCAGGCTAAAAACACTGCGACATCATTGACGGAGAACCCCACGTCGTGCAGTTTCAATTCCTCATAGGCAGGCTAAAAACCTGATCCTTTTCCGGACCGCTGTTGCCGCAGCAGAGTTTCAATTCCTCATAGGCAGGCTAAAAACTGGTCTATCGAGAAAAATTCTTGGATGGTTACGTCGTTTCAATTCCTCATAGGCAGGCTAAAAACTACTAATTTTTCGCGTACTGGGTCTTTTTTGGCAGGTTTCAATTCCTCATAGGCAGGCTAAAAACAAGGTAAAAGCCTTGACAGCAGCCTTGGAAGAGGGGTTTCAATTCCTCATAGGCAGGCTAAAAACTCGGGAGGGATGTCATCTCCTTTGATTGATAGTCCTCGTTTCAATTCCTCATAGGCAGGCTAAAAACCGCCCCGGCAGTTACCCATGTCGCGTTCACTGTTGCTGGTTTCAATTCCTCATAGGCAGGCTAAAAACGTAGCGTTTGGCCCATTGGGAGCGGATTATTTCTACTGTTTCAATTCCTCATAGGCAGGCTAAAAACAAAAATCAGCTATGTTTTGAGCTGTCAGGATTTCCGGGTTTCAATTCCTCATAGGCAGGCTAAAAACGAGGGTAACAGCTTGCTTCTTTAGTAGCGCATTGTCCGCTGTTTCAATTCCTCATAGGCAGGCTAAAAACCCGGGCCACTCGTAAATAAACGCCCCGCAGTTCGGGGTTTCAATTCCTCATAGGCAGGCTAAAAACGGGCCAAGTCCAGGGCAGGCGCTTTTTATCAGGACGTTTCAATTCCTCATAGGCAGGCTAAAAACATCAATCGCCAGAATCATCCCCATTCACCACCTTTAGTTTCAATTCCTCATAGGCAGGCTAAAAACCCATAGAAAAGGTAGTATCTATGGCGTCCAATAGCAGTTTCAATTCCTCATAGGCAGGCTAAAAACGCAACATGCTCCGTCCCATATAGCTTGTTTAAAATATGTTTCAATTCCTCATAGGCAGGCTAAAAACTGAGACTATACCCTTCGGCAGCCGGCGCGATCTGAGAAAGTTTCAATTCCTCATAGGCAGGCTAAAAACATAACGTCATCACACCCATCTCTCAACTTTCTAAAGTTTCAATTCCTCATAGGCAGGCTAAAAACCCGGTATGGGCAAAAGAAGATATTGAGTGGGCTTAGTTTCAATTCCTCATAGGCAGGCTAAAAACCGAACTAGTAGGTACTACTGGATCAAGTGGTGGCGATGGTTTCAATTCCTCATAGGCAGGCTAAAAACATAGCCTATGGCATCGAGCCAGGCAAGCCAATTCCGTTTCAATTCCTCATAGGCAGGCTAAAAACTAAAACATGGCACCTTCTACACAGAGTACGCAAATTATGTTTCAATTCCTCATAGGCAGGCTAAAAACCCGCGGCGAAGGCTACCTTCTTGGGGTCAAAATCCATCTGTTTCAATTCCTCATAGGCAGGCTAAAAACTGATGCCAGCAGGGTGAGTTACGCTACAGCGCAGTGCAGTTTCAATTCCTCATAGGCAGGCTAAAAACATCTGTAGTCTTAGCAGCCAGGGAGATGGGTATCCAGTTTCAATTCCTCATAGGCAGGCTAAAAACCTTCAGGCCAAGCGGTAAATGTTACAAAATATACCCTGTTTCAATTCCTCATAGGCAGGCTAAAAACTGAGTCGCATCTGGCCGAAAGTGCGCAAAAAGAACTGTTTCAATTCCTCATAGGCAGGCTAAAAACCCTGCTGTCTTTTGATGCGTCTACATTTATATTGCCGTGTTTCAATTCCTCATAGGCAGGCTAAAAACTGGGAACGTGATTCCGGTATGGGCAAGTGAAGCAGTGTTTCAATTCCTCATAGGCAGGCTAAAAACGCGGGTGTCGGGGTGGCCGATGTAGTGCGGCACGCCGACGTTTCAATTCCTCATAGGCAGGCTAAAAACCAACGACATAAAAACAGTGTTAGATTAAATTGCACAGTTTCAATTCCTCATAGGCAGGCTAAAAACCAATCGACACCATCCCCGCGGTGTGGGCACATTGATTCGGTTTCAATTCCTCATAGGCAGGCTAAAAACTCTGATTGGAACCTGATAGAAGTAGCCCCCCCTATCCTTGTTTCAATTCCTCATAGGCAGGCTAAAAACCTATAGCACATAATGCAAGTCCATATGTAACAATATAGTTTCAATTCCTCATAGGCAGGCTAAAAACAATAACCGCCCTGCGGCGGTAAATATTTCACGTGAAAGTTTCAATTCCTCATAGGCAGGCTAAAAACCCATCCCGGAAGCATCGTAGCGGAACCCGGCTTTGAGTTTCAATTCCTCATAGGCAGGCTAAAAACTTAACTTGGCAACCCTAGACTGGGTTAAGCGCAATAAGTTTCAATTCCTCATAGGCAGGCTAAAAACCTATAACAGTATATATCTCCGGCATAGAGGTGGTAGTTTCAATTCCTCATAGGCAGGCTAAAAACGCATCATAAGGATCTACGGCAGCACCACAACTACTGCAATGTTTCAATTCCTCATAGGCAGGCTAAAAACATATTTATTCATACCCTATTCCACAAGGAATCAAGGTTTCAATTCCTCATAGGCAGGCTAAAAACTGATGCATCCAGAGTATGCCCCGCACGCGCGTTCTAGGTTTCAATTCCTCATAGGCAGGCTAAAAACATATGTAAAAAAGTATTTGAATTGGGAGGGATACCTATGCCGTTTCAATTCCTCATAGGCAGGCTAAAAACCCAACAGGCATGGTTTTGGTTCACGGCTGTCGTCGTAGCAGTTTCAATTCCTCATAGGCAGGCTAAAAACCTCGGTTAGCCGCTAAAAAGGGGCTGTTATAAAAAAGTTTCAATTCCTCATAGGCAGGCTAAAAACCAAAGAGAGTACCGCAAAAGAAAAAAAGAAAACACAGTTTCAATTCCTCATAGGCAGGCTAAAAACTTCCACGGCGGCCCGGTCATCGGCCGTGGGTAGTTGGGTTTCAATTCCTCATAGGCAGGCTAAAAACTAGCATCTTTCCCCCGCATACCTCTCCGCGTCCCGCAGTTTCAATTCCTCATAGGCAGGCTAAAAACGGCCTGGGAATGTGTTTCTCTCAGGTCGGCCTGTGTGTTTCAATTCCTCATAGGCAGGCTAAAAACTGATGGAAGCGGTTCTGCCGGTTCTGGCCGACATCCCGGTTTCAATTCCTCATAGGCAGGCTAAAAACCGGGAGAATTCCACCGCATGACCACAAAGGGGCTTTTACGTTTCAATTCCTCATAGGCAGGCTAAAAACGGATGGTTACAACGCGCCACGGATAGACTGTACCCAGTTTCAATTCCTCATAGGCAGGCTAAAAACCCCCAACTCCAAAGCTGTTATCTCAGTTTTTGGCGCGTTTCAATTCCTCATAGGCAGGCTAAAAACAATTTAGTTACAGCTACCCCAATTATATTATATATATGTTTCAATTCCTCATAGGCAGGCCAGTACTGACGCATAATTTTCAGAGTCATTGATAGACATCATGTTACGGTGTTCAAGAGAAAAATTTTATCGCAAAACCCTACTGGACAACAATTTTC
>JGI12104J13512_1001076_pt1 | contig 21525 bp, 16 predicted proteins | sample TerdegcTABiofilm_FD_13512 | JGI IMG/M metagenome (IMG submission 13512)
CTTGTAACAGCAAAATTTGATCCAAGAATAACAAAAGTTGGTAGATTCTTAAGAAAGACTAAACTTGATGAACTTCCTCAATTTTTGAATGTATTGATAGGGGATATGAGTGTTGTAGGACCTAGACCAGAAGTAGAAAAGTATGCAAAATATTATAAAGATGATTTTGAATATATTTTATCAAAAGTTAAACCTGGTATTACTGATAATTCTTCAATTAAATATAGAAATGAAGAAAAAATACTTGCGAATAAAGAAAATCATGAGAATATTTATATAACCGAATTACTTCCAAAAAAAATAAAATTAGCTAAGGAATATGCAGATAATAATAATATTATAGATGACATAATTATTATTTTGAAGACACTTATTACTGTGCTATTTAAACATTGAACTTTGCTTTTATTTTAAGAATTTAATTTTAATGATATTTGAGAAATTACTTATTTTGTTTAAATGAACGATTTATTTTGAAGGTTTTTTATGAATAATGATAGAAAATTTGCAATAAGTAATATATATTTTATTTTTCTCGATTTTTTGCTAATTGTAGGTTCATATTTGGTTTCATTTTTTTTAAGATTTTATCCAGAATTAATTAAAAACTTAAATCATTTCAAACTCGTAAATATAATAATACAATTACTTATTTATTTTATTGTTTTCTCAATTTTCAAAATTTATAAAATAATTTGGTCTTATTCAAATATAAAAGATATATATAGACTAACACTTGCAAATTTTTCTTCAGGGGTAGTATTTTTTACATATCTTTTTTCATATCAAAAAGGTGTTTCACGGTTGATGATTTTACTTGATTTTTTCTTTATTTTATGTGGTTCAATTTTTATTAGAGCAATTTACAGAGATTACTTTTCAAGACGATATGGAGGTTTCAAAAAATCGAAAGATAGGGAAGAAAATAAAATATTGATAATTGGTGCTGGCGAAGCTGGTAGAAATCTTATTGCAGAAATAATTAAAAGAGGAGAAGAAGATACAGTTGTTGGGTTTTTAGATGATGATCCTTTAAAAAAGGGGAAATTGTTGAATGGTAAAAAAGTATTTGGAGGTCTCGATAAACTTAAAGAGATTTTGGATGATTTTGGGGTTAATCTAATTTATATAGCTATCCCTTCAGCTACTTCTGATCAGATAAATCATATTACCAATAAAATAAGAAAATCATACTCAGATATTTCTATTAAAATAATACCTTCTATACTGGAACTTTCAGCCAATATTCCTTTGCTTCACTCTTTAAGAGATATATCGATTGAAGATCTCTTGGGGAGAGAAGAATTTTCAGTAGATACAGATGCTATTGCACATCTTTATTCTAATAAGGTTATTCTTGTTACAGGTGCAGGTGGAAGCATTGGAAGCGAAATATGCAAACAACTTCTAAAGTATGATATAGAAAAGTTAATTGCTATTGGAAGAGGGGAATTTTCAATTTATGAACTAATTAAAAATCTTGAGAATTATCAAGAAAAAAATTCTATTAAAAAAGAAATAATCTATAAAATAGCAAACATCAAAAACATAGAATTGCTTGATTCTATTTTCGAAAAATATAAACCCGATATCGTATTTCATGCTGCTGCACATAAACATGTCCCTTTGATGGAAATAAATGAAGCAGAAGCAATACATAACAATATCTATGGGACAAAAAATATTCTTGATCTATCTGTGTGCCATAAGGTTAAAAGATTTATACTTGTTTCAACAGATAAAGCTGTAAATCCTGTTAATGTTATGGGAGCTACAAAAAGAGCTTCTGAGTTACTTACATTATATTACAATAAGAAATTTCAACTTAATACAGCTATTGTACGATTTGGCAATGTTTTAGGAAGTCGTGGCTCAGTAATTCCTCTTTTTAAGCAGCAAATAGAAAAAGGAGGACCAATTACCATAACACACCCAGAAATGGTAAGATATTTTATGACAATACCTGAAGCAGCCATTTTGATGCTTAATGCAGCAGCTTATTGTGAAAATGGTGATATCTTTGTCCTTGATATGGGGAAACAATATAAAATTTTAGATATCGCAAAAAAGCTTATTCAATTTTATGGGTTAACTCCAGGAAAAGATATCGAGATTAAATTTACAGGTCTTCGACCAGGAGAAAAATTATATGAGGAGCTTTTATCAAACAAGGAACAGATGATAGAAACTTTAAATAAAAAAATACTTAGAATAGATCCAAATAAAATAACTATAGATGAAGAATCGATAAATTTAATATTACAAACCGAGCCTTCAAATCTATTTATGATGTCACAAGATCAACTAAGAGATTGGTTACATAATGTTGTGAGTGAGTATATAAATACAAATAATGATCAAGTAAATTTCGAAAATAATAAACTAATTTCATAGGTTTTGCATTATCAAATGGAAAAAATATTAATCATTACATTCTATTTCCCACCGACAGGCTTAACTGGTAATATCAGAACAACGAAATTTATAAAATATCTCCCTTCTTTTGGAATTAAACCATATATTATTACTACAGATGAAAATATTTATGGCTCTAAAGATTATAGTTCTTTGCAAGATATACCAAATGAAGCGATGGTATTTAGAGTTTCTTCTTTTTATTTAATGAATTATATGATAAAATTTAAGTTTTTAAAACTTAATCAAATTATTTCCTTCATTAACTCTAAACTTTTATGGCCAGACGGTTCGATTTTTTGGGCAAAAAAGGCCTTCGAAAAGGCAAAAAAGATAATTGAAGATGAAAATATAAATAAGATTTTAACTTCAGGACCTCCTTTTTCAAATCATTTGATAGGAATGAAGCTAAAAAAATGGAATAAACAGATAAAATGGATAGCAGATTTTAGAGATGAATGGACAACGAATCCTCATACTAAATATCTTTTTATAAGAAAACTATATGAAAGTAATTTGCAAAATAAAGTCTTTAATATGGCTGATTCGATTGTCTGTGTTTCAAATGAAATGGCAAACTCTTTTACAAAAATAAGTCCTGAACTAAAAAACAAAATAACTATAATTTCAAATGGCTATGATGAAGAAGATTTCAGAAATTATCAAAATAGAGAGGATAATTCGAATGTTTTGTCGATAGTATATGCTGGAACTATATATAAAGGAAGAGAACCTGATAATTTTTTTAAGGCCATAAGTCTCTTACGAGATACTAAACTTGTAAATAAAAACAATTTGAAGATTACTTTTATAGGGCATGATTCATATTTTATTAGAAGAGGAATAAAAAAATATAAATTACAAGATATAGTAGAAATTAAAGCAAGAGTTCCCCATAAAGAGATTTTTGACCAAATAAATGGATATGATATTCTTCTTTTACTTGTTGGAAGGGGAAATAAGGCAAAAAAAATTATAACTGGTAAATTTTATGAATATTTAAGGCTAAAAAAACCAATTTTAGCCCTTGGGCCAACTGATTCTGATGTCGCATCAATATTAAAAGAAACAGATTCTGGAGTAATAATTAACTTTGATGATATCAAACAAATAAAAAAAGAGATAGAATGTTTTCTTGAACTTAAGAAAAACAAGAGGCTGTATTCATTATTTAGTTTCAGGGATGAAAAAATCTCACAGTATGAGAGAAGAAATTTAACTAAAAAACTGGTGGAATTGATATTAGAATAGTCTTGTAATTAATTTTATTATATTTATTTTTTATATTACTTTTTTTTGAAAAAAAATGGAAAAAGGAAAAATAATAATTTTTTTTAATAAACATTTTCATAGGATTTACAACAGCAAATTTATTCGTTTTTCTATAACTGGTGGACTTGGTACAGTTACAAATCTAGTTATATTTTATATCATTTGCGATCTTCTCAAACAACCTTCAAACCTTGGTGCTATAGTAGCATTTATTTTTGCTGTAACTCAGAATTATTTTATAAATCACTTTTGGACTTTTAAAGATTATAGTAAAAAAAAGAAAGTATCTTTTCCAGATTACATTAAATTTGTAGGTGTTGCTATCTTAGGCTTAGCAGTGAATTTATTGGTTTTGAATCTGCTTTTATTTTTCTTTAAATTTCCATTGAAAGTAATTGCTCAGACGATTGGAATATTGGTGGGTTTATTTTTTAATTATATTGGGTCCGATAAATTTGTATTTAAAAAACAGAAATAATAAAATTTGATTTGGAGTCAAATATAATGTTTTATAGAAGAGCTTTAGTTGTTTGTCTTGCAAACCCAAGTACAAACCCTAGACCAAATAGAATAATCAATTTGTTGAATCAAAATAATATCAGAGTCGATGTTTTATCTTTTAAAACTAATAATGATTTACCGGTTGAAAATGAATTTTTAATTAAAGTTTCACGTAAACCAATTGATAGAAACAAAAGAGATTTTAATAAAATACTTTTGTCTTTATCTTCTTCTTATAAATTTAAAAGAACAATATCTGAAAAATTAGCTTATCAATATAATATTATAGGTAATATCAATTTTGATAACTATGATTTAATTATTGTGGAAGATATAGATATTTTACCTTTTATCTTAAAATACAAATATAGAGGTAAAATTATATGTGATCTTAGAGAATTTTATCCTTTACAACATGAAAAAGATCTTAAATTTAATCTATTAGAAAAATCTTATAAATATTTTCTTTGTAAGGAGTTTCTAAGTAGTTGTGACAGATTAATAACTGTTTCAGAAGGAATATCAGAATTTTATAAAAAATGGTTCGATTTAGAGACTCAAGTTGTAATGAGTTGTCCCTATTTCTCTGATATATCACCAGTAAAAAACGAAAGTAATATAATAAAAATGGTACATTTGGGAGGACCTAATAAAGATAGGAAACTAGAAAACATGATAGAAATGTTTAAGTTTTTAGATAGTAGATTTTATTTGGATTTCTATTTGGTTAATTACTATAATAAAAAATATATTGAATATTTAAAAAAATTAGCAAAACCTTTTCCTCAAATACGTATTTTAAATCCTATTCCATTTAATGAAATTATTACTACTATGAACAAATATGATATAGGGCTCTATTTGTTAGAGCCGAATGGGGTTAATATCAAATATTCTTTACCAAATAAATTTTTCGAATATATTCAAGCGAGATTGATGGTTGCAATTGGACCATCCATAGAGATGAAGAAATTAGTATTAAAATACAATATAGGTATAGTTTCAAATACATTTGATCCAAAAGATTTAGCTAATTGCTTAAATAAGATTAGTGATGAGGATATTTGGAATTTTAAATTGAACTCCAATCTAGCATCAAAGGAATTATGTTTTGAGAAAGAATCAGAAAAATTATTAAAAATAATAAATGAATTAGTTTAATAATTAATTTTTAAATTGAGAATTATAAAGCTTCGTATAGAGTCCATTATTTTCCAGAAGCTGGTTATGTGTTCCAATCTCTTCTATTTTTCCTTTATTTAATACTACTATTCTATCGGCATTTAAGACGGTAGAAAGTCTGTGGGCTATAACTAGGGTAGTTTGTTGGTGTTTTATGTTCTCCATGGCATTTTGTATTGCCCTTTCTGATTCAGAATCTAAACTTGATGTTGCTTCATCGAAAATCAAGACTTTAGGTTGCTTTATTAAGGCTCTTGCAATTGCAATCCTTTGTTTTTGACCACCTGAAACAGTTGCTCCTCTTTCACCAAGGATTGTATTATAACCTTCTGGTAAACTCATGATAAAAGAATCAGCATTTGCAATTTTACTATAATGATAAACTTCATCTTCATTGGCATCCAATCTTCCAAAACGAATATTATTAAAAATTGTATCAGGGAAAAGCACAACATCTTGAGGAACTACAGAAATATGTTTTCTAATCTCATCCAAAGATAATCTTTTATAATCAACATTGTCAAAAAATATTGTTCCACTTTTTGGAGTAATAAGTGCTGGTATTAAGCTTATAAATGTACTTTTACCAGCACCACTTGGGCCAACTATTGCTATAAATTCTCCTGCTTTTATAGATATATTTATATCAAAAAGTGCATGTTCTGCTTCCTCTTTTTCTTCTTTTTGTGAGTATGTAAAATAAACATTTTCAAACTTTATATTTCCTTTAAAATTATCCAATTTTTCTTGTCCAAATTCCTTTGATTCATTTTCCATGACTAATATCTCTTCAAGTCTTTCGTATGCTCCTTCAGCGTTGCTTATTTGAAATAATATTTTAGTTATGCTTTGAAGATTTGGTGTTAAAACTAAAAGATATAGAAGAAATCCAACAATCTGCTCTATGTTTAACTTACCATGCCAAAGAAGAAATGCTCCGACTGTCAAAATAGAAAGAAGTATTAAAATACCAAAAAGTTCGGTTAAAGGTCTTTCCAATAATGATAATCTTATAAGTTTTTTATAAGATAGTACATAATGATTAAGTAATGAAGAGAATTGCTTTTTCTCATATTCTTCATTGTTAAAAACTTTTATAGCTTCAATGCCATAAATTGTTTGATTTATATAACTGGCTGAATTTGCCAATCTTTTGCTTGATTGTACAACTTGGATTTTTACCATTTTAGCTATTTTATTTATAAGAAAAACACCAATAGCTCCAGAGAGGATTAGTAAAGCGGTAAATAATGAATTTTTTATAAAAAGCATTGTTAAACTAAAGATTACTAAGATAGGTATAAAAAAAAGTGTGTTAAAAATATTCATCAATGCTATACGTATACTATTTATATCATTTATTATTCTTGATATTAATTCGCCTGATTTTGCCTTGGTTTTGAAAAATAAGGATGGTAAGGCTAAAAGTTTTTCAAACATATTCTTTTGTATTTGAACACTTGCCTTAAAAGCTAAAAAGGATTGAAGATTGCCTTGTATATAAAGAAAAAGTTTGAGTAAAAAATAAAATAGTAGGAACAAAAATCCGCTAAACAAAATTAAAGGGATCGATTTTTGAGAAAAAATAAAGACTAAAAATTCTTTTAAGTTTCTAATTTTACTAAAATTTTTAAGCAAAATTTTAAAAATATTTTGTTTTTCATTTTTTATCTCATTTTGACCAAGATTTTGTTTATCTGTTATTATAGTTGATTTATCTAAATTGTTTTTTAATTTATCATTTATATTTATTGCAGAAAATAATGCCTGACCTATTTCCGCCTGCATCATTGTAAAGATAGCAGAGAAAATAGTAAAAATAATGCTCATTATGAAAATGACCTTATTTTCTTTCCACATCAATCTAATTAGTTTTTTTATAATATTCATATGAACCTCAATAAAACAAATAATAAACACTAATATTTTTTTCTTAAGATATTTTCTAATTTTTCATATTGATTTTCTCTTGAATATTGTGCAATTAAGTCTAAATTTTTAGTTAAATATATTATATTGTCTAATAATACTTTATTTATAGCCTTAATTAAATCGTAAACGCTTTGGATTAAAAAGGCATTTTCGAATTTTTCTAAAAGTTTCCATATAGCATAATCTTGTTTTACAAATGCAAAAATAGGCTTATTCAATCCAATATAGTCAAATATTTTAGTTCCCAATGCTGTCTTTTGACTATTATTCAATAACAAAATATCTGATTCGTTTAATATATTGAAAGCATCTATTTGAGACATCTGAGGATAAAAAGTAAAAGTTAGATATTTAGCATTTGCTGCTTTTTCCTTAAAAATGGGATTATCCTTTCCTATTGCTATTATTTCTAAATTTTTTGCTATATTAATATCCATTTTTTCCAGTTCAATTATTATATTTACATCTTCTACATTATAAAAAGCAAATTTACCACTTATAGCAAGCTTTAACTTTTGGTTAATAATCTTATTTTTTAATGAATTTTCCTCTGAAGTAGTTTCATTAACAGTATTTATATTAATAGAACCTATCAATTTTGAATCATACCCATTTGCAATTGTAATAAATTTTTCTGAAGGATATTTAGAATATATCTTTCTATGTAGTATAGTGTTTTCTTCTGTAACATCTATGACAAGATCAGCATATTTTATATATATTTCTTCTAAAAATTTATCTGCTATTTTATTCATAAAATCTTTATACTTATGAAGCCTAAAAATTGGATGTCTATACATTATGTCTCTAAAATCGATAATATATGGAATTTTATAAAATATTTTAAAAATTGGGCCTAATGGTAAATACCAAAAAGGATCTGAACAAAAAAATAAAAAATCAAATTTATTATTTGTAATTAATTTCTTTATTTTTTTTAATATTTCAAAGGTGAATCTTAATCTTGATAAAGATGGATTAGTAGTTGGTTTTATTGAAATATGTATCTGTTTTATTTTTTCATTAAGTTTAAGCTTATAGTCTATTAAGTTTTTATAATATTTATTATCAGCTCTTATGAAAGTTATAGAATGTCCTTTCTCCGATAAATAATTCGCAAGATGAGATATTCTAAGAGCAGAAATTGCAGTATAAGGGAAAGCATAGTATGAAATTATAATAATATTTAATTTGAGCATCGTATACGCAATTAATAGCAAATTAATATAGATTTACAATATACAAGTTAATTAATTGCTTAAAAAGGTATTCAAAACCTCAAAATTCTGGCTTAAAAGTTTTAGTTTTGGGATTTCTTATTGTTTATTTCTTATTGTTTAAAAGATTATTAAAAAGTAATATAGGAGAATAAATGTATAAATATAATACATAAGTATAATAAGTATACATATATTGTAAATAAACCTGAACTTTCAAGAAACAATTTTCAAGTAAAATATTTCATTCAATATATTTTACTAAATATAATTCAACTAAATACATTTCAATCCATTACTATTTATTAGAATAAGCTTTTTTTATTATATTAATAGATAAAAGCTTTTTATTTTACATTAATAGACATAAGCTTTTTATAGTTTTTATCAATATTTTCTACTTAAAATATAAGGATTTTTAAGTAAAAAATTCTATTGTCCACTTTCTACCCTTTCGTGAAAGAAAAAATAACAATAATATATTATGTTAAATTTAATTTATGGTATAAAAGTTGCTATATTTTATCATAGTAATAGGTAGGATTAAATTTATAGCAGAAATTGAAATTATAATTAAACAATAATTAGAACCATAGTTATTGCAATAATTAAAATTCTATTTAAAGAAATAACAACAGCTATAATAATAGAATCAATAAAAAATTTTTCTGAAATATTTTTGTAATAAATTTACAAAATATTACTATTTAAATGGAGGAAGGTGAATGATTAGTTTTGATAAAATGACGGAACTTGCTGCTGATTCTCTTAATAATGGTTTCAATGAAACTATTTCGAGGGGGAATCCAGAATTTACAGCCTTGCATTTGCTTTTTGGCATTATGAAGGCGAAGGATCCACTTTTTTTTCAGTATCTTGCCAAAATTCCAGTAGATCCATCATTTTTGGAAAGAGAGATTGAAAAAAGGTTGGATCAACTTCCAAAGGTCTATGGTGAAAGTAAGCCTCAGCTTTCATATTCGCTTAACAAGATATTTGCTGACGCAGAAAAAGAAGCTCAAAAGTTATCTGACCAATTTGTAAGTAATGAGCATTTTCTTTATGCAATGGCGAATAATGAAAGTGAGGTTACTTCACTTTTTAAAAATGCTAGGATCAATTATGATTCACTTAAAAAATTTTATGAGGAGGCGAGAGCTGGACAAAAAATCACATCTGCAACTTCAGATAAAAACATGAAAGTTCTTGATCAATATACCATTAATCTTACACAGATGGCAAAAGAGCATAAACTTGATCCAGTCATTGGAAGAGATGAAGAGATTAGAAGGATTATACAGATACTTTCAAGAAGAACGAAAAATAACCCTGTATTGATTGGAGAACCAGGTGTTGGTAAAACTGCAATAGTTGAAGGAGTAGCTCAGAGGATAGTGAATGGTGATGTACCATCTTCTCTTATTAATAAAGAGATTCTTTCCTTAGATATGGCTGCTTTAATCGCTGGAACAAAATTTAGGGGAGAATTTGAAGAAAGACTAAAAGCAATATTGAAAGAGTTAGAAAGCGCTCAAAACAAGTACATTCTTTTTATTGATGAACTACATCTTATCGTTGGAGCTGGAAAGGCAGAAGGTTCTTTTGATGCTGCAAATATGTTAAAACCTGCTCTTGCTAGAGGTATGCTGCATTGTATAGGAGCTACAACTTTAGATGAATACCAAAAATATATAGAATCTGATGCAGCATTAGAAAGAAGATTTCAACCACAGATTATTAAGGAACCTTCATTAGAAGATACTATTGCTATTTTAAGAGGTATAAAGGAAAGATATGAACTTTTTCATGGTGTTAAGATTTCAGATAAGGCAATAGTCGAAGCAGCTTACCTTTCAGATAGGTATATAACAGATAGATTTTTACCTGATAAAGCAATAGATTTGATTGATGAAGCATGCAGTAGAATAAGGGTTCAACTTGAATCTGTCCCAGAAGCGATAGACAAAAAGAATAGAGAACTTGTAAGACTTGAGATTGAAAGAAGAGCATTAATAAATGAAGAAGATGAAGAATCAAAAAACAAACTTAAAAAAATAGAATCATTAATTGAAAAACTTCGAGGTGAGATAGAAAATTTAAAAGCATCATGGAAAAAAGATACAGATTTAATGAAAAATATTAATGAAATAAAAATTAGGATAGATCAAATAAAAAATGATGCAGAGACGCAGCAAAGAATGGGTAATTTTGAAAAGGCTGCAAAACTTCTTTATGGAGAGCTACCTTCTTTGCAAAACAAACTTAAAGAGATGGAAGATGAAGCAGAACATGCAAAAAGTCTTGTAAAAAAAATAGTTGATGAAGATGATATAGCTTTAATCGTTTCTTCTTGGACAAATATACCTGTATCTAAACTTTTAGAATCAGAAAGAGAAAAGCTTTTAACCATAGAAAATGAGCTTAGAAATAGGGTGGTTGGGCAAGATCATGCACTTTATGCTATAGCTAATGCTATAAGAAGAAGTAAAGCCGGACTTTCAGATGAAAATAGACCAATAGGGTCATTTATATTCTTAGGTCCAACTGGTGTCGGTAAAACCGAAACAGCGAAAGCCTTGGCAAAGTATCTTTTTGATACAGAAAAAGCGATGGTTAGACTAGATATGAGCGAATTTATGGAGAAACACTCAGTTTCTAAAATAATTGGTGCACCTCCTGGATATGTTGGTTATGAAGAAGGTGGGGCTTTAACTGAGATAATAAGAAGGCAACCTTATTCCGTAATATTGCTTGATGAAATAGAAAAAGCTCATCCCGATGTGTTTAATCTGCTTTTACAGATCTTAGATGATGGTAGACTTACAGATAATCATGGAAGAATAGTAAACTTTAAAAATACAATAATAATAATGACTTCAAATATAGGTTCTGAATTTATATTAAATTCTGATTCAAATGAGAAAATTGAACAAACTGTTAAACCCCTTTTATTCAATTATTTCAAACCAGAGTTTTTGAATAGGGTTGATGAAATTGTCATTTTTAGAAAATTAACTGAGGAAATAGCTAAGGATATTGTAAAAATTCAATTAAAATATCTTGCTTTAAGGCTTGAAAAACAAAAGATTAATCTTTCTTGGACTGATAAAGCAATCGATAAAATTGTAAAGGAAGGATTTCAGAAAGAATTCGGTGCAAGACCATTGAAAAGGTATATTCAAACTAACATTGAAGACTTATTATCAGTTGAAATTCTATCTGGAAAAATTGGTGAAAATGATAATATAACAATCGATGTGAAAGCCCAAGATAAAAACTTAAAAGAGGATTTTGTTTTTATTAAAAAATAAAAAGATATTTCTTTATTCCATTTATTTTTCTCATCTGATTTTTGTTTAAATTTTTAATTTATTAGGGTCAACCAAGTTTTGAAATTTTGTAATCCCTGTTTTATAATAATATAAAGTTCAGTATAACTTTGTAGGGGGATTAAAAATGGAATTAAATTTAGATAATAAAGAAAAAGAATATTACCTAAAGATTGCGAGGCAAGCTATAGCTGACGAACTAGGTATTACATTCAAAACTGATATTGACCCTAATTATAATCCTCCTCATGGAAAAGATTTGTATGGAGTTTTTGTAACATTGACAGAAGAAGGGGAGTTAAGAGGTTGTATTGGTTATATTCGAGGTTATGAATCTTTAGTAAATAGTATTAGAAAGATGGCAAAGGAAGCTGCTTTTCATGATTTTCGTTTTGGACCTTTGAGAAAAGAGGAGTTTGAGAAAATAAAAATTGAAATATCCATACTTTCACCAATGCAAAAGATTAACTCAATAGATGAAATAGTAATTGGTAGAGATGGNCTTATGATTACAAGGCAGAATTACTCTGGACTGTTACTACCCCAAGTTCCTGTTGAATATAACTGGGACCTTAAAACATATTTAGAGCATCTTTGCATGAAAGCCGGACTTCCTACAAATGCATATAAACTTCCTGGAACAATAATTTATAGGTTTTCAGCTTATATATTCAGTGAAGATTAACATACTTTTTAACAATATTTAACTCTTTTAGTATTGACAAATCTTTCTTTTATTTGCTAAATAGAGTTAGTTAAGTTCCATACTTAAGGAAGGTAATAATGTCAAAAAACAAACTATTCATTTTTTTCTTTTTTCTCATTATTTTTCTTTTATTTTCAACTAATTTAATGGCTCAATCGGACAAGAGTTGGGTGGTAGAAATCAATGGTAAGAAATATTCCATAGATGATTTCATGACAAAATTTTACATTTTTATTGAGCTAACTGCTCCGAGGGATCAATGGGAAAAGTTGAAAAAAGATAAGAAGATGATGAAAGATTATCTTGAGATTTATATCAACGAAATTATTTTATGGGATAGAATTAAAAGAGACAAATTTGATACTCAGAATACAAGGTTACTAAGCTTCACAAGACAGCAAGTTATAATCAACCTATATATTATGAAAGTCATCTATGAAAGCATTAAGGATCCTACCGATGATGAAATCGCTACTTTCTATGATCAAAATAAGGACAGATTCAAGGGAGTAAAACTTGAAACAGCCGCTTCACAAATAAAAGAATACTTGAAACAACAAAAATTGCAGAATGAATTGAAAAAAAGAATTGAAAGAATAAAAGAAAATATTACAATTCAAAGAAATCCAGATTATTTCGAAAAAGGTCAAAAAACCACATGGGTATTAAAAATTGGTGATATTATAATTTCTTATGATGATTTTAATGGTTTATATGAAGATTATAAGCAAACACTAAGAGATAGTGGACAGGGCGCAGTTATTGATCAACAACCAGTTCTTTTCCTTCAAGATTTTACCAATAACTATATAAATAATTATTTGCTATACAATTTTGAAATTAAAAAGACTGATTTTGAAAAAAAATTTGCCACTCAAATTGAATATCTATATCAAAGACAGGTCATGGAACTTTATGTTCAACAAAAACTTAAAGGTCAATTTAAACCAGTATCTGCTGAACAGGTAAAACAATACTATGAAACATACAAATCCAAATTTGCAAATATGTCACCTGAGCAAGCATACCAATATATCGCCCAAATGTTGAATATGCAACTTTATCAGACAATGGTCAATAACCTTGTTCAACAATATCGAGATGAGTATTTGATAAAGAAAAATTATAGTTTAGATTTCTTGCAAGATTAAATATTTAAACAAGATTGAATATTTAAAATGATAATTTTCTTAAATTATTAAATCAAAAAAAAGAGGAGTTATAAACTCCTCTTTTTTTTTGATTTTTTTTTCTTTTAAACTATTATGTAATTAAAGGGGAATTAAATGTCACCTCAACTAAAAAAGTTTGGAAAAAATTCTATTATTTATTTTACTGGAGATAATGACAGTAATATTTATATATTAAAAGAAGGACAGGTTATTATAAGTTATATACCTTCAGATAAATTGGAAGAAGAAGCTTATGTTGTAAAACCTGGAGAATTTTTTGGGCTTAAAAGTGCAATGGGGAAATATCCAAGAGAAGAAACAGCCATGGCAGCAACTGAGGTTGTCGCTGTCGCAATGAATGAAAATGAATTCTTAGCAGTAAATGGGAAAAATGAACAACTTTTACTAAAAATACTAAAAGCTCTATCTAAAGAACTTAGAGAAACAGTCAGAAAGGTTAACCAACTTACTGGACAAAATGAGGTTTTACCTGATGTTGGCTTGTTTAACTATGGGATGTATTACTTTAAGACAAAACAATATAAGAAATCAAAATATTGTTTTCAAAAACTTTTAGAATTATATCCCGATTGTTCAAATAAAGATGAGGCACTAGCACAACTAAAGGCACTTGAAAATCTTATTTCAGATGATTTTTCAGCTGATGAAACTCATCAAACTCTTGATTCTGCTTTAGGAAAGACTGAGAATTTCGTGGAAAAAGTGGAAGCAGAAAAAGAACAACAATCTTCTGAAGAAGAAAAAATGTATTATGAAGCTGTAAATGCAGTAATGGCATCAAAATTAGAGGAAGGCTTAAAACTTTTTAAGCAGATCTTTGATGATTCCAATACTTCGGAAGAATACAAATCAAAGTCACTACTTGAAATGGGGAAAATCTTAAAAAGAATGAAAAACTTTGACGCAGCTGAAAAAGTATTTAAAAAATTTATTACAGACTTCTCATCTTCTGAACTAGCAAAAGAAGCGATATACGAACTCGCTGAAAATTATAAGTTAAAAGGTGATTTGGAAAACTGTAAAAAACTTATAGCAAAAATTATCAGCTTACAACCTGCCGATGAAATTACTACGAAAGCAAAAAGATTGCTTGGTTCTTTACAATAAAAAAGAGGTATTATGGGCTTAGATTTATTTTCTAAATTTGGTAAAACTTATCAAAAAGGTGAAATTATATTTGCTGAATATGAACCTGGAGATACATTTTATTTGATTCAGGAAGGAAGAGTAAAGGTCACTAAGTTAGTGGAGGGAAAAGAAAAAATTCTTGATGTATTCGGACCTGGAGATATTTTTGGGGAAATGGCAATAATAGAGAGAAAGCCTAGATCTGCAACTGTCGAAGCTATAACAGATTTAAAAGTTTTAGAATTCAATAAAGATAATTTTACCCTACTCCTAACCGCTAATCCAGCTTGGATTGAAAAACTTATAAGATCATTTGCCAAGAGGATTTATGAGGCAAAAAGACGAGTTAAAATACTTCTATTAAAAGATCCAGAATTAAGAATAATGGATACTTTTTGTATGCTTGCTGAATGTAGAAATAATGTTTCAAAGAATTATTTAGATCCCGTAACTTTCAAGGAAACAATAGAGAGCATTGCCAATTGGGCTGGACTCGATCTTGATCAAACCAGAAGAATACTTAAGGATTTTGAAAGAATGAATAGAATTACTTTTGGAAGTGGAGAGATTACAGTCAAGAATATCAATGAGTTTTATAGGGTTATTGAAAGTAAGATTAAAGTGATGCAAAAGATGGGGGAATTGTGAAAACTCTCTTAGTTGGTGGCAAATTGTTTGATAAAAGTCAGGGGTTTTCAGGAGAAAAAAAAGATATATTAATAGAAAATGGATTTATTAAAGAAATAAAAGATTCTATAGATTTAGATGAAGTTAAAGCAATTGATTGTAAGATTTTTGACTTAAATGGATTATATATTTTCCCTGGTTTTATTGATATTCATACTCATTTTAGATATCCTGGTCAAATAGAAAAAGAAGATATTGAAAGTGGATCTTTTGCAGCTCTTCATGGAGGTTATACTACTTGTGTTGCTATGCCAAACACAAATCCTCCCATTCAAAATGAAGATCATATTAAAGATATAAATCTTTTATCAAAATATTTAGATATAATTCCAGCAAGTTGTATTACTGAAAATAGGGAAGGTAAAAAGCTCGTAGATATAGAAAAAAATGTTAAATCTGGTTTTTCTATTTTCACAGATGATGGAAATGAAGTTAAAGATCCAGAATTACTCTTTGAAGCTCTCCTTTTATCTAAAAAATATGATTTCATAATAATGGAACATTGCATCGATAATGATTTTTTTAAAAGTGGAGTGATAAATTTCGGACCTATTTCTAAACAACTTAAGGTTAAAGGGATACCTGATGCAGCTGAGACAACTATTGCCTATAGAGATATACAACTTGCTAAATTGGCTCAATCTAAAATTCATCTTACTCATTTAAGCACAAAAGAATCTATAGAATTGGCTTTGGTTGCTAAAGAAAAAGATATCGATGTGAGTTTTGATGTTACTCCTCATCATTTACTATTAAATGAAAATAATTGTATCACTAAAGATCCAATATTTAAGGTTTCACCACCTTTAAGATCTTTTGAAAATCAAGAAAATCTAAAAAGACTATTTTTAGAGGGGAAAATTGAAATTATAGCTACAGATCATGCTCCTCATCTTGAAAAAGAAAAACATTTAGATATTACTTTAGCACCATTTGGTATAACTGGACTTGAAACAACATTTTTACTTTTATTTAATGAGTTTGTTTTGACAAAGCTTACTAGTCTTGAAAACCTTTTATCATGTTTGACTTCAAATCCAGCCAATAGATTTAAATTCGAGAAAAAGGGAAAATTAGAAAAAGATTATATTGCTGATCTTACCGTATTTGACCCAAATGAAGAACAAAAAATTACTCCATCATTTTTCTATTCAAAAGCAAAATATTCTCCTTATATGAATAAGAAAATAAAAGGTAAAATTGTTAAGGTTTTTAAAAATGGTCAACTTGTTCTTAATTCAAATAAAGGAGAAAATCAATTTTTTAGAAAACCTTTATTATAATTTAGATAATGTTATAACTTAGTTAATCAGTAATTAATAAGTTTTTAAGATTAATAATAAAGGCATAATATGTTAAAAAAAGATATTTCGGATTATGATGTTTTTATAACAAAAAATGATAAGATAAATGAAAATTACTATTTATTGGGTATTTCCAGGCCATCTGGATTTGATATAATGGCTGGTCAATTTGTAAATATTAAAATTGAACCCAATTCGATTCAACCTTTTTTAAGAAGACCTTTTTCTGTTTTTTATTTAGATAAATATGAAATTGGTATTCTTTATCAAATAAAAGGAGAGGGGACAAAACTTCTTTCAACAAAGAAAAATGGGACAAAATTAAAAATGATTGGACCTCTTGGTACCTCTTTCCCTTTAGAAGACTCATTTATGAAAAATATCGATGGCGTTTTTCTTATCGCAGGAGGCATTGGTATTGCCCCTTTATTTTTTTATGCAAATAGAATAAAAGCAAAATACGAATATCTTGATATCAATCTTATTTATGGAATAAGAGATGGTGGTTTTTTGTTGCCAGAAGATTATATTAAATATTACTTTTCCTCCATCTTTTTTTCTTTAGAAAGAAAAAAAGTATATGAAGAGAATATTTATAGTGGATGCAATTGTAAATTTTTTGAAGGAAATATTTTTTCTGCCCTAAATAGTTTTGAGTTTGATTCTTTAATAAAAAAATATAATAATCCTATATTTGCTGTTTGTGGACCCGATCCAATGTTAAAAGCTTTTATAGAGTGGAATAAAGATAAATATTTTGAATCTTATCTATCTTTAGAATCCTTTATGGGTTGTGGTTTTCATGCTTGCCTTGGCTGTGCCGTACCTAAAAGCTCTGGTGGTTACATCTATCTATGTGAAGAAGGTCCAGTTGTTTATTACAAGGATATTAATCTTCAGTAGAAATTAGAAAAGAAAAAAATTTTTAAAGTAAAGTAAAAGTATAATAAGTATAGTAAAAGGATCGTTATGTCATTACTCGAAGTAAAAAAAGGTAAATTAAATTTAAAAAATCCTATTTTAACTGCCTCTGGAACATTTGGTTATGGGGATGAATTTGAGCCTTTTTTTGATGTTTCTCTATTAGGTGGGATAACTATAAAAGGAACAACATTAAATCCAAAAGACGGGAATCCGCCACCAAGGATATATGAGGTTTACGGAGGGATGTTAAACTCTATTGGACTCGCGAATATTGGTATAAATCAAGTTATAGAAAAATATTCAAAATACTTTTTGTCGTTAATAAATTCAGGCTGTGCAGTTATAATAAATATCAATGGAGAAAAAATAGAGGATTTTTTAAAAATTATAGAAATTTCAGATTCAACAGGTTGTTTCAACTTTTATGAAATCAATGTCAGTTGTCCAAATGTTAAAAAAGGAGGGATCGCTTTTTCTCAAGACCCCAAAACGATGGGAAAGTTAATCAATAAGATACGAAAAAAAACAAAAACTCCTATAATAGTTAAACTTTCACCAAATGTTCAGTCTATTTCACCCTATGTTAAATCCGCAGAAGATTCAGGAGCAGATATAATAAGCCTTATTAACACAATGAAAGGGATATCTATAGATATAAATTCAAAAAAACCAAGATTTAAAAATATTTATGCTGGTTTTTCTGGACCTGCAATAAAACCAATCGCTCTTTATCATATATATGAGGCAAGAAGATCTACTTGCCTTCCGATTATTGGAATGGGTGGTATTAATAACTTTAACGATATGCTTGAATTCTTTGCAGTCGGTGCTGATGCAATTGAAGTTGGAACTATGAATTTAGTTAATCCAACGATAACTTATGAATTATTGATAGAATTGGAAAAATATTGTGAAAATAACAAAAAACCTTTAAGCAAGATAAAAGAAGAGTTGACACAGTGGATGAAGCAGTGACTATTAATTTTATCGGTTTAACATTTTAGATTTACCTAGCTATAATTTATAAGTCTATGATTTATAAGTTTTTTTTATAAATTATGGTTTGAAATACTAAATTTAATTATTTAGGAGTGAATTATGAAGATCGGGTTATTTACTGGCGGTGGAGATTGTGGTGGGCTTGAAGCAGTGATAAGAGGGGTCGTCTTTGCTGCACATAATGATAATATTGAAGTTATTGGAATTCCAAATGGATATCTTGGTCTTTATAATCTTGATAAAAATCCCGGACTTAAAATACCATGTTCAATGGTGGATAATCGAGCAAAAAAATGTGGGACAGTTCTTGGTACTTCAAGAGTAAAACTTCATTCGATACCTGATGGATTTGAAAAAGTAAAAAAAAATCTTCAGAATGCTGGAATAGAGATTTTAGTTGGTGCTGGAGGGGATGATACTTCACTAGTTTTAGAGCAACTTTCAAATAGTGGTTTTAAAGTTATATGGGTTCCTAAAACTATGGATCTTGATATTTTGCCTTATTCAGTTGGTGGCTCTTCAGCTATTAACAAAATTGCAGATGCCGTTTATGAACTTAGAACTACAGCAAGATCCCATGATAGGATAATGGTTGTTGAGGTTTTTGGTAGATATGTTGGACATACCGCTTTATATGGAGGTGTAGCTGGTCAGGCAGATATGATTTTGATTCCAGAAATACCTGTTGATGTTGATTATATGTACAAGACTATAGTTGAAAAGTATAAAGAAAGATTAGAGAATTCAAGATTAAAAAAATCTTGGTATATGATTGTTGTATCTGAAGGGATAAAGGATTTAAGAACTGGAGAATTGATTACCTCATCTTCCGAACTTGATCATTTTGGGCATGTTCAGCTTGGCGGAGCAGGCGAATATGTTGTAAGTATTATTAAAAAGAAATTGAAGGAAGATGAAGAGCTAAAATCTTTCATGGATAAACATGGAGTATTTATTAAGGGTGTTCAAGAAACACCAAATGTTAGGTCTGTTAATCTTGGTCATACTATTAGAGCTGGGATTTCAGATGCTTACGATGCGACTCAGGGTCAGAAGTATGGCGCTGCGACAATTGAGTGTATAAAAAGAGGGATATTTGGAGTAGGTATAGCCGATGTAAAGGCAGATAAAATCTTCACAATGCCCATCGGAAAGCTCAGGCAACAAAGACCAGTAAATATGGAAACAGTTGCACTATATGAAAAAATGGGTTACAATTTTGGAAGATCTCCAATTGAATATAAACCGGAAATTAGATCAATTAGTGAATCTGAACTGTCAAGAATTTTTTAGTTATTGCTAAAAGATTTTAATCTGTTAAATTTTTATCACAAAATAAAATTGCTATTTTATCATTGCTATGTTCATAATTTGAAATTTCTTTTGAAAAATTAGTTTAAAAAGAGGTTTATATGGTAAAAAAAGGTGAGTGGGTTAAAATCGAAAAAATAATATTAAAACCTGAAGAAAGAACAGCCAAGATACCTGAGGAAACTAAAAAAGTCCCATATGTCGTTCATATCAATGGATTTTTACAAGAAGATGCAGAGTTAGGAGATGAAGTTACAATAGTAAGTAGAATTGGCAGGACTCATAAAGGAAAACTTATAGAGGAAAAACCATCCTTTAAGCACAACTTTGGCGATTTCGTTCCTCAACTTGTTGATATAAGCATTGAACTTAAAAAAGAGTTGGAAGAAATCAATAAAATTAAATAAATAAAATTTAGACCAATAAAATTAAATAAATACAAATAAATAATAAAGAGGAAAATATGGATAAAAGTTATAATGCAGTGATGAGTAGAAAAAATGAGATAATGAAAAAAGCTCTTGGTATAGATTATGAAAAATACAAAATTTCAGATATCTCTTTTGATTATGAAATGATGATGGATGATGTCGGTTACAGTATAAATGAGATAGCAGATATCCAAAAACAGAGTAAGGTAGGAAATACTCCACTTTATTATCTTTCAAATGTTACAAAACTTATAAGAAAATATTCCCCTAAAGGAAAAGGCGCAAAGATATACTTAAAAGATGAAGCAGCAAATGCATCTGGTTCATTTAAAGCAAGAAGAGCATCTTTGTCGGTTTATGAAGCCTTTAAAAGAGGTTATAAGGGTGTTATTGCTGCGACTTCTGGTAATTATGGCGCAGCAGTCGCCTCTCAAGCCGCAATGAGAGGTTTAAAGTGCATAATAATTCAAGAAGTATTTGATTCAAAATATGTTGGACAACCCGAAATCATAGAAAAATCAAGAATTTGTGATGCCATGGGGGCTGAAGTTATAATGTCTTCAGTAGGACCTGAACTATTTTATTCATTATTATCAGCACTAGAAGATACTGGATATTTTAATGCTTCTCTGTATACACCATATTCTATTGCGGGGATTGAAACTTTAGGATGGGAAGTTATCAATCAGATAAGAAAACTTGAAGGAAGAGATCCAGATTATATTGTCGTCACTCATGCAGGCGGTGGTAATATAACTGGAACTGCAAGAGGAGTATTAAAATACAAATTGGAGTTCAAACCACACAATAATACTGAATTTGTTGCTTGTTCAGTTGATTTATCTGGTTTGCATATGGCATCTGACATTGACTTTAATAAAAAATCATTTACAACGGGGCATACTGGCTTTGGGGTTCCTTTTGCTCAATGGCCAGATAGAGCAGATACTCCAAGAAATGCAGCACGACCTTTAAGATATATGGATAAATATCT
>JGI12104J13512_1001079_pt1 | contig 21485 bp, 18 predicted proteins | sample TerdegcTABiofilm_FD_13512 | JGI IMG/M metagenome (IMG submission 13512)
GATATCCATTATCTTTGTTAATGCCGAGCATTACAGCTCGAGCTGGTTTTATGGAGCCTATTTGCCGGGCTACAGTTATCTCAACAGGAGCATTACCAGTCGAGGAATCCCTTAAACTTGGCCAGCAACCAAGCAAGTTTGCAAAATTAATTTATTTATCTAACCTATATGCTATATTACTTAGTGGTATTTCTTTTTTAACGGCAGCTACAACATGGCCTTTTGTAGCTGCCTTATTAAAAAAATTAACTGGTTTCGACTTAACTTGGGGGTACTCTGTAATATTGTTTTTACCAACAGCTTTAATTTTAACTATTATAGCCTGGTTTTATTTGAATTGGTTTTTTCAACCGGAATTCGATATAGCAACTGGCGGTCAGCAAAAAGCGCAAGATGAATTACAAAGATTAGGCCCAATGTCAATTCGTGAAAAACAAACATTATTTATTATTTCTATAGCTATTATTTTATGGGCTACCGACTTTATACACCATTTAGGGCCTACAGTGATAGCTTTAGGAGTCGGCTGGTTTTTATGGTTATTTGGCATTGTGACCTGGCAACAGGTTAGCCGCAACACCCCTTGGGGTTTATTAGTGGTTCTAGGCTCAGCACTGGCATTTGGAAACTTAGTGGAGCAAAGCGGCGCCATGGCATGGATCGGCGGAGTCGTACTAAACTTAACCAATGCTATGCCAATATTACTGATATTTACTATACTTGTTTTCGTAAGCACTATTGTAAGATCAATGGAAGCCTCTGGTATAGCTTTAATCGTGCCCATTGCCCCGATAATTGTTGCCGCCGCCAAAGGATGGAATATTCCCGGCGCAGAAACTGTATTGCTGATGGTTATTGGTACAGTTGGTCATGCCGCTTATCTTTTGCCAATGCAAATGACAAGCAATATGGTGATGTATAGCGGCGGTTATTTTGAAGTCAAGGATATGCTTAAGTCAGGCTGGGCTTTTGTCTTGATATATTTGCTCTTTTGGATAATAACGGCTTATACGTATTGGAAATGGCTTGGCCTTTGGTAGTTTGTTTTTAAAAAGAGATAGATGCATTTAATAATAGTGTAATAATTAAGGTTTCGTCTCAATCCTTAAAAGATGTTAATTAGCAAATAATAAACAGCTTTAAAGAGAGGCGAAACCTTCTTATTTATCTTGGATAATTGCCGAACAGGTTCGGGAGGCGGCAGTTGCGGCGAAGCAGATTGCGGATGGCAAATATAATTAATAATAATAAAATTAACAATAACTCAGGTGTTTAATGAAAAAAAGAATGACCGGGAAACCCAAGTGGTCCAGGGTATCGGTGGCGGAGCTATTATGCCGGTCAGCATGGCTATCGTATACAGGATCGTCCCCAGGGAGAAAATCGGCCTGGCTCTCGGGGTCTGGGGTATGGCGGCGGTATGTGGCCCGGCTGTCGGGCCGACTCTGGGGGGCTATATTGTAGACCACCTAAACTGGCGGTTTATTTTTACAATGGATATTCCCATTGGTGTCACCGGCCTTATATTAATGCCCGCCGCTATTGTGACAACGCTAATGATGCCGGTAAGCGGCTTTCTTTTTGACCGTTTTGGCCCGAAAGTCCTGGCTGTTGCCGGCTTGACCCTGACTGCCTGGGGGACTTTGGAATTCCATAATCTGAGTTTGAATACAAGCAATCATAGCATTGCCGATATCTATGACTCGCGTGCATATGCGTTGGGCAAGAGCTTCATTAATTTATCATCTCTAAGAACGCGGCAATTCTGGTAGTTAGTTGTCCAATTGTCTCCTGTGAATAATCAGTTTCTAAATTTAGATAGGGAATATTTTTTTGGTTAACCACATCTTTGACTCGTTTTGTTTCCACATTATAAGTGTGACAGGTCTGCAGTATGACATCCACAACCCCATCCACCTTATATTCGTCAATATAATGAGAGAGCATGTCCATGCGGTGATCATTGGGACTCATGCACGCGCAGCCTGACTTTATATACCTGGTCGTTAACGCGTCAAACGGGTCGCCTGCTTCCTGAACGCCATCTTCTTTGTCCTTGATGGCTGAGCAGTTCTCAAAGCAGACTACCACCCCGCCATTATCCTCTATGATTTTAATGATATTTTCAGTGGCATCCCCCAAGGGCGAGCCGGTGACCATTATTCTCTTCGCGGTAGCCGGCACCGCACTGCCGTTTTTTTCATAATCCTCCTTGATGGCATTTGTCAGTTTCTCAACCTTTTCGATTTCTGTTTCCTTATCAGCAATAAACAATGTGGCCTGAATAACTTTTCTCATCTCGAAACCATAAATCGGCGGCGGCACCATTTTCCCCATTTCATAGAAATTCCTCAAGGCTTTTCTTTCTCTATTTCTTAATTTGATTCTATCCCGGATAGCATCATCTGTGATTTCAACATCTAATTCTTTCTCCAGGGCTTCCTTTAACTTCACCATCTCGGATCTGTAGTACCGGTAAGAGCCTTCCGCTTTCGGATTTTGGTGCAAATGCATAATATGCATGGGTTTCAAGTCGCTTAAAAACTCATACATCTTTTTCTTGCCGTCACAGGTGGTCTCACCTATGAGCATATCCGAAAAATAAAAATAAGGGCATTTACCGGTAATAGCAAAGCCGTAGCTTGATTTGATTAATGGACAAAGATTAGCCGGCAGATGCTGCTCCGCGTCAGGAATCGTAGTGTCGGACATGCCGCAAAGCCATACGGCGACGGCTCCTGAAGCGGTAATGATCTCCCAGGGCGCGAATCCGCAGTACACACCTACCACCTTTTTCCCCTGGTCTTTTAATTCCTTTGTCAATATAAATCCATTTTGTCTGGCTTCGGCAAATTCGTTCAACATGGGGGTAAAATCCATTGTTCTTTTCTCCTTATTTATATAGACAGCATTTCAATAAAGGCGCTGACCCTGGTGTTGAGCTGACCTGATTCGGAATGAGCAAGGTTGGTTTCAAGACTCATATATCCGGTGTGCTTCTTATCTTTGACTAACCGTCTCAGAGGTACGGTTTCCACGCTGTAGGTAAGGCAGGCCCGCAGCACGAAATCGATTACTCCATCTACCTGATAGTCGTCAATAAGTCTTGCTGCCAGCTCCATCCTGTTATGATTCGGCGACATAACCGGGCATGGTATTTGCAGATATTTTTCCGCTATAGCGGAGAAGGGCTCCATATCCTCGTTGACCAAGCCGTCGCTCCCCTTCAGCCAGTCACAAGTTTCAACGCAGACAATATTGCCGCCGGCTTTCTCGATAATGTTGATAATCCCGGCCATCTTTTCTCCCAGCAGACAGCCGGTCAGCAGTATTCGTGGAGAATTATCATATTCTTTCACATCTGCATCTGGGGGTCCGCTTTTTATATGCCGGATCATGGCATAGAGGTCTTCTAAAGCTTTTTCACGATCAAGTCTGTAGTCAAAATTACCAAGTATGCTGTATGCTTCAGAACTCATTAATACTCCGGGATGGGCACGCCAGTTCTCATAGAACTCTTTAACGGCAAGTCTCTGCGAATTTTTTTGTTTGATGGCGTCCTTGAGCTTAGCAACGGTGATGTCAACCTCAAATTCCTGCTCAAGGCTGCTCTTCAATCTCCTCATTTCATTTATCCACAGCAATGACTCTTCATGGCCGGTGTTTTTTTGAGGCAGCTGCATAATATGGGTTGGTTTAAGTTCTCTTAAGTATTCATACATTTTTTTCTTGCCGTCACAGGTTGTTTCCCCAACAACTAAATCCGCGGCTTCAAAGTATGGGGATTTGCCGCTTACCGCCTCGCCAAAGCTGGATTTAACTATGGCGCATAGATTGCGAGGCAGATGGACCTCCCCTTCCTGGACATATTGATCTGAACTGTTGCATAGCCTGAGCGGCACGGCCCCGGCAGCCAAGATTATCTCGGTCGGTGTATAAGTGCAGTAATAGCCTGCTATTTTGGCTCCTTCTTTTTTCAGCCTGTTTAATTCCTGAACAGCATCAGACCTGGCGTTTTTAAACCGGTCAATGATTTGTTTCTTTTGCTCCATTAGTTTGTTTCCTTCCCTACTTTATAAGCAGCCCGGTAATATTGTGTTCCAGCTGTTTGTGTCAATTCATATGAGGAAGATGTGCGAAATCCCCAAGCATAAAATGAACTTGGTCGTCAACCAATGGGGGAAGATGACAATTTAATTATATAAAAGTTCTTTTTTATATTCTAATAGAATTTATATATGAGAATCTTGATTAGAATAGAAAATATCTATGTTCGAGAATGAGACCGTGAGGAGAATGCAACAGCTAAATAAATACCAAGTCATTTTCCGGACAATCCCTGTCCAGCCTGTCCATCAGCGCATTTAAAATCATATCCAGAACGCGTATGGCTCCCCTGTAGCCAACGACAGGCAAATAAGAATGGACATGTCTGTCCATGACGGGAAATCCTATTCTGACGAACGGCAGATCCTCGGCTCTGGCCAATAGCTTGCCGTGGGTATCGCCCATCAGCAAATCCACCGGCTCATTTTTGAGCCATTGCTGCAGGTCGAAAAGGTCGGCCGGACTTTTAGCCCTGCCGTCTATCTTGTATTTCCTGAAAATCTCTCGCATTCTATCCTCAAAATATGCTCCCGGTGTTCCGCTGACAGCGTATTGGGGGATCATGCCGATACCGGCAGTAAACTCGGCAAGGGCTATGATCAGATCGGGGTCGCCGAACAAAGCGATTTTTTTGTGATAAAAATACGGATGGGCGTCCAGGATGATATCAATGACCTGTTCTCTTTCTTCTTCCAAATCATAAGAAACATCCTGGCGGCTTATCTGTTTCAGCGCCATAATAAAGCGATCTGTAGCTTCTATCCCAATGGGCAAATCCATTAATGCCAGGGGCACTCCGCATTGCTCCCTGAGTTGGACGGCTGCCGCTTCCGACGCATATTTGCCCAGAGCAAAAGTCTTCTTGCAATTGCCCGAGTCAATAATGTCCGCTACCTTGGTGCCGCCCGCGGGATATTCATTAATCTTTTCCAGCCCGCGTTGCCCGAATACACCGCAGGTATCGGGCAGCATAATGTAATGCACTCCCATGAGACCGCTAATCCGCTTGATTTCCTTCATGTCGCCGGGGTTGACAAATCCCGGCAGGATACAGACCTTATCGTTCGGGGAGCCGGAATCTACGGCTAAATATTGGATAGCTGAAGCTGCCAGGCTGGCGAATCCGGTGATATGCGAACCGGCGTAGCTGGGCGTATTGGCATGAATGAGGTATTTCCCTTCCGGCAGGGGGAAATCGCACAGGCAGGCTTTAATATCATCACCTATTGTTTCACTGAGGCAGGTGGTATGTACCGCGATAATTTCCGGATTATACAAATCAAAAATATTTTTTACGGCGGTTTTCAGGTTGGCGTCACCGCCGAATATGGCGGCGGATTCTTTTAAAACGCTGGTTGTTACCTTAAAAGAGCGGCGAAAATGTCTTTGCAATAAGGTTTTCTGATAGCGGCTGCAGCCTGATGAGCCATGGCTGTGAGGCATGCAGCCATGAATACCCAGGGAAGCGTATATTGCTCCCAGAGGCTGGCAGCCGGCCAGCGGATTAATACGCAGGGCCTGCCTCGTAATTGGTTCTTGCGGTGTTAAATCGAGCATGCTCATATCCTCCTCCATGGTGCGACATCGTTCTGCCAAACCGCCATATTCATCGTCATTAACAAGTCCTGCGCCAAATGGACGGCTCCTTGGAATCCGCCATAATCAAACCGGTATTCGTCGGCGTTAAAGAAGCAGGAAGGAGAAGCAGCGCCGACTCCCGCAAATTTTTCTTTGATCCCGGGGAAGTAAATATCAGGTTGAAGGACTATAAGCAGTTGTTCGGTTTCACTCTGACTGAGATTGGATATCAGGATACTGCCCAAAGCGGGATTGGAACGGACAGCGTGATCATGCGCACGCTTTATTTTTGTTTTTATTTTTTCGTATAAGCTGACGGGAAAGTTAATATGGTAGTGTTCCAGGTCGGTATCGTACCGCGTGTCGTCTTGGGCGGCGGGAGCGTTGCCACCGCTTTCTATCGCCGACAGGAAGCCTATTTCATTCTGCCCGGGACGGCGCAACAGCTCGTTGCCTACTGTAACGGGACTGACTTCCAGGTCGGCAAGCAGTGCTTTATAATGGCGGGTGACAAATTCATCTTCGAAGATTACCGCAACTTTATCTTTTAATTTCAATTTATAATTGTCCATACTGTCTTTAACCCGTTCCAGCTCTTTGGCAATTAAGTCTTCTGTTTTGCTTAAAAGTTCCGGATCGCTGAAAAAACCGGCCATGTTTTTTAAAGAATTAATGATGTTGTCCATCCCGATAAAGTTAAATCTCAACCACCTGGTGCCAAATTTATCCTGCATGACATCCACCAAATCCGCCACGACCTTGTCGCTGCTGAACAGATTTAATTTAGCCTGCTGGGCGCTTTGCAAGTCTTCATAGCTGCCGTCCCCCATCAAAACCGCTACGATATCATAGCCAATCTGTTGAAAGATCCGGGCAATTTCTTGCGCTCTCCGGCCGTTGTAAAATTCACCGATTATATTCACCGGATATTTCCCCGCATTTTTTTGCCCGGTGCCGATAACGTTCTCAATTATCCCAAGATTAGCCAGTCTATAGCCGGGGATACTTTTAAAACCTTCACAGGAAAAAGACAGCACTTTAATTCCATGTTCCTTCTCGGCGGCTTCCGCGATTGCCTGCACATCATCGCCGATCAGCCCTACCGGACAAGTGGAACAAATGGCTATGACCGGAGGATGAAAAATTTCCACCGCTTCTTTAATAGCCTGTTGAAGCTTTTTTTCCCCGCCGAAAATGATATCGCTTTCTTCCATATTGGTGGAAAAGCTGTAACTGTAATAATCGTGCCGCGCATTTGCCGGTCTGTGATGGAGGCGGTTGCCGCCCCAGGAATAATAGGAACAGCCCGCCGGCCCGTGGGTAATGATTAAAATACCGCTAATCGGACTTAACACCAGCCCCCGGCAGGCCATGTAGCAGCAGCCATGCTTGCACAGGACGCCGGGTATGTCCATCATTAAGGTGCTCAAGTCCCTTTCTCCGGTGAGAAATTTGTTCTGGGTATGGATACGTTCAGTTAGCGACACTGTTTCTTCACGCTCCCCATCGGCCGGCCAAATCTTCCAGTTCCTCAAGTTCCATAGGCGTAGGTATGACCAAGTCCCTGTTTTCGTCAATACTGTCGGCCAGACTAGCGTATTTTTGGGCCTGTGAAGATTCGGGGGCATATTGAACTACGGTTTGCTTATTAATCTCAGCCTGATGGACAATACTGTCCCAGGGGATAAACCCAATCATCCGGCTGCCGAGTTTTTCGGCGAAAGCTTTGATTAGTTCTTCTTCTTTCTTAATCCGGCGCGCATTGCAGATAATCCCGCCAAGGCGGGCGCCGCCGGTAGCCGCGAATTTTTTTATCCCTATGCAGATATTATTGGCGGCATACATGGACATCATCTCACCCGAGGTCACGATATATATTTCCCGGGCTTTTCCTTCCCGGATCGGCATGGCAAAGCCGCCGCAGACCACATCCCCTAAGACGTCGTAAAATATATAGTCCAGATCGGCGGTATAGGCGCCCATACTCTCCAGCAGGTCGATGGCAGTAATAATGCCCCGCCCCGCGCAGCCCACCCCGGGCTCAGGACCGCCTGACTCCACACAGCGGATGCCGCCAAAACCGGATTTTAGCACATCGTCCAGCTTTACTTGGCCATACTGGCGCAAAGTATCCAGAACCGTTTGCTGTCTTTTCCCGCCAATGAGCATTCTGGTGGAATCCGCTTTGGGATCGCAGCCTATCTGCATGACGATTTTTCCTTTTCCGGCCAGAGCGGCAGTCAGATTCTGGGTAATCGTCGATTTGCCGATGCCGCCTTTACCGTAAATCGCTATTTGTCTGCGTTTCTTACTTTCCTTATGCATATTTTTCCCCTTCCCCTTCTGTGCCACGGAGCGGCCTGAAGCCGGCTTTTTATTCGCTTCGCTCTCCATCTAAAATCAGTTTGCCAGCGGCACACAGCTTTTGATTTCGGCACCATGATTGTCGGCAAGCCTTGTTATCCGCACATTTATTCCATAGGTATCTCTCATGTTCGTTTCGGTGATGATATCGTCCGCCTTGCCGATCTTAAACCCGTTTTTGTTCAGTAAAGCCACTTTAGAGGAGCAAAGAAAAGCATGATTGGGAAAATGGGAAGTCATGATCACGCCGATGCCTTCTTCCGACAGCTTTTTTATTTGCAGGAGAACCCTTACCTGATTGCCGTAATCCAAATTGGAAGTAGGCTCATCCAGGATAAGAATCTGAGGCTTTTGCGTAAGCGCGCGCGCGATAAGCGCCATTTGTCTTTCGCCGCCGCTAATCTCCGTATAGGTCATATCTTTTAAAAAAGAAACACCCAGTCTTTCAAGGGATTCTTCGGCAATCTTAACATCGTCCCGCGAGGGGGATGAGAATGAGCCAAGATGCGCTATACGCCCCATTAAAACAACATCCAGGACAGTATAGGGAAAAGGCGTCGTATGCGCCTGGGGGACATAACCCACAGCCCTGGCCAGACGCGACTTGGACCACTTTTTGATATTTTGTCCGTCAAGGGTTATCTCTCCGCCCTTTATGGCGATAAAGCCCAAAATAGATTTAAACAGAGTCGTTTTCCCGACGCCGTTGGGTCCGAGCAGGCAAAGTAATTCACCGGCGCCGACATTAAAGGAGATGTTCCGGAGAACGGTCTTCTGGGAATAACCGAAAGATGCATCCTTTATTTCCAGGATCATGTCCATGCATCCCTTCCTTTAAATAACAGATAGATAAAAAACGGCGCTCCAATAATCGCCGTTAAGATGCTCAGGGGTATCTCCACCGCGAAAATAGTACGCGAAAGGTCGTCGATCAGCAGCAGATAGGCCCCGCCCAGCAAAACCGACGCCGGCAGCATATACTTATAATTCGGGCCAACCAGCATCCGGGCCAGATGGGGGATAACCAGACCCACCCAGCCGATCATGCCCCCGGTCGCCACTGCCGAGGCCGTAATGAGCGTCGCGCAGAGGATGTAGATGAAACGGATTTTTTTAGTGTCCAGGCCCAGGGATTGCGCTTCCTCCTCTCCGAAAGAGAGCGCGTTGAGCTTGTACCTGAGCAGCAGCATGGGAATGATGCCGATAACAAAGGGAATTAGAACCAGGGAGACGTTTTTAGCTGTGATGGAGGCAAGTCCGCCCATTAGCCAGAACGATATTTCCGGCAATTTGTTGTTGGGATCGGCCGTATATTTGGCCAGCGAAATAAAAGCCGAAAACAGGCTGGTCACAACTATCCCGGTCAGGACCAGGACAAGTACGGAATTATTGCCTTTAGCAATAAGACGGCTGATTAGATAGGTCAGCGTAACGGCAATAATACCAAACACAAAGGCCACCAGTTGAATGGTTAGTGAACCCGCCGAATACAAGAGAGCCATGGCTGCGCCAAAACCCGCGCCCGCGGATGCTCCCAGAATATCGGGCGAGACCATGGGGTTGCGGAAAAGGCCCTGATAGGCGGCGCCCGACACTGAAAGCGCGGCGCCGATAATGAGCGCCACGATAATTCTTGGTATCCGGATATTAAACAATACTGTTTCCAGGGTGTCCGACCATGTGGCCGAAAGCCCGAACATTTTTCTGAAGAATACCGTGAGCAGCTCCGGCAAAGGAACCGCATAGCGGCCGACGGTAAAGGACCAGAGAAATATTGCGATCAGTACGATAAATAGAATGACCAGCACCAATCCGCTCTTTTTTGCCCTGCTCATTGGACGAGCATCGGCCGCTGCGGCCCTATTTTGTAAAGGTTCGTCGCTCACAGCATCAGAAGACAGCATCAGCCTTCCCCTTTCAATCATTTTCAGGCCGGACATGGCCAGGGGTTATTGCTTTACTGAGTGGTTGAGCAGTTCGGTGACTTGTTCGTCTCTTAAATCCATATTAAAGAAGAGACTGAAGAAATCTTTTACTTCCTGGTTCAGATTAATATCCACATATTCGGGGTAAAGCACACTCGCGAGCCATTCGATTCCGAGAATCCGCATGATATTGGGAGGACGGTCGAACCAGCCGAAAGGAAGCAAGGGGGTTAAATATACTTTCCCGTCCTTGACGGCTTTGACCTTGTTCCAGGAAGCGTCGCTCAAGATGGTTTGATAGTTTTTGACACCGTCTGTAGAGGAACTGACCAAAACCACATCAGGATTCCAGGCAAGCACCTGTTCCATCGAAACGGGCGACATGCCCTGCCCGCTCTTGGCCGGCACATCGGCGACATTTTTTCCTCTGACAAACTTTAAAACTTCTGCATGGTGAGAATCAGCCGGATCTGTAGCAAGCCCGGCGGTTCCTTCCGCATAGTATACGCGCACCAGCTTGTCTTCCGGAATTTGGGCAACCATATCGCCGATTGCCGCCATTTTTTGCTCACAATAGGCTGCCAGCTTTTCGGCCCGGTCCTGAATCCCTAAAATATCACCCATGATCCTGTAGACTGCAGGTGTGGAGGTAAATATGGAGTCCATAACAACCGCAGGCCTCTTTGTTTGATCCATAATGCTGTCCGCTGTTTGACCGGCCGCTGCTTTATTGACGGGGTCAAGATCCGTCATAAAAATAATGAGATCCGGAGCCAGTTTGGCTATTTCCTCCAGATTGGCGGTGCATTTCTCACCCATCCAGCCCCCGAGAACCGGAAGGTTCTTGGCCCGGTCGCTTAAGTACTTTTTCACATCGCCGGAAGGCTCGTTGACCCAGGCGGCCATTTTTTCCGGAGCAAGAGAATACATCATTGCTTCGGCAGTCGGCACGGCGCAATAGACCGTGTTGATTTTCGCCGGAATCTCGACCTGCCTTCCCGCCATGTCCGTGATTACCCGGGTCGCTGACTCCGTAGCCGCCGGAGTCGAAGGTTCCTGTTGGGTGCCGGCCGGGCGGCTGCCGCAACCGGCCGGCAGCAGTGTCGTCAGCCAAAGGCAGAGTATGACTGCCACCCCTTTGGAAATTGACTTCTTGAGACGGATTTTGTGCATTCCTGATTCCTCCCGATTCTTTTGTCTTAAACTGTTTCTATATCAACAGGATGCCGTATATATAAAAAGCTTACATCTGGAAAAAATCACAGACACAAGCTTTAAGCTGTTCTTGCAACTCCTTTCCATTACCGGGAGGCAACAAAAATTCTTTTGCTGCCCTGAGGATGCCGGACACCCAGGCTTTAGTCCCATAGGCTTAATGCCCTTGGGCACTAAGCCTGGAGTCTTTTATGTTAATTTATATCTGTTTATGTTAAAAACCTATTCAAGTCTCATTGTTCCATGTTAGTTTTTGTCGGCTAAAAGTATATCATTTATTGATAATTTGCACAACATCAACAATGATATATTTAACTCGCCTCTTTTTTTCTGGTAGATTTCTGCTGCAAAAAAACAAAACTATTGAATACAGATAAAAACAATAATATAATTTGGTTGTTGTTAGATTTCGTTGGCTGTAATTAAGCGATATGAACGGGAAGCAAAGCTGTTGCAGATAATGATTTCAGCATGAATAAATTGAGAGGGAGTGTACATCATGACGGATCTTTTTGAGGAGGATCTGAAAAAAGCGCGTGAGTTTCATGGTCACGTATGCACGGGTATCGTTTTTGGCGTTAGGATGGCCCGGGCGGGTCTCAATTATCTTGGAATTGAAGATCCTGCTAAAAACAAAGATTTTATCGTTTTTGTCGAAGTTGATCGTTGTCTTGCCGACGCTGTACAATCGGTAACAGGATGTTCACTCGGAAAGAGAAGGCTGAAGTGGTTGGATTACGGTAAAATGGCGGCCAGTTTTATCGACATGAATACTGGCAAAGGAGTCAGAATCGCTGTGGACGTGAAGCAAAACGCTCCTGAAGACGCTGATCCGGTTTTTTATTGTAAACAATTTTCCGATGAACAAATGTTTACAATGGAGCCGATAACGGTTGCCCTGAAACCGGGAGATCTGCCGGGCAGGCCGACGGCGAAAACCATATGTGAAAATTGTCAGGAAAAAATTATGGACGGCAGGGATATGCTCAAGGATGGAAAAGTACTATGCAAAGCTTGCGCCAATGGCGCTTATTATCAAAAGATTTAAAAAAGGAGTAAGAAACCCATGTGGGAGATGTATGATGACCTCATTGAGGCGATACCTGAAAATCTGACCGTTTTGGAATGCCTGCTGGGGGTCTCTTGGACGCTTGTCCGGTCAGAGCGGGGTCTCGGTATGGCCAAGACAGTCAAGGGGGGCAAGAAAGGAGCGAATCTTGCCAATACTACCGGAATGCCGTTGAAAAAGCTTGCGTGTTTCTCTAAATCGTGGGATATGCTTGAAGCATCGTTGGGACAGGCGGCAATTAACGCGGCCTTCAATAACCCCGCGGAGGTCATGGCTCTTACCGGCAGACCAATTGATCAATCCTGTGCTCCCGAAGAATCCAACGCCTTCAAACAATTAATACCGGAAATTACCGGAAAAAAAGTTGCGGTGATTGGCCATTTCCCTAATGTAGCGCAACTCCGAAAAATATGTGAGCTGTCTGTGCTCGAAAGGAAGCCTCAAGCAGACGATTATCCCGACTCTGCCTGCGAGTATATCCTCCCCGGGCAGGATTTTGTCTTTATCACCGGGACAGCCTTTACCAACAAAACCATGCCCAGACTCCTTGAACTGTCAAGGAACTCAAAGATTATCCTCGTGGGTCCAAGTGTGCCGATTTCCAGGGTTCTATTTAACTACGGAGTCGATCGGCTCGCAAGCTTGGTTATCCTCGATCAGCAGCTCATCTGGAAAGCGGTTCAAGAAGGCGAAAAAATGAATATTTTCAAGCATGGCGGACAAATGGTATGCGTTCAGCGGATTCCGTCATGCCCGGGTCGAGAGGACGTGCGCGCGGCATGGGAGTAAATTCTATTACACTAAACCCTGTGGGCATTGTCAAATCACAAATAACTGATCGAAACAGCATGCCGACAACCGGGATTCAGGCTCAAATCATAATCTTTCCCTTATTTTCCGCGGCGCTGGAGCGAATCGACGAGTATTCTCATTTATGGATTTTGACTTGGCTCCATCAAGCGTCACGTAACACCACTACGGTCGCACCGGTTAAGGTTAATCCTTTGTCCCGTAAATTTGGTGTGTTTGCCATCCGGTCACCGGCCCGCCCCAATCCAATAGCTCTGACCCTGGTCAAGCTGGACCGGATTCAGGGGAATACACTTTATGTGACTGGACTTGATGCCGTAAATGAAAGTCCCGTCATAGATATCAAACCGTATTTTGACCATGATGTGGTGTTTTCACCACGGACACCGCATATAGCTCCACTCAACCCAGATCTCTTAATGAAAAACTTGCTGAGTCAAGCCATCACTCACCACGGAGAGATTTGTTCAGATATGCTGATAGCTGTAAGAATGGCGTTTATCGCCGATAACCGGCTTGAGTCTACCAAATCCCCGAATGTTAAGGTTCATGTCAGCGGCTCCCCTTGTTTGGCGGATACCCTGCAAGGGCTTTGCAGAGCAAGACTTGCCAACCCGTCAAGGTTTGCCTACAACCCTTTGGCGGAACGGAAGCAGAGCGTGTGGACCAGTGGAAGCAAGCGATTAACTCTTATTTGTCTTCAAGAACTGGACATAGAGAGTTTTTATAGCTTATCGGATCATGAGATATTCAATATCACTTTAGAGGAAAACAAGACGTGATGATTCATATCCGTTAAAAAGCAAGATTTAACTTTCAAAGATGGTGGGGCTATGGATATGTATAAAAATACCGGTTGACATGCAGTTTATTCTGTGACTATAATTGCTTTAAGGAAAAATTATGAATTACAACTACTCCGAGCCTTTTTGCCTAAAGGATTTGTCTCACGGCGAACAGGCCGCTAGGTATGGCGGGAAACGGCCATGCCTCCCTTATGGAAAGGAGACAATAAGCCGCAGAGCCTTTGTGGCCTGTGAGTAATTATTACGTCTTCCTCGGGAAGACGTTTTTATTACCACACTTATTTTAGCCCTTTCCGTTTTATGGAAGGGTTTTTTATACTTGAGGAATCTGTATGTATACCGATTATCGGGGAGGGGGGTGTGTAATGCCTACTAAAACCATCAAGCAAGCCTTGGAGTACCGTTTTCCTGAATGGTTCATCACCACTGAAAAACTGTTCAATGAAGTCACAGCGTTTTATTTTGGTATAATCAAGGAGCGTGCTCAAATACTTGAACTAACCAATAAAAAAGCGTTAACCAAACTCGAAAGATTGACTCACAGTACAAAGGACAACCCTGCACCGCCGTTTCCCTTAAAGTGGGATATCCCGGCTATGTTCCGGCGGGCTTGTATAAACACGGCCATTGGAGCAGCCCGGTCATTCTTCTCCAAGCTGAAAAAATGGAAAGATGCAAAAGCCAAGGCCGAAGCCAAAGAGAAGAAGCTTAAATACAGACCGCCGGTGCCGCCCAGAGAGTGGCAGCGCAACACTTTGTTTTATGCCGGCCAGTATAAAGGTTACACCGGCAAGTCTATTATGCTGAAGTTGTTCGACGGCAACACCTGGCGCTGGGTGAAGTATCATTTGACCGGCCGGCGGGTTCAGGACGGCTGGAAGATAGGCTGTCCACACGCGGTAATTAAGAAAAACCGGCTTGAGCTGCATTTCCCGGTTGAAAAGGAAAAACCGGTAGTGAAGGCGGTTGCCGAGCAGGTTAAAGATCCGAGCCTGAAGATTTGCGCTGTAGGCTTAAATATTAGCGGCAGGCCGGCGGTATGCGGCATATTCAAAAGCGACGGCACGCAGGTGGCCACCCGGTTTATCCGTGGCGGTGACAGCCTCAGCGGCCGCAGGAAACGACTTTTGGGTATTATCGCAACCAAGCTCAGCCTTACGGGTTCTTTGAATAAGGATGAGCAGGACAATAAGGCGCTAAGGAACAGGATCCATAACATCGACGATAATGAAGCCCACCGGGTGTCTCGTAGAATACTGGACTTTGCCCTGGAACATGGCGCGGGTATCATCGTGTTTGAATACCTGAATAATTTTAAACCTGAGCAAGGCAAGTTCAGCAGGCGGGCCAGTTCCAAGCGTTCCTACTGGCTCTGGGGCAGGATATCCCACTATACGAAATACAAAGCCTGGGAGTATGGAATAATCATCAGCCGGGTAAACCCCGGGAACACAGGCCGGTTATGTGCCGATTGCGGGGCGGAGATAGCCCGGCAAGGTGATAACAAGGAACATTACCGGCCCGTGGCGCCGTTATTCACTTGCAAATGCGGCAAGAAAGGCAGTGTTGCGCTAAACGCCGTCAGAAATATCGGCAAGAGGTTCTTTTTAAGATACGCGGTTTAAGCGGAGACATGCACGAACAAAGCCCTAAAGTCCGAAAGGCAAGGGTGTTCCTGCTCCCCATGAGCTGTAAATCCAAAACGGGAGCAGGAACGGGCTTGGCACCGCCTGGCGTTATCCGTCGCCCACTACGCTCTCAACGCGGTAGAGGCCACGCTTCAATTACTGCAGGCAGCGACTACGCACGGGTGCCCGAAGAAAGCGCGGGGATTTAATCCCCGGCGCATAGAGTGTCACAAAGTACCTGAAATTAGGGTAAATAAGAATTATATTTTAAAAAAAACAATTGCCAGGCAGCGACTGACTGCCCTTATGTTTTCCTTATGCCGACGCCCGGCATGGCGGGAGTTTCCGACCAATGACCGAAAGCTGAGCTGAACGGAAATTTGCTAAATTCCGCTTAGTTTAGTAAAATGCATCTATTGGAACAAAACTGAGGAGGATGCGATAAGTGAAAAAAGGCAGCATTGAATTGGAAAATGGCAAGAAAATAGTCATTGATTTCTTTGAAAAAAACGCGCCCGGAACGGTGGAGAACTTCGAAAAGCTGGCCAATACAGGATTTTATAATGGTTTGAATTTCCATCGAGTTATTCCAGGCTTTGTAGCGCAGGGAGGATGCCCCCATGGTAACGGCACGGGGGGACCTGGTTACACGATCAAGTGTGAAACTGCGGGAAACCCCAATAAACACCTTAGAGGGTCGCTGTCGATGGCTCACGCCGGAAAAGATACGGGTGGGAGCCAGTTTTTTATCTGTTATGACGCCTTCCCGCACCTTGACGGAGTGCATACGGTATTCGGCAAGGTTATAGAAGGAATGGAATATGTGGATGAGATAAAGCAAGGAGATAAAATGAAGGAAGTAAAGGCTTGGGAAGAATAAGCCGCTTGAGCAAAAGGTAAGGCCGGTTTAAGCTTGAGGCGTTTGACATAAACCGTATTAACCTCCGGCTTACCGTTTACATATTCTCGCGCTTAACATTAATAATCAAAGCAAAGGCAATTGTTCCATAGGCCACGAAGCTTCGAAAATATTCCCCCAAAGCGGCATTGTGGAATAAATTCTGACCGGCCTGAGGTGAAACAATAAACAGGGTATGAAAAAGAAAAATCCCTATTAGCGCATGTCGAATTTTGGCGCTTTTGATACTTGCGCCGCCGGCCAAAAGAGCGGCGCAAGAAAAAACATCCGCGTTCATATGCGCCGTGTAAACATCAAACATGCCGATATTCTGCAAATATACCAACTGTCCAAGCGCGGCCAGCACCATGGACAGGATGATTACCTTGATTCTAAGTAAATTAACATTTATGCCGGCAACTTCCGCTTTTTCACTGCCGGAACCCGCCGCTTTCACCTCCCGGCCAAAACGGGTATGCAGCAGGTAATAGATCATCCCCCCAAACAGGAGGACCACCAGGATCATAAATAAGGGGATCTCTAATCCTTCTATCTTTAAAAGCCAGAATTTATCAATGGTGTTGCGATACATGCTCAGATCCACGGCATTTCTCACCCCTATGCCTCTGGAAAGAATAATCTCTTTATTTGCCACCGGAATAATAGTGCCGAAGCCTGCTAAAAAAACCAGCTGATAAACGCTGTTCGCCAAAAAGCCGATTATTATGGTGACAATCATCTCTTTCCCTTTCACCCGGTTTAAGACGTGGCCGATGGCAAAACCTAAGACCACGGAGAGCGCTATGCTAAGGAAGATTACTGATAATATCCCTCCCAAACCGGCAACCTGACAGCTGATCACAAACAATAAAGCCGCTTGCGCGGACATGGCGCCCACAATAATGGCAAAATTCAGCCCCATGCCGGCAACTACCGGAATAATTAACGATAAGACCAGGATCCCGTCTCTGATGAACCTGGTTAATACCTGATTAAATACAAAAGTGCCGGTAAGGCCGGAAACCTGCCAGGCAAAAAAAGACAAGAACAAAAACACTACCGGCACAATATGCTCAATATTAAATAATTGTTCCGCCCGCTGCCTGAGCCTCAATGAACGATCCCCCGTTTGTCTCTGTATAGCAAGGCATATAAAATAATGCTGTAGGTAATCAAAGTCCTTAAAATTTCCGTTACTTCAGGAATTAATATTTGATTGGCGATGGGTACGGTAAGGAGATAGATGGTCTGCAGCAAATAGGCGCCCAGCACCGCTTCAAATATGTAGGTCCTTCTGCCTGTGCTTCCGCCGATTAAGACTGCCGAAATGGCTGGAAAGTACATGGATAAGGGCTCATCGTAAAGCTGAATAAAGCCGTAGCTTTGAGAATACACACAAATACCAATGCCGGCAAGAATGGTGGAGAGAATTACGGCGATAAGACGAATTCCGGCTATGTCGATGCCGGACAATTTGGAAAACGCCTCATTTTCTCCCGTGGCAATGATTGCCCGGCCAACCTTTGACCGGAAAAATAAATATAAGAAAAGACAGATCAGGCCGTAAAAGGCCAGCAAGCCCAGGGGAATTTCTATGCCGCCTATTTTGATCAAGCAGAATTGATCAAGAACATTATAAAAATAAGGCTCCAGGCTGATTTTGGGCCTCAAACCCTGACCCCCGATAGGATAAAGCATTTGTCTGTTTTGAAAAGGAGCCAGTGTCCAAAAATAGTTCATCAGAGGAATAACAGAAAAACCGATAAAAGTACCGGCAATTTCCTCCCGCCCTTTGACCCTGTTCAGGATTAGCCCGTAGAGCCAGCCGAGCATGCCGCAAATCGGCACGCTCAATAATAATGACATGAAAAAACCGGAAAACCCTGTCAGCCTGAAATTTACGGCAATGCACAGACCGACCAGGCCGCCGGTTATGCCCACGGGAAGGCCGAAATTCATGCCCGCGCCCGCGTTAAGCATGGGTATCAGCGACAGCACCAGTACCCCGTTCATCACCAGCTTGATCAAAGATTCGTTGAATAATACTATTAAATCCATCTGTAAAACATAGGCCAGGCCAATTAAGACAATTAAAAAAATAAGTATAATAACCTGCGGAGGCTTTATGCTAAAATTCTTCATTTTTTGTTCCTTCTTCACCGGCCAACGCCAGTCCAAACTCTGTTTCGGATGCATCAGGCAATAATATTTTAAAAATTTTCCCGTCCACCATCACGGCGATCCGGTCGCATACTCTTTTTAATTCGTCCAATTCACTGGATGCAATCACGATGGTGGTATGATTTGTCCGGTTGATGTCCAGCAGCATCTGCAGTATTTTTTCTTTGGCCGATATGTCAATCCCTCTGGTGGGCTCCGCCACAATCAACAATTTGGGATTCAGGGTCAGGGCTCTGGCGATACAAACCTTTTGCTGATTCCCCCCGCTTAATTCTTTACTCTTTTGTTTGAGCGAAGCGCATTTGATTTCAAAGTTCCGCACCAGCTGATGGACGTGAGCGTTGGCCTTTTTCCGGTCAATAAAGCCTGAAAACGGCCGGCCAAAATTAATTGAAAACAAATTTTTTATCTGGTTTCCCGTAAAAATAATATTATCCGCCAGCGAATGTTCCGGGAGTATGCCCAGGGCCTGCCGGTCATCCGGCAATACGTATATGCCGTTGAGGATATTTGCCTTAGCGTCCATCCGGTCTATTTTCTTATTTTCATAAATAACCTCGCCGCCTGTGGGGTACATGCCCATGACGCCATATCCCAAAGCCAGTTTGCCGTGTCCGGAAAGACTGGTCAGCCCCAATATTTCACCTTCAAAAACAGTCAGATCCAGGCCGTTAATTTCTTCACCCGGCATTTTCACGGAGAACTGCTGAAAACTAATAGCCGGCCGGGCCTTTATCTCTCTTTTGGGTGCTGTCGCTTTATGCACCGTGTGGCCGATCATATCCCTGGCCAGATTTTTTATGGATATTTCCCCTTGCTCATAGCTGGAGACGATTGCCCCATCCCGGAAAACGGTTACCCGGTCACATATCTGCTGCATTTCCTCCAGCCGGTGCGAAATGAATAAGATCCCCAACCCGTTTTGGGCCATTTCCCTAAAGACCGCAATTAAATTTAAGCCGTCGTCTCTGCTGAGAACGGCAGTGGGCTCATCTAACAGCAGCAGTTTCAAGTCTGTGCGGTCTATTACTCTGGCGATCTCCACGAATTGCCTAGTGTTTGTTGAAAGATTGATGATTTTAACGTCTACATCAAGATGCAGACGGAGTTTTTGCAAGATCCGGGCCGCGCTTTCATCATTTCTCTTTCTGTCTATAAATGAATATTTCGGACCAAACAGCCGGTCGGTGAATTTATGGGTGTGTTCCCGGCTCAGCTTAATATTTTCAGCGATAGTCAAATCGGGGAGCAAGGCGAATTCTTGATGAACCATGCCGATGCCCATCCGGATTGCCTCGGCGCAGTTTTTAAGGTTGACCCTGTTTCCTGCGAAAGATATTTCCCCGTGGTAGCCCCCGGTCTCCCGGATGAGCGGGCTGCCGGACAAAATATTCAGCAAGGTGCTTTTACCTGAACCGTTGGCTCCAACAATACCGTGTATTTCACCTGCTTTTACCGACAGGCTGATATTTGTTAAAGCGGGGATCCCGTTATATCTTTTGCTCAAATTTTTAATTTCCAAAATATTGTCCATAAATTTATACCGTATGTTTTTCCCCTATATATCCACGCTAAAATTTTAGCTGAGATATAGAATAAATAAAAGACAGGCTGTCCAATAAATATAGACAGCCGCTTCGATTTATTGAATTTGCCGTTTCGCTTCAGTACAGGATTGAATCCATGATCATGACATTATAATTAGCCAGTTCAGTGCCGGTTGCCGAAGGCTTAAACTTGCTGAAGGTTACTCCGTGTCCCGAAATATCCCGGCCGAACTGGTTCAGCTGCTGCAAGTCATTATAGTCGAAACTGGGATCTTCTATTTTCTTTTTGGCCAGTTCGACGGCGTATTCCGGTATGAACACAGTCGCGGGTATCGGCCACCCGCCTAATCTGTTGGTCATCCCCGCCGCCGCGGCTTTTTCCCGGATCATATCATTTATTTTCTCGAAGTTCCAGGCGTCCTCACCGGAAATCTCCAGCCCCATCACCGTGGGATACGCCTGGGTGGGGGTGGGGCAGCATTGCTCCGCGACCAGGAATTTCTCTTTCAGCGCTTCATCAATAATCACATCATACATGGGGCAGTTGGTGCCGAATATATTTGTATCGGTGCCGTATTTGCTTATTTGACGGGGGATATCCTCCCTTAAGAATTGCAGCATGGGACCGGTGCCGTTGCCTGTTTGCGGATCGGGAGTGATCACTTCAACCCACTGCACGCCCAATTCAGCGCAGGTTTTCTGCATCATGTCTTTTCTCTGCGCGATAACCTCTTTGGCCAGGTGGGTGGGGAAAGAATAGTGAATCAGCGTTTTCGCCCCCATGCTGTGCGCCTTGCGGGCGATAGTCTCTCCTCTTTTTACCCAGTCCGTGTCCAGATTAACATCTACATACTTTGACATCAACACCGGATCATCCCAAATCGGGGCGGTCATCGTAATAATGTCCGGTCTTTTTTCTTCCACCTTTTGGAGGGCCGGCAGTAAACCCGCTTGCCCGGAAATCACGATAATCGCTTTCATTTTGGGATCATCCGCCAGGGAAGTGATCTGACTGATGCCGGTTTCAATCTCCGTGGAAAAATTTTCCGGCAGGGTGATGTGCTTAACGATGCCGGGGTACTTTTGGGCCATCATGTCGGCGGCCCTGAACTCGTCTTCACTGGTGGACAATGTTGGAGTGACGACACCAATTTTGTAATCAGCGGAGCCTGCAGCTGGATTCGTCGTTTGATTCCCGCACCCTGCTAAGACACTTGCCGCCAGCAAAAGCAAGACCAAAGCTAAATTATTTTTTCTCATATCTATGACCATTCCTTTCTGCGAAAGGCACAAAACGGGATGAAACCGTCGGCCCTTGCTGAAGTTTGTTGTACAATATCAGCGAGGATACCGGCAT
>JGI12104J13512_1001084_pt1 | contig 21408 bp, 23 predicted proteins | sample TerdegcTABiofilm_FD_13512 | JGI IMG/M metagenome (IMG submission 13512)
TTTCAGGGAACAACCAATGTCCGTATCCTTGACCGGAAAGACTTCGCCGGAGGAGCAGTAGCCGATATCGAGGATAGTCTCCGCTTTATCGAGCGAAATACACGGCTCTCATATAAGATCGAAGGGCTGAAGAGAGAAGAGATCCCTGAGTACCCGATGGCTTCTCTTCGGGAGGCTATCACGAATGCCGTCATGCACCGTGACTGGTTTATTGAAGGAGCAAACGTCTTTGTCCAGATCTTCTCTGACCGGATTGAGATTAGCAGTCCGGGTGGCCTTCCTCCGGGGATGCAGCAGACCGATCTCGGGCATAAAAGTGTCAGGAGAAATCCGATTATCGCTGACCTCTATCACCGGATTGGATTTATCGAGAAGGCCGGGACCGGAATAGAGCGGATGAGGGAAGGTGCACGGGAATCCGGATGTCCGGAACCGGTATTTGATGCAGACGGGTTTTTCACCGTGACCTTCACTCCGATGAAGACTCCAGAAGATGACCGGCACCAGGATGGCACTAAGAAGGCACTAAGTGGGCACCAAGTGGGCACTAAGTGGGCACTAAGTGAGGAGAAGGTGGACCTCCTGATAAATCTTACCAGAGAGAGTACTTTGGTTGAATTAATGGCCGATATGGGAAGAACTGATCGGTCGAAATTCAGGAAAAATGTCCTCCTCCCTCTCATCCAGGATGGACTTATTGAATTGACCATCCCGGACAAACCACGAAGCCAGCATCAACGGTACCGGATCACCCCGGTCGGGAAAAAAGCATTGGAAGAGAATCACCCGTTAATAAAAACAAGGAACAAGAATGAGCCAGGGATTATGTGAATCTGACGTAGAAGAAACAGCACTTGACATCTTTCGTGACCTTGGGTACGAGGTCCTCTATGGGTATGAGGTCGCACCCGGAGAACGGGATCAGATCCGAAACTCGTTTGAAGAATACCTCCTTGAGTCCGGACTCGAAGACGCCATCTTCCGGCTCAACAAAACGCTCCCCCGTGATGCCCATGAAGCAGCACAGAAGATCCTCACCAATCCCGGTCATACCACTCTCATTCAGAATAACAAGACCGTTCATGAGATGCTCTCCGGTGGAATCACGGTCGAATACCGGCGAAAGGATGGCTCAATCGGTGGAGATCAGGTCAGGCTGATTGACTTTGAACACCCGGAGAACAACGAGTTCCTTGTCGTTAACCAGTTCACTATTCAGGAAGGGAAAAACCACCGAAGGCCTGATATCGTCCTCTTCATCAACGGGATTCCGGTCATCATCTTTGAACTCAAAAACCCCACCGATGAACGGGCTACCCTGACCATTGCCCATAACCAGCTCCAGACCTACATGCAGGAGATCCCCTCATTCTTTTCATACAATACCATGGCGGTCATCTCCGACGGAATACAGACTAGGATTGGAACCCTCTCCGCATCACTCGAGCGGTTCTCCCGGTGGAGAACAATTGACGGAGCACAGGAAGCCCCGAATCATATCCCCGAGATTGAAGTTCTGATCCGGGGTGTCTGTGACAAGAAGCGGCTTCTTGACCTTATCCGGTTCTTCATCGTTTTTGAAGAGGATGAACGGGGAAACGCCATCAAGAAACTGGCCGGATACCACCAGTATCATGCCGTAAACCTCGCCGTCATATCTACAGAAACTGCAATCAGCGACGCCGGAGATCGCCGGTGCGGAGTCGTCTGGCACACCCAGGGGTCGGGAAAAAGTCTCACCATGGTCTTTTACTCCGGAAAGATCATCCAGACTCCATCACTCCAGAACCCGACGATCCTGGTCATTACCGACCGGAATGACCTTGACGATCAACTCTTCGGAACCTTCTCCCGGTGCAGAAAACTCCTCCGGCAGACCCCCATCCAGGCAGAGGGCCGCGACCATCTGAAGACATTGCTCAGTGTCGCATCTGGTGGTGTCGTCTTCACCACCATTCAGAAGTTCTTCCCCGAAGATGAGAACAAGGAGACCTATCCCCTCCTTTCTGACCGGAAGAATATCATTGTCATCGCAGATGAGGCTCACCGGAGCCAGTACGGGATGCATGGGAAGGTAAGCAAAAAAGGAGAGATAAGTTACGGATTTGCAAAGTATATCCGTGACGCCCTCCCAAACGCCTCATTTATCGGCTTTACCGGGACACCCATTGATCTTCAGGATAAAGTCACCAGAAACGTCTTTGGTGAATACATCAGCGTCTATGATATCCAGCAGGCCATCAAGGACAAGGCAACCGTTCCTATCTATTACGAAAGCCGTATCGTCGATATCAGGATGAATGAGCAGATAAAACCGCTCATTGACCAGGAGTTTGAAGAAGTCACTGAGAACGAAGAAGTCATCAGAAAAGAGAAACTCCGGACAAAATGGGCTGCCCTTGAGGCCATCGTCGGAGATGAGAAACGAATCAATGAGGTTGCTGATGATCTCATCCGCCACTTTAAGCAGCGGTCAGATGCCATCGAAGGGAAAGCGATGATCGTCTGCATGAGCAGGCGGATCTGTGTGGAGCTCTACAAAGCACTGGTTGAGAGGCAACCTGATTGGGATTCTCATTCAGACAATGAGGGGTTCCTGAAGGTGGTCATGACCGGTTCAGCAGGCGATGAGAAAGATTTCCAGAAACACATCAGACCCAAATCAGGTCGGGAACTCCTCGCCAAACGGTTCAAGGATCCGGAAGATCCGTTCAAAATCGCAATTGTCCGTGATATGTGGCTGACCGGATTTGATGTTCCCTGTCTGCATACTATGTATATCGACAAGCCCATGAAGGGCCATACTCTTATGCAGGCAATCGCCAGGGTAAACCGGGTATGGAGAGATAAGCCTGGTGGACTTATTGTTGATTACATCGGTCTTGCCGAAGAACTGAAAAAAGCCCTGGTCACCTACACGGAGAGTAAAGGCAAAGGGGATCCCGTATTTGACCAGGAGAGGATAGTCGATAAGATGATGGAGAAGTACGAGGTCTGTTGTCATCTCTTCCATGGATTTGACTGGTCAGGCTGGCGGGGAGCTCCGGCAGCGACTCGTCTTTCCATCCTTCAGGCAGGATTCAACTATGTCCTTGATGATCCTGAACGGAAATCAGACTTTATGCAGCACGTGCTTGAACTCTCCCAGGCTTTTGCCCTTGCTCTCCCCCATGAAAAAGCCATTGAGATCCGGGAAGATGTCGCGTATTTCCAGGCCGTTCGGGCACAAATCATAAAGACATCAGAAGGAGCAGGAAAATCAGAGTACGAACTGAATCTGGCGGTAAAGCAGATAGTTTCAAAATCCATTGTCCCCCTTGGTATTGTCGATATCTTCAAGGAGATGGGAAAGGATGTCGGAGATATCTCAGTCCTCTCCGAAGAGTTCCTCAAATGACCTCCTGAAATACAAAAATCAGAATGTGGCAATTGCTGCCATGACCCGGCTGCTGAATGATCAGATCCGGGCACGAACCCGGAAAAACACAACCGAAGCAAGAAAATTCTCCGAGATGCTTGAGCAGACGATAAACAAGTACAATAACCGGAAGGTCACGACCCAGGAGATCTTAAAAGAACTTGCGCAGATTGCACGGGAGATCAGGGAGGCTCAGCAGAGAGGAGAGGATCTGGGACTTACCGAGGCAGAACTTGCATTTTACGATGCACTCGGTGTGAATGACAGTGCGGTGGTGATTCTCGGTGATGACATACTCAAAAAGATAGCCCAGGACCTGGTAAAGACCATCAGGGAGAATGTTACGATCGACTGGTCATCACGTGAATCGGTTCGGGCAAAGATGCGGGTTGCGATAAAGAGAATCCTCCGGGTGAACGGGTATCCTCCGGACAAACAGGAGAATGCTATTCAGACGGTGATGCAACAGGCGGAGTTACTCTGTTCGGCAGTTGCAGGGTGAGTTACTATCTATCAGAATGTGTATTATCCAATCAATTATTGCAATAGAAGAACCGACAATAACTCCTCGATTTCAATTCCGGACTGCTTCAGAATTGCTTTCAGAGTCCCTCTATCCAGTTCATTAAGGTCAGGAATTACGACTGTTCTCTGTCCATCGTTTCTTTTAAGAACAACATGACTCCCTTTCTGATGATCGATGAAATATCCCAACCGAATCATGGCATTTATTACTTTCCGGGCGGGAAGAAGAGGAAATTTACTCATTACTATTAGACATTAACCTGCACTTCTCTGACGCAAACCTGATTAGCCTGAAGAGTAATATGATTTGGATTTGCTTCCAGATATGCTTCAATTGCCTCTTTTGCATTATCTGTAGCTTCTTCTATTGTCTTTCCCTGTGTGATGCAGCCAGGAAGCCCCGGTACGGTTACAACAAACCATCCATCCTCTCCAGGTTCTATGAGTATGTTGAATTTTTGGAACATTCCTCTTCTCAATAATATTTAGTTTCTATGTGATTATGATTATTGTGTACGGGGATCGTTTAGATACTATCCTCAAAAAACACTCCCTAAATTATAATCAGACAAAATTAAAAAACGCTCATCCTCCAATAAATCCGGTGCATCCCTCTACCATCAGCCCCTTTATATACTTAAAAAGAACTCATACCATTATGAAAGCAATTCTCGTTACTTTACTCCTCTGTTTGCTGGCCATCACTGCTGCCGTCTTTTCATCGGAGCAGGAGCAATCTCCCACCTGAATGCCGACTGATCTCCCTCTCATCGCCACCTTTGAGGACGGACAACGGTATCAGGCTGGTCTCTATCCGGTCATTGTCCTTACCGGTTCGTATCGTGAGATGGGACGTCAGTATGGCGGTCTTATGAAAACAGAACTGACTGAAGAATACGCATTCCTCATGAACACTATCACAAGCCAGGGAATGACAAAGGAAGAGATCATGAAGGATGCCAGAATGGTTCCGGCATATTATCCCGAGCGGGTAAGGGAGATCTTTACCGGTATGGCAGAGACATCAGGGCTCACCTATGATGATATTGCATTCCTCTATTACGGGCCAATCTTCCTGTTATTAGCCTCTTCAAACCCACAACCCGTTCCTGCCTCCTGTTCATACCTTGCCGCCTGGGGCGATTACACAACCGATGGTTTCCCGATAGTATCCCGCAACTGGGATCTTACCGATTCGATCACGCCGCTCACAGAATGGTATGTCCTTGCCATATACCGCCCCACGGATGGCAGCAACAGCATTGCGACCTGGAGCCCTGCCGGAGCACGACCAGAGACCTTCATGAACAACAAAGGACTCTTCATTGCTGATGATAACTGTGGCCGGGAAGATAATGCCCCCGAGACCAGACCGGAATTCATCACTGAATACTACCGGTTCATGTTCGATTACTCTGACCTGAATGCCCTGGAGGCGGCAATAAACGGAACTGCCCCTGATGTTGGCTGGATCGTGGATGTTGCAGGGCCGGACGAGGCATTTGTGCTTGAGAAATCAACCGACCGGACGGTAAAAAGGACCGGTGACGGAGTTATTGCAGCTGCAAACCATTTTGTTGATCCATCCTGGAACCTCCCAGAGCCCCCTGAACACTCACTCTCCCGGTATAACAACCTCCTCCGCCAGGCAGAAGAGGCGAAGGGAATGATCGATGCAGAGAAGATGATGGAGATCCGTGACGTCTGTATCGAGGATGGAGGATCAAAGTTCTGTCATTCTGACCTCGGAGGCGGGAAGTACTCAAGCAACCATCAGGTTGTCTTCGAGCCACAGAACCAGACGCTCTGGATGAATGTCATGGACAAGGAGTGGCAGAAGGTTGATCTGGCCCCCTTATTCGGGAATGAGGCGTCATAAGGCAGCCTTATTGCGACGAAAGGAAGATGCCGGGATCTCTACCGGTCACCTGTTTTTTATCACAATCAGCGACTTTTTTTCGCAAAAAAGTTGGATATTGTCTGGTGACCGAGATATTCGAATAATTATATAACAAGGCCATTGGATTTTCAGTGCAGGTATCACAGACCAGTTTCGGGACCTGAACCCATCCAAATGGAGGGATGACAGCATCGCCACCTGATGCGGGATCTGCCGGAATACCGGATACAAAAACTGCAATAAGGATGAATGTAGTGAGAAAAAGAACGATGCCTTTCCCTGGATAATCCGCTTCATTGTTCACCTGTACACAGAGAATCTGATACGACGATGTTGTCAGGTAATAAAAGCACCGTTATCTCTCATAGCCCTAAAAAAGATGTATGATTATAGGATAATGCAAAATTTTCTGAAGTAATTCAAAAATTTTGCTTATTCCTATGAAGTGCAATTCGAATGCACGTCTTGGAATAACCTTTTTTTCAAACCGATTATTCCAATACGTTTTGTTGGGCACTATAAGGATAATTCGAATTTCAGCCCGGCTATAGATCCGGTACTCAGAAAGTTTCTCTGTGGTAATGTCCAGGATCTCCACTCACTCATTCGTTTCCACGATGCGGTATTCACTCTCCGGTACCGTAATTTCAAAACGAATCCCCGCATCTGGTTCTCCGGTCTCCTGCAGTGATATGTCCGTTATTGAGAGTATCTCCCGGGCAAGAAAGAGGCTGGTCCCGCTTTTTCCCAAATATTCCCATTTGAAAACCTGCTCCTTCTCGTTAGCCGGTATTCCCTGACCATCAGATTCAATGATGATGGTAATGGTGTCTGCGTTCTTTTGACACGAAAGCCCGATTCTGGTAACCTGATCCCCTTGCCTAGCGATCGCATCCATGATTGACAAAAATGCATCCTCAAGCAGGGGATCTGCAAATATTTCGATATCAGGCAGATCTATTCTCCTTGAGATATGTGAAAGATCAAGATGGGATATGGCACTGAGAAGAACATATTCAAAATTCTGCCATCGTGGCTGATTGATCCCGAGATTCTGATATTTCTCTGAAAAGGAGAGGTTGCCCTGAACCGATTGTAAAATCTTCTCTTCCTTCTCGAAAATTATCTTTGCTTCATCAAAGGATTCAGATTCCTTTGAAATCTGGATAAACCCTGCCAGGTTAAAGAATGCATTCCTGATATCCTGGCTGATGAGTGTATGGAGGAGGTTTAGTTTTTTCCGAGCCTGAATGAGTGCACTTTCACTTTTTCTCAGTTGATAAAAGTTATCTTTCAGTTCTTCATCCATCGCGGTAAGTTGGTCATATGCAGCTCGTAACTCTTCATTTTTCCGAACCAGTTCCTCGTTCTGTCTGGCAAGTTCAGCCGTCTTCCGTCTTACCTCACGCCGGAGAAGATAACTCATCATAACAAAGAGAGAGGCAAGGCTGGCAACTCCTCCAAGAATCCACCAGAGAAAAGCAGGTATTATCTCTTCGGCTGTAATGCTATACCATCTCTGCATTGACATGCTGTAGATGGAGGATGGATTCTTCTTGCTTTCTGCAATATAGGGATCGATCGCCTTGAGAAGATCCTGGTTCTTCCCCTATAATGCCGCAAACCCAAACTGTGCCGGGTTAAACATGACCGGGGTTGTGGCAAGCCCGTATTCCTTCACCACCTCCTGACCTGCAGAGTTAAACATCACAAGGGCATCTGCTTCTCCTTCTGAAACAGCGGTAAAAATATCGGTCGCTGTGTCCTTCTCCAGATATATGGCAGTTACTCCGAATTTTTCTGCATAGTCCCGAAGTCCCACCCCACTGGATGCTCCCCTGACCATTGCGACCTTTTTATCTTCAAGGTCAAGGATGGTATTGATGCCCGAATCAGGGCGTGCATAGACCTGTGACCAGATCGAGAGAACCGATTCATTTGTGAAATCATAGAGTATGAGCCGTTCTGGCGTGACCGTCACCGCAGGCATGAGATCGACATCACCCCGTGACAGGCGATCCCAGCTCTCAGAGAGTGTACCACTTACCCAGATGACACTCCAACCTTCTTTTTTAGCCAGATCCTCGATAAGGTCGACAAAAAACCCGGCCGGGTTTCCCTGCTCATCGGTGAACAGGGAGGGCCTGAGCTCAGTCAGAGGTACTCTGACATCTCGAGCACCAAGAGCAGGAGAGCAGCATACTGCCATGATGCACAGGAGAGCCAGAAGTACCAATGCCCACCGCGGAGGTCTTTTCCTGGTTTTGGAATGGAAAATCGGAATCATATGCGTCAGACTGGGACTTTGGAGTCGGACTGTGATGATACTTTAATTCGGCTCTGAAAGTTTAATTGTTTGGGCGGGTAGTAATTGTTTGCACATGTCTGACATACCAAATGGGAGAATAACGTTCTGTCAGGCGTTGCAGCCATATATTCAGGAATGATTGAATGAGGGCTCTCACACAATGATGAGCAAAAGAGATCCTGCTCCCACACCAGAAAAATTAAAGATTTACCCGCTTCAGTCTTGTTCTCTGGTCTTTGATATCTTTCTCAATATCTTTCCTCTTCTCCTCGTCCTTCTCTACGGTTATCCTTACCACGTCTCCTTCATTCATTCCCTGAAAGAGTGAACAGGGGAGATGGATCTCCCGATTTGGCTTGGTAGGGGTGACCAGTACCAATACATCATCCTCAACCCGGTCAACAATCGCCAGGACCATATTAGACGAACCAGTATTTTTCTCCATCAGTCCTCAAAACAATCGTTCCTTCTTCATCAGTCCTGAATACCTGTACCCCCGCCTTTTTCAGGGCATTGATCGTGGAAGGGGCCGGATAATGATACTCATTGTCTATGCCCAGCGAGATGATTGCACAGTCAGGAATATCTCCGTTCAGGATGGCACGGGTCGCAGATCCCTTGGAGCCATGATGTGCAAGTTTCACGATATCACATGAAGCATCACAACTCTCACAATCCCCGGTGAAGAAGATCCTGACCTCTCCGTAGGTAAGCAGAAGGGCAAGTGAGTCCTCATTCAAATCACCGGTGAGCTCATCCGGAGAGGTGACAAGAATAGTGATATCATCGGTGAAGGGAATTGTATCACCCTTTTTCGCGGTTGCATATGGGATCTGTTTTTTTATCAGGGCTTTTTCCAGATTACGGTAGGCCGGGGTGGTATGGGTCGCTCCATTATCCACATAGAGACTGACCGGTAGCGCTTGCAGAATATCGCTCATTCCCCCTATATGGTCAGTATGCGGATGAGTGGAGACCAGAACGTCCAGACGAGTAACTCCCTGATACTGAAGATAAGAGAGAATGTCAGGGCCAGCATCCATATCCCCTGCATCGATAAGCATGGTATGGCCATTATGCCTGATAAGCGTAGCATCACCCTGACCAACATCAAGGAAATGAACTGAAAGGGAAGAGACTGGTGAAATTATGAGTATCAGGGAAAAAATTACGAAAATTCTGGTATGGTTCATCTATAGGTATCCGTTTGAGAGCAGGAACACGATATATGGCAGGCAGTTTTTATGAAATTTTAACGTTCCGGCCTCTTTTTGATGAGAGGCAGCACATCACTATACCTGCAGATCGGAATCCTGACCTTTCCGTCAGCAGTGACCGCGATCCCCCATGTTTCAGCCAGGTTTCTGACTCGTTCAGGATCTATCTGTTTTTCAATCATGTCAATCTCCCGGAACGATGAACATTCTTCCATATTATTTCCAGAATGGGTATATGTTTACAGTTTCAAAAAATCTGCCGGTTTATCGTGTCCGGTAAAAAGTCCTGTAATAATCAATGGAAACCCGTGGTTAATCCAAAGCCTGCATTCTGAATGCAATTCATCTTTTAAGCCATATTTTCTGGATTTGTACAGAAAGTTGGCATTACATTAAACCCTTACGATTATTGGTATCGGTTTCCAAACCAATACGAATAATTCCAGCAATATCAGATATACGATTATTTCAGGATCTTTTCCTTCCCTCGCCTGAACTCATCCTCTGAAATGATCCCTTCATCCAGCAGCTCTTTTAATTTCCTTATCTCATCTGCTAGATGCAGGTCAGAGAGATCATATGATCCTTCTTTTGAAGCACGGAGTTCTTCGAGAAATCCTGAAGCAATAATCCCTGTTGGAAGTGCAATTATCCCGATTCCTACAATTATTATGAGGAAAGAAAAAAATTTCCCTATCTCTGTGACCGGAATAACATCACCATATCCAACCGTGCTCGTCGTCTCGATAGCCCACCAGAGAGCATCATCAAAGTCCTTGATTTTATCAGGTTGTGCTTCAGCTTCAAAGATATAAATAAGGTATGAGCTGAAGGAGAGAAAAACCAGCAGGATAATGATAATCGAGAAGAGATACTGGCTGTCTCTTTTAATCACCCGGTATATCACATCAATGGATCCATAATATCTCAGAAGTTTTAAAACCCTGAACAGTCTGAACAGGCGGAGAAAATGAACAACATATGGACTGAGGGGTATGACAAACATCAGGTAAAATGGAAAAACTGCGAAAAAGTCTATGATCATCGTGAGGGAACAGGCATAACGCAGCCTTCCGGTAACGGGGTGTGAATACTCCGGATAACAGGTGCAGGTCCAGATTCTGAGCAGGTATTCTGTGGTAAAGACAATAATGGTGATGTATTCAATAAGATCCAGATATTCTGTGTAATTATTCCGGATGGTCGGATATGTCTCAATGAAGATGACGAAGGTGTTGACAATAATGATGAAAATGATGAAAAAGTCAAAGATGTTGTTCGGTTTCCCTCCCTCATCCTTATCATCGATACTATCAAAGACTCTTCTTTTCAGTGACTGCATCTTTATCTCACATGTGACATGCTGACATTTGGTTGCTCAATCTATCTTTCATTGAAATGAGAAGAAACCTGCTATCAGGATTGTTCATATATCGCCGGAGGTCGAACCATTCCAGATGATGGGATCTCTCTGTGGGTGACGTTATCGTGCCTGGAAAAGGTTTCGGTAATCAAGGTGAAAAGATTGCTTTTCAAATCCAGGACTCTGAATGCAGTGTATCCTTCAAGCCAGATTTTCAGAATCCGTGTAGATAGTTTGAGATGAAACCATATTCCTTATTCTGAATACAGGAGGAATATAACTCCAAATACATATGAGAGATATGGGTTCCTGTAGAAAAATTTAGATCCCGGTGGGGTATCGTAATGATCAGGGAGTACACCAAGGATTTTTACAAAAGAACCTGCCAGTATATGGTATGTCAGTCACTCCCTGTATACATCATGAAGATCATGACGGAGAATATACCTGTCGTATTTGCAAAGAAAATCACTGCTCTGCATGTATCCATATGGGAAGTGGTATCTGTCATTCCTGCATCTATAAGGTTTTGATAATCATCCTGGTCATCATGGTCATCACCTCGTATATTGCATGGTTCGGGCTGCTTTAAAACCCATAGAGGAAACCATTTCCTAATAGATAATCTAACTTATACAGGATTATCGAGGCATAATATGAATATCAGGTTTACCCTTCTGGTCATCAGCATCGGATTTCTTCTGATGCTCACCGGTCCTGTCGTCGCCGATACAAACAAGTCACTTACATCGCCTATCGTCTTCACCGCCCCTGCCCAGGTGGTATCGCCTCAGTCAGCTGGACATGACTATGTTCTGGAAAAGGTCTCTCTGGCAGGTGATTATGCGTATACCCGCCCGGGAAGGTCGGTTACTCCCCGGATCATCATCACAAATCAGGGAGGCGATGACATCGCCCCTGGCAATGTCCCGGTAGAGGCATGGATTGGTGATACCAGGCTCATTCCGGTCACTGATACCTTTCCGCCCCTGAAAGGAGGAACATCCGCCATGTTTGACCTGCGGTTCATGATTCCCCATGATATCCCCCGGCTTCCAAATCACCTGACGATAAAGATAGATCCATGGAATACCAGGAAAGAAGCTGGTGACGGAATAAATGAACTCTCGACCCTGTCTTTGGTGTTCATTGAAGACAAGAACAAAAGCTGGGACGACTTTTAACCTTTTTACTCAACATCAGAGATGATGAGGGTAATATTATCCGGAGCTCCTGCATCATAGCAGATGGAAAGAATCTCCTGTGTTGCGGAGGTTGGATCCCCTCTCAATGCTGCCTTGAGAAAGAGTTCCCCTCCGTAATCCCAAACCCCGTCGGTGCAAAGAACCAGTCGTGTCCCCTTCTGTATGGGGTGAGTTGACATTCTGATATCAAGTGAGCTTCTTCTTCGTCCCCCGGACAGGCATGAGGTGATGATATGACCAAGTGGATGGGATCGTGCCTCTTTTTCAGTCAGCCGTCCGGTCTCGATCATCTCCTGGACAACTGAATGGTCTTTTGTCATGCATTGTATTCCCTCATTTCCAGGCAAGTTCATATACACCCTGGAGTCACCACATGAAAAGATGATTATGCGGTCATGAAGAGCGAGCACACCTGCGAGGGTTGTTCCGAGCCCGTCAAGGTCTGGCCGGGTTTCAACCAGGTGATCAAGATGGGTTTGTGCTGCGTGTATCAGGTTATGAAGGGTCTCCTCCCGGTCAGGGCAAAGTGGTCGTGCCAGACATCTCATCACCTCCCTGCTTGCAATATCTCCGGCCACACTGCCGCCGATACCATCTGCAACTGCAAGGATGACCGGATATGAATCAATCCTCCATGTTTTTGGTTCAGTCAGGGATACGCAGGCAAGAACATCTCTGCCCACCAGCAGACTGTCTTCATTGCGTCTTCGGTACAGCCCGGTGTTGGTGATGACAGCTATAGCCAGGGAATGCATGGTTCGTCACCTCCGCTCTCATGACATACGATATGACAGGGTATATGATAATGCCTGACTTATATATTGTAGCAGAATAGAAAATCACTCCTATCATGCACCATTATCTGGTAACCCCTTCCTCGTACCGGTATATCTGTACCCGGATTGGGCTGAAGAAGAAGTCTCTCATTTCGCCTGACCAGTACAACCGGCTCCTGAATATGGAGCTTTCCCAGATCATCCGGTTTATCGGAGAATCCGGATACCATGAAGAGGTGCATACGCTCTCCTCTGCCTATTCAGACATTGAGTTAATTGAACATGCTCTTACTGAAAATCTCGCAAAAACATACCGGAGTATCCTCTCTATTGCCCCCGGAGCCTTACAGGAACTTGCTGAGCAATACTTTTCGCGATGGGATATCGAGAATGTCATGCTTATTCTGCGGGGATGCCAGTATCACATCCCTGGTGACCGGATACGGGCCGTGCTCATTCCTGCCGGTGTCCTGTCCCCCTCCCATCTTGACCATCTCCTGACCCTGCGGTCCATTCATGAGATCACCGATAGTCTCTCTTCATGGATTCATTATAATATTCTCTCAGCCCGGATTACTGACGGATACCGTCGTGGCCTCTTCGCCTCCCTGGAGAACGAACTTTACCTTGCGTATTATGGAAATCTGCTCTCCGATGCCAGGTTTGGTATCAGGGGAGGTGATGTCATCCTTCCCCACCTGCGGTTTGAGATAGATATCCTCAATATCAGAAATATATTCAGGCTTCGTGCCGGGAGCAACGTGTCTGATATCACCCCGTTTATGGTGACAGGCGGATATATGACTCCGGAAGACTTTCAAAGGCTCTATGGGGTGACAGACCGGGAGACCTTTGTGAATGAACTTTCCCGTGCCGGGATCCTGTCAATACTCACCGAAGCACTCAAAAACCTGCGATGTGATGAGAATGTCTGTGAGGCTGATGCAGCAGATGTCGTCTGGCGAAGATGGGCGGCTCACAAGACACCCTTATACACCGTCATGCTCTCGGTGAATGCCATGCTCCTTCATCATCTGGACGGACTTGCACGGCGACACCAGTTCTCTGTTCTTCCCATCATATCCTATCTTGAGCACAAGCGGTATGAGATTGCAAACCTTCGGGCTATAGCGAGAGGGAAGCAGTTCGGGGTTAATCCGGATTTTATTAGACAGCATCTGGTGATGTAAGGTGTCATATCTTCGTGATATCAGGCCGACAAAATCAGAACTCCTTGTTTTAAAGTCAAGACTTAAAATCGCCGTCAGGTCTTATAAGACGTTGCAGATGAAACGTGATGGCCTTATTCTGGAAGTCACAAAGCTGGCTCCTCTCGTGAAGGCAGAATATGATCTTCTCATGGTCAGGTACCGGCGGGTCAGGCATCTTCTGGCCCCTGCCTACATGATTGAGGGGATGCTTAATGTCACAATTGCGGCATACTCGGTTGAATCAAAGACCGAGATTGAAGTCTCTGAAAAGAACCTCTTTGGTATCCGGGTCCCGGTGATTACCGGGAGTAATGTGAGGACAGATCTCGTGGATCGGGGATATGGACTCCTCGGTACTTCGTTGGTCATTGATGATATGGCAGATGCGTATGAGAAGCTCGTTGATGCAATTATTGCATATGCCGGAAATGCCGCGGCACTCAATCACCTGATAACCGAGATAGAGCGGATTTCCCGCCGGGTAAAGGCACTCGAGCATGTGGTAATACCATCACTCGAAGCGTCTATCGCAACGATTACGGCAAGCCGGGAAGAACTGGAGCGGGAAGAGCAATCACGGCTGTTTCATGTGAAAAAAAGATGGAAATAGGTCAGATCTCGTCACAGGAGAGATACCGTCCGGCACAGACGATGTACTGCTTTTTATCACTCCCTGTCACGAGGGTATAATAGGCCTCTTTGTAGAAAATCCCCGTCTCAAGCGGGTTTGAGTAGGTGTATGTCACAATACCTGAACCCTGCTTCATAGCTCCGGTCACGATCTCATCCCTGAATTTCTTCCCCGACGCATCTACTTTTCCTGAAAAGTTCGTCCCGGCAAGGGAAGGCTGTGCAGCATTGGCAATAAGAGTGACTCCGGTATCAAAGACATACACATATAATGAAGGGTCAGACCGATCCTTGTACGGATGTCGCCCGTTCTGAATATCTGCAAGGGTTCCGGTTGCATCCCGGCTGATGGCATCCGCAGTGAGATTGACAAGGTTGGTTATCTGTTGCCGTGTTTGTGACTTTTCAGCACAAATCGGACCGACGTATTTCCCGACAATCTTTTCATAGGTGGTAATTCCCTCATCCCTGCGGTCCGTTTTCATTGCATCCAGTTCGGTCTGGATGGCATCGATGATGTCTGGATCAGTATTCAGGTTAAATGCAATGTAGTAGGTTGACCTGCCCAGATCATCAAGGATATAGAATGATTCCGGATTTTCTGCGATGGTCTGAATCAGGCTCTCACCAGGATACAGGGCATATACCCAGACATCTGATGTTCCATCGATCAGTCGCTGGACTGCTTCAGCAGGAGTTGTCACCTGGAACATGTTCTCATCCGGAATTCCTGCCTCTCTGCCGACATACAGGCCGATATCATCTTTGATGACAACTGCCCGAAGATCCTTGTTCTCCGGCCGTGCCGTCTTCAGGGATTCATTTTCAGCAAAGAAAACAAGAGGGCATTGCATGAGGGGCCCAGCCCATTTGAAGCGTGCCTCACGCTCCGGTGTTCGTGCCATTGAGAAAAGCCCGGTATTGTTCCTGGATTCTGTCATCCGGTATGCATCAGACCAGGCCATAAGACTGATATCTTCGGTGGAGAAGGAAATCCCGGCTCTCTCAAGTGCTGTCCTGAGAAGTTCCACAGACAGGCCGGAAGGCACTCCGTTTTCAAGATAATTAAATGGTGGATATTCTTCGGTTAAAAAAATCATGTCATCAGGCATCGGTACGGCCATGGAAAGAGATGAAAAGAGGGAAATGCACAGTGCAATGAGCATTCCGGTCCGTATAGATCTCATCAGCTTTTGGATTTTTGCGTGTGGAGATAAATAGATGACTCTCAGATCAGGGGGTGTGGACTCTTCTCCCCGGAGACAGGCAGATCTGCATGGGTTACAAAGAGCGGGTATTCTATCGCGGCCATTCGCAGAAGGATCAGGTGTTTTCCGCCAGAGGTGAGGGCGTATACCGGCACTGTGGATCCTGCCTGCAAAATGGCGCATGGTCCGCAGATCTCACGGATAGTCTGTGAGGCACATGCGGTTACGATATCTGCATATTGTCTAACCTTCTCTGCATCCTCGTGAGAATAACCGGTTGTATGCACGGCGATGATGATAGCATCAGAATCATACTCCCTGATCGCCCGTGCATCCTCCGGATTATGGATGGTCACGATAAGATGCTCATATCCGGCCATTTTCGCAGCATGGACGCCTGCAATGGGATCAAGGAAGGCATGGTCAGGATCAACAACGATCCCTCCTTCATCTTCTATTCTCCGGATAACATCAGGAATCGGTGACGTGCTGATAAGTCCTGACATTCTCCCCCCTATTCCCTGTGCCATCTCCGGTTTCGTGACAACAACGGTACCGGCCCCGTCACAGACGATGACCGCTGCATCAATAAACCGGCTTTTCAGGGCAGTGCTGATTATTTCTGACGCTCCAAATCCGACAAACACCTCATCTGAAGTAAGCTCACGACCTGGGGTGCACATCCCAAACGAGTCTATACGGTTCTGAATATTATCCCGTATTGCTTCAGATGTCATCTCATTGACCGGACAGGCAAATCTGCGTGCAAGAGGGCATTCGGTTATAAGAGGACTTCCTACTTCGACCACTTTACCATCTCTGACAACAACTCTGCAACGTCCGGCTGCTTCTATGATATGTTCATCCATAATTTATCTCCTGAAAAGGAGGAGAACGAATCCAACTCCCAAAATCCCGATGAGGGGTAATAATCCTGACTTTTCAGTGGGGACAGGGGTCGGTGGTGCAGGAAGAGGGGTTCTTTTGGGGATCGGATCAGGTGTTATATCAACTGGTTCACCATTCTGTCCGGGAACGACGCTTGTTACACTGGTCACCAGAGTTGGTGTTGGTGTTGGTTCCTGTGACGTGATGACAGGTTCCGGGGTTGCAAGGACTGAACTTGGAGATGTCAGACTGATGTTGTCGATATACCCGTGGGCCTTTCTTCCGTTCTGTCCCTCACCGATGGAAGTCAAAAACAGGTGGGTAAACTCTTCCATCTTACCGGTTACCATTACAAAATGACTAAACAAAGGGGTATCATCCTGGAGCAGTGACCGTCATACTGACCCGCTTTTCAACCGGGTACCAGGTAAGCCTGATATGATACTCCTCCCCATCCACAAATCGGACGGTTTTTCCACTATAATTTGCTTTCCCTGGAATGGAGTATGTCTGGGAACGGAGGTTTTCCTTAGATATTGCAGTGAGAGCAAAAGCCCCTTCTCCATTCTGATTATAAAGCTCGGCCAGGACAACCGGCCCTTTCTGACAGTCATATCCTTCCGTTCCAAGACCAAATCTGAATGAACTCTTCTCTTCGGTCAGCACCGGATGCACATCAAATTCCAGGGTGAACGGACCGGTGAATGGTCCTGAGAGGGGATAATAGGCATAGGATCCGGTACCTCCTGTTATCTGGTAATGGTACTGTCCCTTCCCTTCATCCAGATAAAATGACGACGGGCTGTTCGTTTCCCACCCGGTTGCGTCTGAAAAGTCTGTTGTATACAGGGTTGTATCGGCAATAACGCCTCCCTGGAGGGAGAATATCAATGAAAGAATGAGGATTGAAAATAATAATCGGGGGTCTTTCATACGTGTGTGCCTATGGTATCGTATCACAAGAATGAAAGGTTGCCGATCGTACCAGGGTTATCCCATGGTAAGTTCGGCAATCCCGCCCTGGAAGTTCATAGCCTGGGCTGATTTCTGATAAAAGAACCGGCCGGCACTATCCGGTCCGATTCCGGAGAACGTGAACTTCGGACTTTCAACATACTTGTACGGTTCAGAATTGATATACAGCGTTGAATAGGGATCCCCTCTTGGTATGGTGAGGTTCAGGGTTGATGCATAGCTGTCAAACCCGCCAAGAGAGAAACTGTTGACCGGGCCACGTGCCAGCGTCTCCCCATTCTTGACAAGGGTGATATCATTAAAGTTGAATGCGGTAAACCTGTTCTTATCGGTGGATATGGTTCCATCCATGGATCCCGGCCCGTAGATGAGCTGGATCATATCTCCTGGTTCAAAGGTAAAAATCTTCCCGGCTATCTTCATGGAACTTGCCGGATCAGTCACTCTGAGCCTNACATATCCATCAGGGATGAGTGCTCCGTTTATACTTCCTGCAAGATATACATCCATCTTGGTCGGGGCAGTGACATTAATACCGGCCTCCTGGGAGTACTTATCTGTTCCATAAGCGTTGGTGACCCGGAGGGTGACATTGTATACTCCGGCATACTGGAAGATGTGAACCGGGTTCTTCTCAGATGACTGGGTCCCATCGCCAAATGACCATTCCCAGCTCTTCGGGCTGCCGGTTGAGAGATCAGTAAACTGAACGGTCAGGGGGGCCTGTCCACTCGATGGTTCTGCAAGGTATTTTGCGACCGGTGGGGATCCGATCACGATAAAGTCCCCGGCAGTCCGGCGGTTTGATCCATACGCATTGGTCACGAGGAGGCTGACGGTGTATGCTCCTGGTACAAAATATGTATGAACCGGGTTTTGAAGGGTGGACGTCGAGCCGTCTCCAAAGCTCCAGAGGTATTCGGAAACCTGCCCGTAACTGAGATCATGGAACGTCACCGTCAGTGGTGGATCGCCAACCCTGGGTTCAGCAGTAAAATCACTGATGGGTGGTTGGAACGGGTTTGCATCCTTTAAATTTACCGGGATATTGGTCGGAAGCGGAGTCGGAGTGACCGGAAGGACCATCTCAACCGGAAGGGGAGTTGCCGATACCACCGGCGGGGGATCAAGACGTGCCTTGTCAATGAGAACACTGTCTCCCTTGTCGGTCACGTACAGCACCTCTACCAGTCGTGGAGCATCCGGTGCCGGGTAATAAAACTGCATCCGTTCTCCTGGTGACCAGGGCCATGTACCGCCCTGGAAGTTCATATTTGTGTTCGGCTGAACATCCCCGTTCACCTTGATGATAAGCCGGTCTGATGAGAACGAATCACCATCAATGTGTTGCATCACGATCGAGTCGCCTTCGCCTTCAATACTGATAGTGGCCTGGGGTATCCGTTCAGGTATCGGATTCCATACCACCAGGATCACACCAAGAAGAAACAGCACAACCATGATAACGGTCATGACCACGATTGTCTGAATCTGCGTCATTGCGTGTTCTTTATTCATGTACCAAACCCATCCCGATTTCCTCACCTTTCTGCACCCCCCCGCACAGATTGCCTTTATTCATTGATTATACGCTGGTTTAAAAATATTCAAAAGGGAGTAGTGACTTCATATGATTCAATGCCTCCCCTGAAGGAAAATCCTGCCCCATCCTGGATACTAAAGAGGAACTTGCCGGTTGAATCGGTTCCGACATTGTGCAGGGTTACCATCTGACCCGGACTTGCCACAATCGCCGGAATACCATTTACCAGTCCTTTGAGACCAGGTTCCTGGGCGATGATCCGGATGGTGATGTCAGCCGATGCAATCTGCTCATATTGATTGATATTGATGTTTGTAAGCCATCCGGATCCAAATTCCTTGTCATTTACCCAGATTGATACGTTTTCAAAGTTGAACTGGACAATTGCATTGTTTATGATAGAGATATATCCGGTGCCCCCATCGTTCAGGTCAATTCTGACCAGGTCCCCCTTCTTCAGATAGTAATCCTTTCCTCCTATTCGAATCAACATCGCAGGGCCCCTGACGGTGAAGAATAATGATCCTCCTGCATCAATACTTGCTGCTCCGGGGCCTGAAAGAAGCGTGTCCTGCCTGTCAACCGGGAGCACGGTGATCTCTTTTACCGGTGTTTCTGATGACTCATCAGGGTCACAGAAGGTCATGTCAAGGCTTGCGGTGTAGGTACCCGGGAAAGGATAGATGTGCTCAGGGTATCGTGCATTGGATGTCATCCCGTCACCAAAGTTCCATGACCGGTTCTGTGCACATACCTGTGTCTGATCGGCAAACTGAACGGTCAGTGGCTGAATGCCGGTGGTCGGTTGCGCATCAAACCTGATCAGAGTCTGGTTCATGAAATCCTCCATCTGAACCGGCTGAACAGGAATCGGCTGGGACGGAACCAGGATCTCCGGGGTCATAACCGGTTCAGGTGTTGGCTCAGGGGTGGGTGTCGGTGTTGGTGTCGGCGTGGGCTCTGCTGGTGCTGAAAACAGCAGGGCTTCACCCTCCCCTTTCGTATATAGTACCGCAACCGTTGCAGGTTTTGCATATCCGGAGGTGTCAACCTTGAGGACCGTCCCCCGTGTCCACGGCCATGTCATGCCCCCCATCAGCATAATCTTTTCCCGTGGGATTTCAGCGCCGCCCAGCGTAAATCTTACATCCTGTTCCTGAAGGTCAGGGCCGGATTCATAATACAGGAATACGTCTTCTCCAGACTGACTTGGTGTCATGACAACCGTCGGCGGACCGGACGGCATCAGCATAGGCATGACAAAAAATACTCCTGCAAGTATGATCGCTGCTATTGCGACAATTGCAATAATAATTAACCTGATATCGATCTCAAGTTCGCGCCCTCCGGTCTCCTCCGGTTCTTCGGATTCCTCTGGTTCAGGCGCTGCTTCTTCTATACTCTCGTCAATGTAAGGCGAAGCTTCCTCTTCCGGCTCATCCAGCTCCAGGTCAAGCTGATCAGCCGTCCCCTCATCGTCGAGAAGCTCGAGCATGTCCTCTTCATCATTCATCATATACCTCCGTTCCGGATACCGGGGGCTCACATCCCACAAACAGGCCAGATATCTGTATGATCCAATTATCCAATATATTATATAAAAGATAGTGTTTGATAGTGAACCGCCCTTCAGGTGTAAAAATGGTCATGGGTTTACCATGACTTATACGTGCCGGACAAACTTGTTACAGTCACGAACCCTGATGTCATTCAGGTAATGTATCGCGGTCTCATTCTTTGGATTTATCCTGGTCGCTTCCTTGAAGAATTTTTTCGCCTCACAAAACTCTTTCAGCTGATACAGGACAAATCCTTTTGCTGCAAAAAGGTCGTCGATAGACTCTTTCTGCATGATTTCAACCGGAATATCCTTAACAAGGCTCTGGATATCGGCTAAGATCTCATTTGCTCCTTTATAATCGCCGGTGTCAATCAGGCTCTGGGCCTGATTACAGATCTTCTCGATCAAATCTGAGTGTTCGTTCTTTACCCGTTCAGGATGACTTGTCAGGGAAGGGACTTTGCCCACGTCCTTTTGTGCACTCTGTGCAGACTCTTTCTCCTTCTCTTTCTTCTGTCCGTTCTTGCTTCCGCCCTTCTGCACAATATGGCTGTAGATCCGCTCTATCTCTTTCGCATCATCCTTGTTGGTGCAGGACTCCTTCGCTTTGCTTAATATTTCAAGTGCCTCATCACCTTTCCCGATATTAAAAAGTGCAATACTCTTCAGGAACAATGACC
>JGI12104J13512_1001086_pt1 | contig 21384 bp, 15 predicted proteins | sample TerdegcTABiofilm_FD_13512 | JGI IMG/M metagenome (IMG submission 13512)
CGGTGATGTCATTATTCATGTCTTTCAGGAAGCTGAGCGGCAGTTTTATAAACTTGAGCGCCTGTGGGGCGATGCCAGGGTAGTGAAGATCCCCGTCAATATTTAGATTATAAAAATAAAAAAGTTACGTGTAGAAACCTCCCGTTTCAAGCAGAAAAAGGAGGTTTTTAGTTTTTTTATAGAGTTTTTAAACGCGGCAGCGCGAGTTCTTGAGTAAACCGGACTTTTGTGATAAAATTTGCAGATGGATAAAAACGCCTTTTAGCTTGAGGGCGCGGGGCTGCTGTCGACGCGTCACGGCTTTTGTAGATGAGGAGGATGGAGAGTGAAAGAGAAGTATAACTTTCAAGAAGTGGAAAGAAAGTGGCAGGCTCGCTGGGCCTCAGAGGATCTCTACGCTGTACCTGATTTTTCCGACCGTCCCAAGTATTATTGTCTGGAAATGTTTCCCTATCCGTCAGGTAAGCTGCACATGGGCCATGTGCGAAATTATTCAATAGGTGACGTGGTTGCCCGTTTTAAAACAATGGAAGGTTATAATGTGCTCCATCCGATGGGTTGGGACGCCTTCGGACTGCCGGCCGAGAATGCGGCAATCAAGCATGGCGGTATCCACCCGGCTGACTGGACTATGGACAATATAAACAATATGCGCGAACAACTTAAACAGCTGGGCATCAGTTATGACTGGAACAGAGAAATCGCTACCTGCCATCCAGAGTATTATCGCTGGACGCAATGGCTTTTCCTCCAGTTGTTTCATAAAGGTCTGGCGTATAAGAAACGGGCAGCGGTAAACTGGTGCCCTGACTGTGCAACGGTGCTTGCCAATGAGCAGGTGAAGGACGGCTGCTGCGAGCGGTGTAAAGCTCCGGTGGAAAAGCGTGAGCTGGACCAGTGGTTTTTTAAGATTACAGAGTATGCGGAGCGCTTGCTGAAGGACCTGGACCTGCTGGGCGGCTGGCCCGATAAGGTTAAAATTATGCAGGAAAACTGGATCGGCCGGAGTGAGGGTACAGAAATAGACTTCAAAATCGATGGCCGTGACGAAGTGATTACTGTATTTACCACCCGCCCGGATACCATCTTTGGGGTTACCTACATGGTGCTGGCCCCGGAACACCCGCTGGTAGAGAAACTGGTTGCGGGTACCGGGCGGGAAGCTGAAATAAAAGAGTTCGTGCGCAAGGTGCAGAGTTTGAGCGAGATAGACCGTACTTCTACTGAAGTAGAGAAAGTCGGGCTGCCTACCGGAGCCTATTGTATCAACCCGATGACCGGGGAAAATGTGCCCGTGCTCATCGGCAACTACGTTTTACTGGAGTACGGCACTGGCTGTGTTATGGGTGTGGCGGCGCATGATCAGAGGGATTTCGAGTTTGCCAAAAAGTACAATTTCCCGGTACGGGTGGTAATTCAGCCGCCTGGTGTGGAACTGGATCCCGCTACTATGGAGGCTGCCTATGAAGGGGAAGGCGTGCTGGTCAACTCCGGGCAGTTCAGCGGGTTGCCCAATACAGAGGCGATTAAAGCCATTACTGCCTATCTGGAGCAGAAGGGATGCGGCAGGTTCCGGGTAAACTACCGGCTCCGGGACTGGCTGATTTCCCGCCAGCGTTACTGGGGGGCGCCGATTCCTATTGTATACTGCGAAAAGTGCGGGACCGTGCCGGTGCCCGAAGCTGACCTGCCGGTGCTGCTGCCCAGAGAAGTGGAATTCAGACCGACCGGCCAGTCACCGCTGGCCGATTGCCCGGATTTCGTAAATACAGTTTGCCCGTCATGCGGCGGGCCGGCCCGGCGGGAAACCGATACGATGGATACCTTCATGTGTTCTTCCTGGTATTATTACCGCTACACCAGCCCGCGGGAAAAAGGTGGCCCGTGGGATAAAGCCAGGGTGGACAAGTGGCTTCCGGTTGACCAGTATATCGGGGGAGTGGAGCACGCCATCCTGCACTTGTTGTACTCCCGGTTTTTTACTAAAGTGCTGTATGACATGGGTCTGGTTAGCGTTGAGGAGCCTTTTACCAATTTGCTGACTCAGGGCATGGTGCTGAAAGACGGGGCCAAGATGTCCAAATCAAAGGGCAATGTGGTCAGTCCCGAAGATATCGTGGCACGTTACGGGGCTGATACCGCCAGGCTATTTATCCTTTTCGCGGCTCCCCCGGAACGTGACCTGGAATGGAGCGACCAGGGGGTTGAGGGCTGTTTCCGGTTTTTGAACAGGGTTTGGCGTCTGGTGGCACCTCTGGCCGATACGCTGAAAAGCACACCGGCAGGTGTGCCTGGAGTTAAGCTGGTCGGCGCGAACCGCGAAATGCACCGCGTAACTCACAGTACAATAAAAAAAGTTACAGAGGATATCGGTACCAGGTTTAATTTTAATACCGCCGTCAGTGCCATTATGGAGCTGGTAAATGCGCTGTACCAGTATAAGGAGCTTCCTGAGACCGACCGTGACCCGGGTGTGTTACGGGAAGCAGTCGATACCCTGCTGCTACTGCTGGCGCCTTTTGCCCCTCATATTACCGAGGAGATCTGGGAGGCTACCGGTCATGAAGGCAGCATTCACAGACAACCCTGGCCCGCATATGATCCGCTTGCTGTTAAGGAAGACGAAATTACTATAGTGGTGCAGTTGAACGGTAAAGTGCGGGAGCGCTTGCTGGTTCCTGCCGGGCTTTCTGCTGGTGAATTGCAGGACATGGTGCTGAAGGAGCCCAGGGTACAGCGGCTAATCGAAGGTAAAAAAGTTGTAAAAGTGATCTCTGTTCCGGATAAATTGGTTAATATTGTAATAAGGCCTTAGCTCAGGTCGCGGATTGAGTAAATGAAATAAAGCTGGCTCCCCTTCTTTTTGAAGCGGAGCCAGTTTGTTTTATATATTATCCCATCCAGGATGCTTATTGTATTTTGCTCTTAAACTTCTGCTTAAATTGACAAGGTTTTTAAAGCAGTTAATACTTCTTCCCATGATAAAGGCACATCCACTCGGGACAATCACCCTTCCCCCCGGCTATTTTCACCCTCTGCTGGTGCCGCACAAGCGGCAAGGGAGTCTGTTCTGATAAAGTCAAGGATTTTTTCTAACCGGTCCGGTAAAACATAAACAGTAAACGTATAAAATAACACGGGTGGTGTCCTGTTTGCTCTTTGAACACATTTACCGTACTGTTTTTGTTTATTTTCTTGTTTTGGTAATAATAAGAATGATGGGGAAGCGAGAGATCGGCCAGCTTTCCCCATTTGACTTCGTGGTTGCAATTATTATCGCCGAACTGGCGGCCATACCGATGGAGGTTACTGATGTACCTATCTGGCACAGTATTCTGCCGCTGGTAACCCTCGGCTTGCTCGAAATAATGATGTCCTATGCCACTCTTTTCAGCCGCACCCTGCGCGGTATAGTCTGCGGCCAGCCGCAGGTGATTATAAAAAACAGCCGGCTACTGCGCGACGAGATGAAAAAGGCGCGCTATAACCTTGACGACCTGCTGGGGCAACTCAGGGAAAAAGGTGTTATGGACATAGACGACGTGGAGTTTGCCGTTCTTGAGACCTCCGGTAAGCTCAGTGTTATTTTAAAATCCCAGCGCCGTCCGGTTACGCCGGCTGATTTGGGGATTTCTACACCTTACGAAGGACTACCTGTTGTACTGGTTATGGATGGTGTGGTCATGGGCGATAATTTAAAAGAAAATAACCTTGACGAAAAATGGCTTTATGAAAAATTAAAAGAGCGCGGTCTCAGCCCCAAGGGGGTACTGCTTGCCACCTTAAGGACTGACGGCAGGCTAAGTATAAGTAAAAAATAAAAAAAGGAAAAAGCTGTTGGGGGTAGAATAACTCCTTCATATGGAAAATAGTGTTTTATAACCGCGCAAGTTTTTCTTTCCACAGGACGGTGAGGGCTTATCATTCAACTGGATCGGAAACAGCAGTTAATTATACTTTTGCTGGCGGCGGTGATCCTTTTTGGCGGGGGCTACCGGTATGCCCAAATAAAGGAGCGGGCAGCTGGTGAGAGCAGGCCTGCCCTGGAGGCGGCAGGTGAAAATAAGACCAGAGAAATACAAGTTCATGTGGCCGGCGCAGTGGCCAGGCCAGGTGTTTACAAGCTGCCGCAGGGCGCGAGGGTCATCGATGCCGTTAACATGGCCGGACCTTCCGGAGAGGCCGAACTGGACTCCTTAAAGCTGGCCTCACCGGTTACCGATGGTCAAACAATACTGGTCCCGTTTAAAGCATCATCCCCGGCAAATCCGGTTGCAGCTTCCGGATCTCTTTCCGGGACTGCCGGTTCACCGGCCGGCGGGACCGGGCGCAATGCTTTTGCTCCCCAACAGGTTGCCCGGCCGGCAGGTTCTGCCGCTGCCGGCAGTCTGGTGAACATTAACACGGCAGATCTCAATGAATTAGATACGCTGCCCGGGATCGGACCGGCGCTGGCGCAGCGGATTATCCAGTACCGCGAGACGAACGGCCCGTTTAACGATATAGCAGAGTTAAAAAACGTGTCTGGCATAGGAGATAAAAAGTTTGAGGACTTAAAAGACAGGGTTACGGTGCGCTAGCAGTGCCTTTTGGTTTTTAATATATGTCTACGACAGAGGCCCGGTGCCCTGGTTCGCCTGAGAGAAATGAAATCCGGTAAAAAGCCACTCGCGCTGGAAGTGGCTTTTTGTGTTTTATGCTGACGCCCTGGTGGTCAAAAACCTGCTACTTGCAAAATGCTGTATTTATTTGCCACCTGTAAAAATATGTCGAAATATCGGTGAATACTTATACAGGTTTTGCAGGATTATAGCAGTATTTGTAGAATAGAGAAAATGATGATTTTGCTAAAAATTGGAGTGAATGATTGTGGAAAAGGTATTGTTGTTTTTTCTGCAGGGTATTCCTGAGATAACTGGTATAGTGGCGTTAGGCTTAGCTTTGCTGGGGGTGCCGTTACGCTGGGGAATCATCACCGTGGCCGGCACAGTGCTGACTGTAATTATTTTTATTATAAGGAACTTGCCTTTAAGTTTTGGTCTGCATACAGTTATAGCCGCCTTGCTCTTGGCCTTTTTTATTGCAAAAACCACTAGAGTTTCTACAGCTAAAAGTATTATTGCTGCTTTTGTGAGTTTTTCTATTTTGTTAGTATTAGAGCTGACAATCAATAAGATATTTTTTACTGTCACAAAACTCGATCCGCAGGTTGTCATATCGAATAATTTATCGTGGACATTACTCGGCTTACCTCAGGCTATAATTATGATTCTTTTGGCAGTGATTGTTTCAAAAGTAAAAAAACCCGATAAAAGGGCATGGAAGTTTAACTCTCCTTCTGTATAGGGATTAATAATAGTTTGCTTCGAGGTATTTTGATAAAGAGAAAGTTTAATTTCTAAAAATGTTATATTTGTCATTAATTGCCGAAACGTGGTGGAATATTGTGGATTTTTTATTGAAAAATTAGCAGGATTATAAAAACGGATGCAGAAAAAACACTTAATTTTAATTTTATGACTGCAGTAGTTGAGTGAAGGCCGTTTATATGGAAAAGAGTTTGTTGTTTTTTCTGCAAGGTATTCCTGAAGTGACAGGTGTGGTAGCGTTTAGCCTGGCTATAGCCGGAGTCCCGCTTCGCTGGAAGGTCGTCGCGGCGGCGGGCACGGTGTTGACAGTAATTGTTTATATTATAAGATCACTGCCTTTGACCTTTGGCCTCCATACAATTGCGATGACATTATTACTGGCCCTCTTTATCACAAAAACCACGTGGGTTGCACCGGTAAATAGTTTTGTTGCCGCCATGTCGAGTGTTACTCTGTTGATGATAGTTGAATGGGCAATTAATAAACTGCTTTTTACCATCGTGGGGCTTAACCAGCAGGAAGTCATATCAAATTATTTATTATGGAAACTGCTTGGGCTGCCTCAGGATGTTGTGATGCTCATTTTGGCGCTGATTGTTCCAAAATTCAAGAAATACGATAAGGGAGCGTGGAAGATTGGCTTACCTTTCTTTTAGCAGGCGCTGCGCGGGTTATTTAACAGCCCAGACCGGGCTTTCGCCGGAGAAAGAGCCTGTGCTGTCTTACGTAATTGAGGTGCTGGCGCTTAGTTGCATTAATATCGTGGCCGCGCTTATGCTCGGCTTGCTGCTCGGCGTGCTGCCCGGCACGATGGCGTGCCTCGCTACGGCACTCTTGTTCAGGCACACGGCAGGTGGGGCTCATTCTAGCTCCCCCTGGCGGTGCGGGGTGATGACCATTACAGTATTCCCCTTGATTGCTTTGCTGGCGGTGCCCCTTTCGGCGCTGAAACAGCCCTGTCTTGACCTCCTGGCAGCTTCGGCTGTCCTGTACGGTTTGCTTGCAGTCATCCGCCTGGCGCCTGTGGACTCGCCGTCTGCGCCGGTAATATCACCCCTCAGGAGGAAAAGGTTAAAAGCGCTGTCAGTGGTTGTTGTGCTGGCGCTGGCAGTGCTGTTGGTTGTGCTGCGGCAAAGCCCGTGGGCCTGTGCCCGGCAAATACAGCTTTGCATTGCTATCAGCATGGCGTGGCTTAGCTTAATGCTCGGCAGGCAGGGGCAGCGGTTGATTTCACTTGTAGATAGTATAAAGGTATTAAGGTGAGGTTATAGCTGCTTGTAATCAAAAAATATCTTAAATATGAAAGTAGAAGCTGGTTATTTCAAAAAATCTTTAAATGAGAGGAGGTGGGCTTGATTATGAAATACAGGCTGCTGGGGTTCGCGGTTACCTTGCTGTTGTTGCTTGCCAACATAGTGTCTGCGTCTGCCTGTGCAGGAGGACATTACCAGCCGGAAGTGCCTGAAGCGCTGAGGAGATAAACGGCCGGACAAGGGGGCGGCTTAACCGCCTCCTTGTGTGTTTTTACAAGAGGTGACGTATTTTGGATATAGCTAACATAACAAATGAAAAGCAAAAGTCATTGTTCGAGCATTTATCGATCATGCATATCCTTTGTGTCGTCATTACAATGCTGGGTACGGTACTGTATAATAAGTCCCTCAATAGCTATATGACGGGTGATATTTGCTTATATTTCTTATTAAACTTAATATGCTTTGAAATCATCATGTTGTACAGCATGAAGAAACAGTTACTGCAAAATGACTTAAAGGTGTTATCAGTATATAACGTAATTTATGTTAGTTTCCCATTATTTATAGCTGTTTTAAACTTATTCTTAGCCAGGGATAATATTTTTTATCTGAAGACAATTTTAATACTCCCGGTTTTATTTGCTGCATCTGTCATGGGAAAAGCGGCAGGTATGGTGATGGCCACTGCCTGTTCTTTTTTCTTAGTTGTTTTTGAGCTGTCTTTTGAAGATATGATTTTTTGGCAGGCGCTTGAATCAAATCTGATTATTATCAGTATGATGTACATAATCGGCTGGTTTATCGGTGTTTTGATAGACAACAACAGGCAATATCAAGAGCAGTTAAAAGAAAACATACTGTCCCTTAACCGGGAAATTAATTTTAGAAAGCAGATGGAGCTGCAGAGCCAGAAGTTGTCCCGTGTTGTTGAACAGTGCGCGAGCATTATTATGATTTCCGACGTTAACGGCAACATCGAATATGTTAATCCCAAGTTTGTCGAAGTAACAGGTTACCAGTATGAAAAAGTCATCGGGAAAAAAGTGCGTAAACCTGTGGGGCTGTCTCAGGAAGAGTACGATGAATTGTGGAAGGTGATCAGTTCAGGCGGGGAATGGCAGGGTGAGTTCAGCAGCAGGAAAAGAAACGGTGAAATATACTGGGAATTTGCGACTGTTTCACCTTTTAGAAACAATGATGGTATTATTACCCATTATATTAAGGTTGCGGAAGATGTCACTGAACGTAAGAGGGTGGCAAATGAAATGGCACGCCTGGACCGGCTGCACATGGTGGGTGAAATGGCTGCCAGCATCGGCCACGAAATCAGAAACCCGATGACCACCGTGCGCGGTTTTCTGCAATTGCTTGAAAAAAAAGAAGATTGTGCTCGATACAGTGGATACTTTACTCTTATGATCGATGAGCTGGACCGGGCTAATTCAATAATTAATGAGTATCTCTCCCTGGCTAAAAACAAAGCGGTAGATTTAAAGGTACAGAACATCAAACAGATAGTGGAAACCATAGCACCGCTAATCGCGGTCAATGCCATGAACTCTGATAAGCATATCAAATTGGAGCTCGAAGACATTCCTGATATTTTGCTGAACGAGAAAGAAATTCGCCAGTTAATTCTAAACCTTGTCAATAACGGGCTGGAAGCAATGTCGCCTGGTGGTACTGTGGTTATAAGGACTTTTCTGGACGGCAGGGATGTGGTGCTGGCCGTACAAGATCAGGGCAAGGGGATTGAACCTGAGTTGCTTGAGAAATTGGGCACTCCTTTTTTCACTACCAAGGAAAAAGGAACAGGCCTTGGCCTGGCGGTATGTTACAGTATAGCTGCCAGGCATGGAGCTGAAATAAAAATAGAGACCGGGCCCACAGGATCAACCTTTTCAGTTATATTCAGGTCGGCTACAAGTAAAGCATAATAAAAAAATATGCATTGACGTTGGAAGGGATTTACCTGTTTGGCGAAGAATATGAAATTGGATTTATTGTTGTATATTTGAGTCTCGCTATATTCTTAAAATAGAGCAATTAAAAAAGTAAGGGGTTTTAATTTTGGAAAATAGTTTGCTGCTCAGAATGCTTTTAATGAGCTGCCTTTCAACCGGCTTGACGAGCGAAAAGAAAGGCGGCGGCAAGACCGGTGAAGTTAAAAATGAATTTGGGACATTTCTCGCCCTGGTCCTGGCTGCTGGTGGTCTAAAAACGCTGCCAATCAGCGACGGTGCTGTTAACGGTGTTTCCTCCTGGAATTTGAAACCTGCTTCTAAAGGGCGTGTCAATCCGGGCGGGAAAGCTTCTGCCGTTTGCCGCGCGCGTGAGACCGGCAGCCACAATACCGGCAGGATTACCGGTTCTGGCCTGAGTGAGTTGATTGATAGAATTTCTAATAAATACGGGGTTGACCCGGCGCTGGTTAAATCAGTGATCCAGGTAGAGTCCGGCTTCAATCCCGCTGCTACCTCGCCTGCGGGGGCTATGGGGCTGATGCAGCTTATGCCCGGCACGGCTGCTTCCCTGGGTGTCCAGGATCCCTATGACCCGGCACAAAACGTTGAGGGCGGCGTTCGTTATTTAAAACAGCTTTTAAACCGGTATAAGGGGAACAGCATGCTGGCGCTGGCCGCCTATAATGCCGGTCCGGGGGCGGTTGACCGGGCAGGAGGAATACCGAACTACCGGGAAACCAGGAATTTCGTCCAAAAGGTGCTGGATAATAAGGTCAACTTTATGATATAAACCTGCTCTGGGGCAGACCCCGCGGGCTTTGAAATCCATTGAACCATGAATAGACCGCTGGTTGTTCTTACAATTTTCTATATTGCAGGCGTGTTGTCAGGAGAACTGACAAATTTTAAACCGCCCGTGGCTCTGGCCCTGGCTGGTTTTTGCTTTTTAGCGGCAGTTGCATGGTATCTGCTTTCCTGGCGGGAAAGCCATCGGGTTGTTTTGGCTCTCTTCTTTCTGCTGGGCCTGGCTATGTCCCGATTGGCGATTGAAGGAAGTAAGACCCCACTTATCAAATACTCCGGGCGGCAGGTCAATCTGGTCGGATGGGTAGCGGCCGAGCCGGATGTGCGGGAGGATAAAGTTTTCTACCTGCTGCAGGCACAAGAGATCATTCTGAGCGGGGAGCGCCGGGCGGTAGCCGGAGCGGTGCGGCTTCAGGTAAAAGAGTCTGACAAGGTTTTTGGTTACGGGGATATGCTGAAAGTGTCCGGATTGCTCGCCAAACCCGAACTGCCGGGCAACCCTGGTTTATTTAATTACAGGACCTACCTGGAGCGGCAGGGAATCGGAGTGACGCTGGCGGCCCGGGGTGAGAAGGCGGTGGAAAAGATCGGCTTTTACGGTGCAAATCCGGTATTGCATGCCGCCCTGCAGCTCAAACAGAAACTCTCATCCACTGCCGTTACCTCGCTCACACCTTCTCAGGCTGCTGTTTTAAACGGAATTCTTTTCGGGACCCAGGGACTGATTGACCGTGAGACCAGGCAGTCATTCACTGAAACCGGGATCGTACACATCCTGAGTGTTTCCGGCCTGCATGTCGGCCTGGTGCTGGGCGGAACGGTAGGGTTGCTGCGGTTGTTGAGATTTCCGCCGGGGATGACGGCCCCGCTGGTTACGCCGGTAATAATCTTTTATGTTTTCATGACCGGCTTGAATCCCGCCGTGCTGCGCGCAGCCATCATGGCATTGCTGTTACTCTGGGCCCACCAGTTGGGCCGGAGCCAGGACTGGCCCACGTCCATGGCGCTGGCGGCTCTGGTCATTCTTCTCTGGAATCCGCTGCAAATCTACCACCCCGGATTCCAGCTTTCTTTTGCTGCAACCTGGGGAATTTTATACCTAGGGCCTCTTTTGACCGGCGCCTGTGCCGGGCTGTTAAACGGTATGCCTGGTACCCTCTCCCGTCCTGTTTCTCAATCTCTGGCAATACCCCTGGCCGCCCAACTGGCGACAGTACCGCTGGTGGCGTGGTATTACAACCTGGTTTCGCCGGTATCAATCCTTGCCAACCTGGTGGCAGTACCCCTGGTTGGTGTCATTATGTTCCTTGGTTTTACTGCCGCCGTCTTGGGCCTGGTCTGGCCGCCCCTGGCCGCGCTGGTAAATGTCACTGACGAAGCTGTTCTGAATTTATTCATGGGAACCGTATCCTTTTTTCAGAAGCTGCCTGGCGCAGTATTCTACATACCCACGCCGCCCCTGGTCCTGGCGGTGCTCTGGTACGGGGGCTTGATTGCGGCCAGGTGGCTCCTTTCCGGCGGCGGCAGCGCAGCTGTTAAAGAGCGCTTAAAAGGGTGGGCTGCCGTAGGGGTGGTGCTTGGTGTTGCGCTCCTCTTAATCTGGTTGCCGTGGGGCGGCGGGCGCGGCATGACGGTTCATTTTCTGGATGTCGGGCAGGGGGACAGCATCCTGGTACAAACCCCGGGCGGAAAAAATATGCTGATCGACACCGGAGGCAGGAAGGACGAGTTTCAAACCGGCAAAGGGGCCGGTGATCAGGTAGTAGTACCTTATTTGCGCAAAATTGGCGTCCGGGGGTTGGATGTCCTGGTCCTGACCCACCCCCATGAGGACCATGCCGGCGGTGCAGCTGCAGTAGTTAAAAACTTTCCTGTGGGGCTGGTTCTGGTGCCCCAGGTGGATGAAAGAATCGTTAAAGCTGGCGAGGGTGTAGAGGTTGAAGAGACAACCGCCGGCCCAAAAACAAAAAGTTATTACAGTGAGGAAGTACCTGCTGCTTACGCGGCGCTGCTTGGAAAAATGGCGGACGACGGTGTCCAGGTACAGACTGCCGGGGCCGGCGATGCGTTGAGGCTGGACCGCGAGTTGGAAATTGAGGTTCTTTCGCCCGGGGAAATGAAAGGGGAGTCAAAGTCTTTTTTAAATAACCGGTCGCTGGTGCTCAGGCTGATCTACAGGCACAGGTCGTTTATTTTTACCGGGGATATAGAGGAGGAGGCCCAGCGCGGGTTGATCCAGGGAGGGGCCAACCTGAAGGCAGACGTTTTAAAGCTGCCCCACCACGGCAGCCGGTCCTTGCTGGCAGAGCTGGTGGAGCAGGTGAAACCGGAAGTGGCAGTAATTTCCGTAGGTTCCCACAATAGCTTTGGCCACCCTGCCCAGTCTACTTTAGATATGCTCTACCGTACCGGAGCGCAGGTCTGCCGCACCGACCAGGACGGGGCGGTGATTATAAAAACAGATGGTTACAATCTGGAAGTAAAGACAGGTAAAACTAATAAGTAGAGTAGAATCTAGCTTAAAGTTCTTGCTATACCACTGACAGATTTTCCTGCCTATCCGATAAAACCAGGCGGACCGATTTAGACTGATGCGAGCTTTGGTGCACATATTACTCGGAGTACCGGAGTGAACAGGGACAATACCCTGCCCGGGTAAATTCTTTTTCAGTATAGGGTCACTGTAATAAACCGGTTAACCGAACACTAATGCGACTGTGTTTATGTTGGCAAGTTAGACGGTGAAGATGGAAGTTCAGGTCAGTTAATTCAGCCCTTGCGCAAATAATTCTTTGCAAGTAAAAGGATGTGGTTTAAAAATGGCAGTATGGCGTTTGCCCAAAACAAAGCCTAGGTTGTCTTTATTAGAACAAGTCAAGGCTTCACGCAGCTTCGCGGCTGAAGATGCTATTCAGCCCGACCCTTTTTCAGTCCCCGGCATGAAGGATGCTGTACCCCTCGTTCTTCGTGCTGCATTAAAAAAATCAAGCATAGCAATTTTCGGTGATTACGACTGCGACGGCATATGCGGCACCGCAATCCTGGACGAAACGCTGCGGGTGCTCGGCATGAACCCGCTGGTGCGCCTGCCGCGGCGTGATGAAGGTAACTTGACCGATAGGGTACATGCCGGAAACGGTTGTGCCTCCCATTGTGGAAAGGATAGTATATGTTGGGAATTATAAGCCAATTGCAAAATGCTAAAAAGTAATGGTAAAAAGGTAACTTCGGTATGGGTTGTAAAAGTTGATCTCACAAAAATTGGTTAACCTCCAGACAATGTAAATAAATCCCATAGATGTCCTAAAAAAGGACACAAAGCACCCGTGACAATCGAACCCTGGGAACAATCGTTCTTAAAACCGTTTTTCATAGCGCCATTGTTCTACGCGGCCTTTTGCTCCTGTTGCTTCTTGACCTGTACAATTGTCCCAGCGAGGAACGTAATCAGACAAATCATTATATCTGTAAATGCCTTTTCTATTCCTCTTTTCGTCAAACGGTCCATGTTGAGGTGTACTTTCAGCACGGAGAACAGCCTCTCAATGGAACTGCGGCAGTTGTAAAGTTCTTTCCAGGTCCGGCTGCCGCGGTGCGGGCTACAAAACAGCATGGGATTTTCCTTAATGGATATTCTTTTAACATAGCCATAAAGATTTTCACAGCCGCATTCATTTTGCATGTTACATCCTGGCCGCACTTCTTGGGGCAACGGAATTTGTTGACAAGCTTTTTCTGGTCCGTCCCGTAGTACGACATCGGGTGCCCTGCAGGGCAATAGGGTATACCCTCATCGGTGTAATCCAGGGAAGTTTTCTTGCGTCCACGGAGGTTGAGCTTGATAATTGCCTGCCCTTTTTGCTCAAGCGCCTGGCTGTGTATGGAACCGGCGTCATAGCTGGCATCCATGAGATAATAAGAAGACTTATGACCCAGGGTGATTTCATGAAAATCACAGTCTTCCTTCATTAATTTCGGAACAATTTCCTCATCCACATCCGAACAATTGGCTGGAGCCACCCTGGCGGCAACCGGTACTGGTCCCGCAGCAGTGTTTACAGATGTCAGATGAAGTTTGTAACCGTAAAACATTTCACTTTCCCAGGTAGAGGTGGTGCGGTGTCCGAAGGAAGCGCCCATTATGCTTTCTTTAGAAGGTTTTTCATGTGCCGGTATATCGGTGCTGTCGATGACCACCTGGCCGGTGGAGCCAGTTAAAGAAAGAAGTTCCGCCGACAGTTTCTCACAAATATTGTTTAGTGCTTCCTGGAGTTGCAAACCGGTCATTTTGGTTTCAAAGCGGGATAATTTAAAACCACACCAGTATGCCAGTTGCGGAGAATACGACAGGCAGGCGACCAGCGACTTTGTAGTAGTAAGACCCAGTAATTTTTTAATACCAGCACCCGGAAAAGTGCTGCTTTTTTGGCCCCCCTACGTCCGCAACCCTTATAGCCGAAGTGTTTTTCGATCGGACTACAATCTATTTTGGAAAGGACTTGATAAATTTTATCTTCTTCATCAAAATTTTCTGCGAAAATCTCGAAGGGAAACAGTATGCCATCTAGAACATACATAAGTGGGGTTTCACCTCTGCTTGTGTTTGTGTTTTGTTTGGTAAACTAACATTTCTACAAGCATTTAGGTGAAACCTCTTTATTTTTCTATTTTTGCAAGTTATTTCTACAATATTTTGGTGGGTAAAGCTAATTATTGGGTATCTCAGAAGTCTTATCTATCAAGGGTTGGAGTTTTGCAATTGGCTCTAACATCATAAAAAGGGGGGGTAGTCCAATGGGCAATTAAAAAGTGGTTCGTGAGGTAAACGAGGGAATTCTGGTTGACGCTATTACCCAAAGTTAACCCACATTAACCACTTAATTGTTTTTTGTCAACTGAACACAAGGTTTTTGAATACTATTAAACCATGTGGGTAAAAAGATAAATTGATAAAGGAGGGATTTCTAGTGAAAAAATTTAGGTTAATAATCATATTGACTGTTGTTTTAATGTTATTTGGTGTGTCACAACTATCTTGGGCATCCGAACAGTTATACACAAAGGATAACTCCAATATTATTATTGATGGGGACATAATTAAGTTAGATTTATCAAAACTGCCCAAAATGGAAAACAGCAAACTTTCAAAGGTAAAAGCAGAAAAGCTTGCTAATGGCGCTGGTTATAAAGCTCACTTTGAACTGTCTTTGGATAAGAATGAAAACAGAAAAGATCTGCGTGTTATTGAGTACAATAGAAAGACAAATGAATTAACGGTTGAAACCGGGATATTACCATATGATCCTACCGGACAATCTTTACAAAGTTTACAAAGCACCTCTTATGCAAGTATAACATACAGGTCATGGAGTTGGGATCCTTTAGGATTAGTTCTAAACTGGCTTTCGACCAATTTAGAATGGAGTTACGACGGTTCGTCTATTGGTACTTATGACGGCAGTTATGACACCTTCGCTTATAGTGGAATTACCCATTGGTATTTGGATGGTTCGGTTCAATACAGTCAATCTGGAAATCCAGATTGGTGTCAGGCTGACGCAACAGCAACTTTTGTAAATTGGGACTGGCATAATTCTGATAAGGCCACATATGTAAAATACGATGACAACAAAGCAGTTGGTTACCCTGACGGAAGTGCGGACGGGAGCGTTGATGTATATATCTGGGGAGAAGATTCTTGGCTGCTTAGTTATAATTCTGTGCTTTTTAGGAATTAAGAAGGTTTATAATATGAAATTTAATAGCTAACCTATTGATAGGTTAGCTATTATTGTTATAGAACACAAGATTTAAAAAGGTGATTACTATGGATTTAATATCTGCGATAGCTTTTGGTATAACCATAATGGTTTTATCTTATGTTAGCTTTATTGGTAAAGTAGTGATTTTCTTTGCAATTGGTTGGTGGATTTTCTTTCTTTTTTTTAGTAAAAATCCTGTTTATAAAAAAATATCAGTTAAAATAATATTAGGGATATTATTGGTGCTTACAATATTTGAAGCTTATTATATATAATAGAGCCAATTGCAAAATGCTAAAAAAATAATGGTATAAAAAGGTAACTTCGGTATAGGTTGTAAAAGTTGATCCCGCATAAATTGGTTAACCTCCAGACAATGTAAATAAATCCCATAGATGTCCTAAAAAAGGACACAAATCACCCGTGACAATCGAACCCTGGGAACAATCGTTCTTAAAACCGTTTTTCATAGCGCCATTGTTCTACGCGGCCTTTTGCTCCTGTTGCTTCTTGACCTGTACAATTGTCCCAGCGAGGAACGTAATCAGACAAATCATTATATCTGTAAATGCCTTTTCTATTCCTCTTTTCGTCAAACGGTCCATGTTGAGGTGTACTTTCAGCACGGAGAACAGCCTCTCAATGGAACTGCGGCAGTTGTAAAGTTCTTTCCAGGTCCGGCTGCCGCGGTGCGGGCTACAAAACAGCATGGGATTTTCCTTAATGGATATTCTTTTAACATAGCCATAAAGATTTTCACAGCCGCATTCATTTTGCATGTTACATCCTGGCCGCACTTCTTGGGGCAACGGAATTTGTTGACAAGCTTTTTCTGGTCCGTCCCGTAGTACGACATCGGGTGCCCTGCAGGGCAATAGGGTATACCCTCATCGGTGTAATCCAGGGAAGTTTTCTTGCGTCCACGGAGGTTGAGCTTGATAATTGCCTGCCCTTTTTGCTCAAGCGCCTGGCTGTGTATGGAACCGGCGTCATAGCTGGCATCCATGAGATAATAAGAAGACTTATGACCCAGGGTGATTTCATGAAAATCACAGTCTTCCTTCATTAATTTCGGAACAATTTCCTCATCCACATCCGAACAATTGGCTGGAGCCACCCTGGCGGCAACCGGTACTGGTCCCGCAGCAGTGTTTACAGATGTCAGATGAAGTTTGTAACCGTAAAACATTTCACTTTCCCAGGTAGAGGTGGTGCGGTGTCCGAAGGAAGCGCCCATTATGCTTTCTTTAGAAGGTTTTTCATGTGCCGGTATATCGGTGCTGTCGATGACCACCTGGCCGGTGGAGCCAGTTAAAGAAAGAAGTTCCGCCGACAGTTTCTCACAAATATTGTTTAGTGCTTCCTGGAGTTGCAAACCGGTCATTTTGGTTTCAAAGCGGGATAATTTAAAACCACACCAGTATGCCAGTTGCGGAGAATACGACAGGCAGGCGACCAGCGACTTTGTAGTAGTAAGACCCAGTAATTTTTTAATACCAGCACCCGGAAAAGTGCTGCTTTTTTGGCCCCCCTACGTCCGCAACCCTTATAGCCGAAGTGTTTTTCGATCGGACTACAATCTATTTTGGAAAGGACTTGATAAATTTTATCTTCTTCATCAAAATTTTCTGCGAAAATCTCGAAGGGAAACAGTATGCCATCTAGAACATACATAAGTGGGGTTTCACCTCTGCTTGTGTTTGTGTTTTGTTTGGTAAACTAACATTTCTACAAGCATTTAGGTGAAACCTCTTTATTTTTCTATTTTTGCAAGTTATTTCTACAATATTTTGGTGGGTAAAGCTAATTATTGGGTATCTCAGAAGTCTTATCTATCAAGGGTTGGAGTTTTGCAATTGGCTCTAACATCATAAAAAGGGGGGGTAGTCCAATGGGCAATTAAAAAGTGGTTCGTGAGGTAAACGAGGGAATTCTGGTTGACGCTATTACCCAAAGTTAACCCACATTAACCACTTAATTGTTTTTTGTCAACTGAACACAAGGTTTTTGAATACTATTAAACCATGTGGGTAAAAAGATAAATTGATAAAGGAGGGATTTCTAGTGAAAAAATTTAGGTTAATAATCATATTGACTGTTGTTTTAATGTTATTTGGTGTGTCACAACTATCTTGGGCATCCGAACAGTTATACACAAAGGATAACTCCAATATTATTATTGATGGGGACATAATTAAGTTAGATTTATCAAAACTGCCCAAAATGGAAAACAGCAAACTTTCAAAGGTAAAAGCAGAAAAGCTTGCTAATGGCGCTGGTTATAAAGCTCACTTTGAACTGTCTTTGGATAAGAATGAAAACAGAAAAGATCTGCGTGTTATTGAGTACAATAGAAAGACAAATGAATTAACGGTTGAAACCGGGATATTACCATATGATCCTACCGGACAATCTTTACAAAGTTTACAAAGCACCTCTTATGCAAGTATAACATACAGGTCATGGAGTTGGGATCCTTTAGGATTAGTTCTAAACTGGCTTTCGACCAATTTAGAATGGAGTTACGACGGTTCGTCTATTGGTACTTATGACGGCAGTTATGACACCTTCGCTTATAGTGGAATTACCCATTGGTATTTGGATGGTTCGGTTCAATACAGTCAATCTGGAAATCCAGATTGGTGTCAGGCTGACGCAACAGCAACTTTTGTAAATTGGGACTGGCATAATTCTGATAAGGCCACATATGTAAAATACGATGACAACAAAGCAGTTGGTTACCCTGACGGAAGTGCGGACGGGAGCGTTGATGTATATATCTGGGGAGAAGATTCTTGGCTGCTTAGTTATAATTCTGTGCTTTTTAGGAATTAAGAAGGTTTATAATATGAAATTTAATAGCTAACCTATTGATAGGTTAGCTATTATTGTTATAGAACACAAGATTTAAAAAGGTGATTACTATGGATTTAATATCTGCGATAGCTTTTGGTATAACCATAATGGTTTTATCTTATGTTAGCTTTATTGGTAAAGTAGTGATTTTCTTTGCAATTGGTTGGTGGATTTTCTTTCTTTTTTTTAGTAAAAATCCTGTTTATAAAAAAATATCAGTTAAAATAATATTAGGGATATTATTGGTGCTTACAATATTTGAAGCTTATTATATATAATAGAGCCAATTGCAAAATGCTAAAAAAATAATGGTATAAAAAGGTAACTTCGGTATAGGTTGTAAAAGTTGATCCCGCATAAATTGGTTAACCTCCAGACAATGTAAATAAATCCCATAGATGTCCTAAAAAAGGACACAAATCACCCGTGACAATCGAACCCTGGGAACAATCGTTCTTAAAACCGTTTTTCATAGCGCCATTGTTCTACGCGGCCTTTTGCTCCTGTTGCTTCTTGACCTGTACAATTGTCCCAGCGAGGAACGTAATCAGACAAATCATTATATCTGTAAATGCCTTTTCTATTCCTCTTTTCGTCAAACGGTCCATGTTGAGGTGTACTTTCAGCACGGAGAACAGCCTCTCAATGGAACTGCGGCAGTTGTAAAGTTCTTTCCAGGTCCGGCTGCCGCGGTGCGGGCTACAAAACAGCATGGGATTTTCCTTAATGGATATTCTTTTAACATAGCCATAAAGATTTTCACAGCCGCATTCATTTTGCATGTTACATCCTGGCCGCACTTCTTGGGGCAACGGAATTTGTTGACAAGCTTTTTCTGGTCCGTCCCGTAGTACGACATCGGGTGCCCTGCAGGGCAATAGGGTATACCCTCATCGGTGTAATCCAGGGAAGTTTTCTTGCGTCCACGGAGGTTGAGCTTGATAATTGCCTGCCCTTTTTGCTCAAGCGCCTGGCTGTGTATGGAACCGGCGTCATAGCTGGCATCCATGAGATAATAAGAAGACTTATGACCCAGGGTGATTTCATGAAAATCACAGTCTTCCTTCATTAATTTCGGAACAATTTCCTCATCCACATCCGAACAATTGGCTGGAGCCACCCTGGCGGCAACCGGTACTGGTCCCGCAGCAGTGTTTACAGATGTCAGATGAAGTTTGTAACCGTAAAACATTTCACTTTCCCAGGTAGAGGTGGTGCGGTGTCCGAAGGAAGCGCCCATTATGCTTTCTTTAGAAGGTTTTTCATGTGCCGGTATATCGGTGCTGTCGATGACCACCTGGCCGGTGGAGCCAGTTAAAGAAAGAAGTTCCGCCGACAGTTTCTCACAAATATTGTTTAGTGCTTCCTGGAGTTGCAAACCGGTCATTTTGGTTTCAAAGCGGGATAATTTAAAACCACACCAGTATGCCAGTTGCGGAGAATACGACAGGCAGGCGACCAGCGACTTTGTAGTAGTAAGACCCAGTAATTTTTTAATACCAGCACCCGGAAAAGTGCTGCTTTTTTGGCCCCCCTACGTCCGCAACCCTTATAGCCGAAGTGTTTTTCGATCGGACTACAATCTATTTTGGAAAGGACTTGATAAATTTTATCTTCTTCATCAAAATTTTCTGCGAAAATCTCGAAGGGAAACAGTATGCCATCTAGAACATACATAAGTGGGGTTTCACCTCTGCTTGTGTTTGTGTTTTGTTTGGTAAACTAACATTTCTACAAGCATTTAGGTGAAACCTCTTTATTTTTCTATTTTTGCAAGTTATTTCTACAATATTTTGGTGGGTAAAGCTAATTATTGGGTATCTCAGAAGTCTTATCTATCAAGGGTTGGAGTTTTGCAATTGGCTCTAACATCATAAAAAGGGGGGGTAGTCCAATGGGCAATTAAAAAGTGGTTCGTGAGGTAAACGAGGGAATTCTGGTTGACGCTATTACCCAAAGTTAACCCACATTAACCACTTAATTGTTTTTTGTCAACTGAACACAAGGTTTTTGAATACTATTAAACCATGTGGGTAAAAAGATAAATTGATAAAGGAGGGATTTCTAGTGAAAAAATTTAGGTTAATAATCATATTGACTGTTGTTTTAATGTTATTTGGTGTGTCACAACTATCTTGGGCATCCGAACAGTTATACACAAAGGATAACTCCAATATTATTATTGATGGGGACATAATTAAGTTAGATTTATCAAAACTGCCCAAAATGGAAAACAGCAAACTTTCAAAGGTAAAAGCAGAAAAGCTTGCTAATGGCGCTGGTTATAAAGCTCACTTTGAACTGTCTTTGGATAAGAATGAAAACAGAAAAGATCTGCGTGTTATTGAGTACAATAGAAAGACAAATGAATTAACGGTTGAAACCGGGATATTACCATATGATCCTACCGGACAATCTTTACAAAGTTTACAAAGCACCTCTTATGCAAGTATAACATACAGGTCATGGAGTTGGGATCCTTTAGGATTAGTTCTAAACTGGCTTTCGACCAATTTAGAATGGAGTTACGACGGTTCGTCTATTGGTACTTATGACGGCAGTTATGACACCTTCGCTTATAGTGGAATTACCCATTGGTATTTGGATGGTTCGGTTCAATACAGTCAATCTGGAAATCCAGATTGGTGTCAGGCTGACGCAACAGCAACTTTTGTAAATTGGGACTGGCATAATTCTGATAAGGCCACATATGTAAAATACGATGACAACAAAGCAGTTGGTTACCCTGACGGAAGTGCGGACGGGAGCGTTGATGTATATATCTGGGGAGAAGATTCTTGGCTGCTTAGTTATAATTCTGTGCTTTTTAGGAATTAAGAAGGTTTATAATATGAAATTTAATAGCTAACCTATTGATAGGTTAGCTATTATTGTTATAGAACACAAGATTTAAAAAGGTGATTACTATGGATTTAATATCTGCGATAGCTTTTGGTATAACCATAATGGTTTTATCTTATGTTAGCTTTATTGGTAAAGTAGTGATTTTCTTTGCAATTGGTTGGTGGATTTTCTTTCTTTTTTTTAGTAAAAATCCTGTTTATAAAAAAATATCAGTTAAAATAATATTAGGGATATTATTGGTGCTTACAATATTTGAAGCTTATTATATATAATAGAGCCAATTGCAAAATGCTAAAAAAATAATGGTATAAAAAGGTAACTTCGGTATAGGTTGTAAAAGTTGATCCCGCATAAATTGGTTAACCTCCAGACAATGTAAATAAATCCCATAGATGTCCTAAAAAAGGACACAAATCACCCGTGACAATCGAACCCTGGGAACAATCGTTCTTAAAACCGTTTTTCATAGCGCCATTGTTCTACGCGGCCTTTTGCTCCTGTTGCTTCT
>JGI12104J13512_1001087_pt1 | contig 21364 bp, 17 predicted proteins | sample TerdegcTABiofilm_FD_13512 | JGI IMG/M metagenome (IMG submission 13512)
TATTTAAAGTCAATTTCGTGCTGCCCCGGGGCCACCTCGTGGTGCGAAGCTTCTATTTCAAAACCCATTTCTTCCAAGGTAAGCACCATCGAGCGGCGGGCGTTTTCGCCAAGATCTACCGGGGCCAGATCGAAGTACCCGGCGTCATCGTGGGTATCAAGGGTAGGATTACCATCCTTGTCAATCTGGAACATAAAAAATTCCAGTTCAGGTCCAACCTGCATAATGTAGCCCATTTCCGCCGCTTCGGCCAGGACTTTCTTCAAAACGTAGCGAGGATCACCTTCAAATGGAGAACCATCCGGGTTATACACGTCGCAAATTAAGCGGGCAACCCCGCCTTCCCTGGGCCTCCAGGGAAACATAGCAAAGCTTTTCAAGTCCGGTCGAAGGTACATATCCGATTCTTCAATCCTGGCGAAGCCGTGAATGGAAGAACCGTCAAACATTAATTCCCCGTCAAGCGCTTTATCAAGTTGCTCAATGGTGATAGCAACATTTTTCATCACGCCAAGGATGTCGGTAAACTGGAGGCGGATAAATTTAACTCCCAAATTCCTGGCTTTATCTAGTAATTGTGCTTTTTCAGTTACCTCCATAACAACCACCCTTCAGAAATAATTTTTTATGATAATAAAGAAGCCCATAATAATAGAGCAAGATTATACTCTACTGTTATGGGCTCCTTTGCCCGCCCGGCACAACCACGTGCACGGTTTAACGTATCAAGTTAATGAAGCGTGAATGTTAATCGCCGGCTTACAGGTTATGTGCAAGGATAATTGCCTCAGCCACCGCCCGCATGGAAATCCGTTTATTCATACTCTGTTTTTGAATGCGCTTAAAGGCTTCGGCTTCAGAAACACCCATTGTTTCCATTAAGATACCCTTGGCCCTTTCGACAACTTTTCTAGTCTCAATCGTATTTTGAAGTTCCTGCACTTGACTCTCAAGTTTAACTCTTTCTTGATAATTGGTCAGGGCCAATTCGACTGCCGGGATGAGGTTGAATTCAAGTTCAGGCTTGACAAGAAAAGCAAAAACCTTAGCGTTTTTAGCCTTCTCAATCACATTTTGATGTGTGGACGAACCAATCAATACTACAGGAGCCAGTTTATCTTCGTAGACAATACGGGCTACTTCAAATCCATCCATACCTGGGAGGAATGCCTCGATAATAACCAGATCAGGCTGCCTTGTCCGGATCAGTTTTAGGCCGGTAAGACCGTCCTCAGCCTCGCCGATTACCCAGTAACCCATTTTAACCAGTATGGCTTTTACATTCTTTCTCCAGGCGGCATCATTATCAATTAATATTACCCTTTGTTCTCCCATGGGCGCATGCCTCCTGTTACCGCTTACAGTCTAAATTAATTCGCTCGGATATAAAAATGCCCTCTGGCAGGAATATTCACCTGATGAGGGCATCATTGCCTGGATTATATAGATACATCCTCGTATCTATTATATAAAGCAATTATAGATGTTATTATATTAAACTTTTATTAAGAAGGCAACCGTTTTATTAACGGTTAACTTAAAATTTGCTCCACTTCTTCCGCGTCCGCATCCATGACGTAGTGGATGCCGGTAATTTCCGCGGCTTCTTTGGTCAGGGCGACAAGGTCATCCCTGGTGATATACTGGAGAGCAAACTTGCGGGCGCCGCACATGAATTGCCTGAGACCCTGGGCCAGGCGCTCAAAATAGCTGTAAACGCCGATAGCGCCAACCGGCAGGTTGTTGAAATCACTGCCCAGTTTGTTTTTTAATTCATTCGCGGCCACGAAAATCTGCTCCAGATTCGCGCCGTATTTCTTGTATTCAGGCGGAACCTTGCCGCTCTTGACCGCTTCACCGACAGTCTTGCCGACCATGGCGGCGGTAAGAGGCGAACGGGCCATACCGATCGCTTTGATGTACGGAGCGCCCATGGCCAGGCCTTTGAACATATGGTCTTCCAGGGTGAAGCCGCCGGCGATGGCCACAGGAGGAATATAAGCGCCTTTGGCTGCCAGTTTATCAAGGTATTTAACCAGGAGCGCCTGGATATAAACCGTCGGGACACCCCATTCGTTCATCATCCGCCACGGGCTCATGCCGGTGCCGCCACCCGCGCCGTCAACAGTAAGCAGGTCAATCCTGGCATCGGACGCAAATTTCACCGCCCTGGCCAAGTCCGCCGGCCGGTAGGCTCCGGTTTTGAGCATGACATGCTTGGCCCCGGCGTTGCGCAGCGCTTCAACCCGGGCCATAAATCCTTCCTGGCTGACCATGCCAACCCGGGAGTGCCGTTCAAACTCAGTGAAAGCGCCTTCTTTATACGCCGCCTGGACTTTCGGATCTTCCGGGTTGGGCAGCACGATATAACCCCGGCTCTTGAGTTGAAGCGCCCGCTCCAGCGTGTTCAACTTAACTTCACCGCCGATATCCTTGGCGCCCTGGCCCCACTTGATTTCAACGACATCGACGCCAAGTTTCTCCAAAGCATACTCCTGAACACCGAGGGTGGTGTCCTCAACATTAGCCTGCACAGCAATAAAACCCTTGCCGTTGTACCAATTCTGGAAATCCTTAACCCGCTTGGCCAGGTTCGGAGAGTGAACGACACGGCCGTTCTTGATCTCCACATTGGGGTCCATGGCGCAGACATTCTCGCCAATGGCGATACCGATACCTGAAATAGCAGCGCCGGCCGCCAGGTGGTCCCAGTTGTCCGCGGCAACGTTGGTGGACCCCATGGCCGCCACCACAATGGGCAGGTCCAGATTGATTTTATTCACGGAGCCAACCTCGGTTTCCAGGCTTACAGCCGGGAATATCGCTTTGTCGGAGTCAGCTTCGATACCGATCGCGCCGACCGCGGTACCCATAATGTTAAAGTGGGAGTAATCAACCGGATAATCCTTTTGAGAAGCCGAGGTGGTTTTCCCGAAAGGCTGCGGGTAAAGCACTTCCTTACTGCGAACGGAAGACTTGCCGATCTCGCACAGGCCCGGGCAACCGTCCAGACAGGTTACACACATACCGCTGAATTCACACTTGCTGTCTCCAGTGCGCAGCTTGGTTAAAGTTGCCGCGCTGGCATTAATACCTTTGCTAAATGTCATTTGTACCATCCTCCTAAAAATATCTCTCTTTTTTATTCTTTGGTCTTTGTGATACATCGCCTGATTATATGTTGGTGGCCCCCGCCTCCCTTCCAGTTCATTAATTAAATATTTAAATAAGGCGGCTTTGTTATCTAAACGCCGTGCCTCCCTTGGGTCGCTTACTGAATCGCCCCCTAATAGTTGGCCAGATACTCGTCCAGCTCCCACTGGTGGACTTCAGCCATAAATCGCTCCCATTCCTCTCCTTTTGCTTCCAGGTAACGCCTGGCTATGTGTCCCCCCAGCGCCGCGCAAACAGTCTCATCCTCAGTAAGGGCATGCAACGCCTCATTCAGGCTGCGCGGCAGCCCGCTGTTCCTGACCAATTCCCTCAATCCTCCGGGTCCCGGGTAATTTTCCGGCAACGGCTGCGGAGGCTTAATCTTTGCGGCAAGGCCGTGTACTCCAGCCGCCAGGACAGACGCCAGGACCAAGTAGGAGTTACAGGCAGGATCGGGACTGCGCAGGATGATCCGGGTACCGTCCCCCCGCTGCGCCGGGACCCGGATCATTGTGTTGCGGTTATGTTCGGACCACGCCGCCAGCACTGGAGACAGTTCATCCGGCAGCAGCCGCTTATATGAATTAACCAGCGGGTTGGCGATAGCTGTAATCGCCCGGGCATGCTGCAATACACCCCCGATATAATGGTACGCCGTCTCACTCAAGCCCAAACTGTCTTTCAAGTCTTCAAGGACATTCTTTCCCTCACGCCAAAGTGAAAAGTGCAGGCGCATCCCGGAGCCGTTTTCTCCAACAAGCGGTTTGGGCATAAATGATGCGTGCAACCCGTGCCGCTGGGCAATGGTCCGCACAACAAATTTAAAAGTGGCAATTTTGTCCGCGATAGCGAACGCGCTGTCTTCTTTGATAAATATCCCGTGTTGTCCGGGAGCTATCTCGTGGTGGGAGGAAGAAATCTCAAAACCCATTTCCTCCAGCGTCAGCACCATATCCCGCCGCGCATTTTCGCCTAAATCCACTGGGGACAAATCACAGTAACCCGCGTGATCATGGGTGATTGTGGTGGTCTTGCCCTGTTCATTGGTATGGAACAAAAAAAACTCAATTTCCGCGCCGACCCGTAACTGCAACCCCAAGCCGGTGGTTTTTTTCAACACCCTTTTCAGGGCAGAGCGGGAACAACCGGGAAAAGGTTCGCCCCCGGAAGAATAGATGTCACAGATTAGCCTGGCAACCGCGCCGTCCCTGGGACGCCATGGAAAGATCTCAAACGTGGAAGGATCAGGGTAAAGGTAAATTTCGCTTTCTCTGTTGCGAATAAAACCTTCAACAACAGCGCAATCAAACATAACCTGCCCCTCCAGCGCCCTTTCCAGCTCTTCCACGGTAATGGCAATATTTTTAAAAGAGCCGAATATATCGGTAAATTGCAGGCGAATAAACTTGACGTTGTATTCTTTAGCTTTTTCCAATACTTCTTCTTTGGTAAAGGCTTTCAAGAGCAAACCTCCAATTTGTTTATTCAGCGACCTTTTGGCTTACGACGCGGCTGCATGTTCGGCCCATATAATCAGGGACATTCCTCCGACCCAAATATAGGCCCGTTAGGGAGGTGTGTCCCCTTTCCTCAGCCGCGAGCTCTATCGCCCTCGGGTTCGGTCAAACTCGGCGCTTTGCGCCTCAAACAGTTCCCTCACCTATCCTCGGGCTCACTCGCTCTTTGAATTAGGCCTCAAAATCGCCGCTTATTTATGCCCAAAGGTCACTTATCCACAATTTTCGAAAAACAAAAAAACGCCCCTCTAAAGACCCGGTATTTCTACGAGTCTTTCACAGGACGCCTTTGCCCCAAAAAGTATTAACCTAATTCACATAAACGAGTATAAACATTTAACCTCAAAAAATCAACAGGTTGACAAATATAATATTGTATACAATTATTGTTGCTTATTGTCCCTTTTTATTGTAGTGGGTGATGATTTTTCTCGCCACCCTGGCTATCGGTAAACAGTTGTCCATGCTTAATTTCTGCAGGTATTTGTAAGCCTCTTTCTCACTTAATGCCCTGGCCTCCATCACCAGACCTTTAGCTTTTTCCACAAGTTTTCTTTCTTCCAGTGCTTGTTTAAGCTTTTTATTTTCCTCTTCAAGCTTGATGAATTTCCTAAAATTTGCAATTGCTATTTCTATAGTAGGCAATAGGTGCGCTTCGTTAACCGGCTTTACCAGGAAAGCAAAAATCCAGGAAGCTTTGGCTTCTTCCAGTATATCCTGCCCCCGGGAGCCGGCCAGCAGGATCACCGGAGCGACCCGGTGTTCTTCAATAATTCTGATGATCCCCAAACCTTCCGCACCCGGCAGCATTGTATCCATAATAACCAGATCGGGGTCAGTCTGAAAGACCACCTTAAGAGCGCTCCTGCCTTCACTCACCTCGCCAACCACGAGATAACCCGCAAGGTTCAGGATTTCCTTTAACTTTTTACGAAAATTAACATCAGCATCGGCAATAACGATCCTGGCCCCAAACATGGGACACACCTCGACATGAACTGTGGACTAAATTTTATTTTAACACACCGGATTTAATAAAGATACTCCTGCCGTAAAATGGAACTCAAAGAACAATTTTTAAACACGTAAAATTCTCAAAAAAAATCGTCATCTATGCGTGACGATTTTTTCACCGTTACAAAGGATTTTTTAATTTCAAGGGAGGTCTTTTTGTGAGCGGTTAGAAAATTTTAGCATCTACTTAATGTTGTAAAAAAGAACAACGATTACCTCAGCCGGCTGATGAGGAGGTAATCGAGCTTTTAATTAATAGTGCAGAAAACCTAATAATAATTATCCGTGGGGCTATCAGGAGTTTCAACCTTCTGCAACAGGGCTATCCCATTGCAACGTAGGCTTTGTAAGGTCTTTAATTGTAAAGGTTTATATTTTATCTTGCGCGAACCTGCTGCAATCGGGTTGCCCTATTGAGATGATTGCCGGTCTTATGGCCGGGGTCTCTCTAAAAGAGAGTTAGCGAGCGTATTGCTGCGCCGAAGCATTGCGGCCACTATCTCGCTTTAAGGACGCCAAATCGCCCTATAAGTTCTATTGCGCGAACCTATTAGTATGTTGTGTCAGCTATGGTTTCGAACTTATTTAAATTCACTTATTAATATTTTTGCCTCCTTTTCTTCTTGGCCTTTTAGGGTATCAAGGATAATTTGCTCAATTCCAGGAGTGGCAATATTTTTCGCGGCGTTATAATCGGCATGGACAGTAACCTTCTTTATATTGGTACTATCACAGTTCCGACATTTACCCGCTTCTGTTTGCTCCTGATCACAGTCAAAGCAATGATACAATGTACCATAACCGCAGGATTTACATTCAAATGTAGCCTTGTTTGGCCGGTTTTCCTTGTCTATATAACCACAGCGGGAGCAGCGTTGGGACGTGTATTCAGGATTGATTTTAATAACCTTGATACCGTATACAGTAGCCTTTTCAATAATTTTTTGTTGCAAATCGTAGTAAGACCAATTCTTTAAAAATGTATTTAACTCATTAATATCCGTTAAATCTTCAATTTGAATAATGCCACACTTGTTCTTGTAGGCTATTTCAACTATGCGTTTAGCATATCTATGGTTTGTTGTGGCACGGAAATTAGATTCTTTCTCCTGCAATGTTTCTATTGGTAATAATCTCCTTTTTACACCATGACCTATTCTACCCTGAGCGCAGTATTTCCCCTGGCGCTGAATAGACTTGCGGCGTTCCTGTACTTGTTTGCGGAATACTTCGATTTCTCTGCCTTCAATTTTCCCACGTTTCAAGGAATCACTAAAGGCCCAGTATACTGCATTTGATATTCCTAAGTCTATTCCCATAATTTTATTAGGGTCAAGCTCGCCGCTGGTCTCAGAAGTAAATTCGTAGGGAATAAGACAGTACCATTTCTTTTTCCTGTCGCTGACTATCTGTAAAGCACCCTTTTTATAAACACCTGATATTATCCTATCAAGAATTACTCTCTTTGAGTTTTCACCAGCCTTTACTATAAATGAATAACTTGTACGCTCCTTGTGTTTGGACAGTAGGTTTGCCGTAATGATATATGACTGATCAGCCATGTTAACAGAATAACTTTTATTATGAACAAGAATAGGAAAATTCAGCTTAAAGGAAGGCACGGACTGACGCAAACTAAGAACTTCACTTTTGCGTGATTTCCATACCTTTTGTGCAAATTGCTCTATCTGATTTACCATTTGCTTCGCCATGTCCGGGAACATTCGAGAAAGATGAGGATAGCAATATACTTTATCTCTGTTGTCTTTTAATGAAGGATAATGCCCTGTCCTTTCTTTTTCCTGAGTTCTGAAAATTTCCCAAGCATATAGCCGTTGTATAACATAGTTTGCCGACTTACTTGCCATATAGCGCAAATCCCTTAGAACCTGACCTAGTTCGTTCCTTGTTACGGGATACTCTTCCGAATTGTTGAACGGTTTAATTATTTGCACTCTTAACGATTTTATGGGCATTATTAATCACTCAGACTTTAAAATTACTTTATTAAACTCCCAGTATAAAGGGACTCACCAGAGGGTTATGAAACATAAACAAATCTAATCCTCGCCTCAATATTACGTTGATTCGGGACAAAACCTTTTTAAACCCAGGATCCTGGCAGCTCCGGCAATGGTTGTCCCGTAGTAGAGGGAAGGTTTCCGTAACTTGAGAAAACGGGTAATTGTCTCATTGCCCAACGAGCTCCCAGTTATCAAAAAAAGATTGGCCCATTCTTCTATCTCGCTCATGGCACAGTTTCCGCTTTCTATCATTACACCATATTTTCTTTGTCCGATATTCTCAGGATCAAGATCAAAGAAACGACATTCAAAGTTTTCTGCAAGCGCCTGCGCCATGGCAGGCTGCAACCCAAACAGGGCAACACGGGGATACCCGTAGTCTTTGCGGATCTTCTCCACCAGCTTGATACTGCAGTTTTTCGGACCTTCGTCTTTACAGTGTACTGTATGATCAGCTAACTCCAACCTGCTCATTAATGCATTTAAGCTGGAAATAAAGACCGCACGCCTGTAATTATTATGAAGCGATAATTCGGCAATATCCCGTAAAGAACCGCTAAAATCATAAGCCATATCCGTGTAAGCCTGACCGAAGAAGCCGGCCAATTCAGCTTGCATCAGCTTCTCTTTTCCTTTCTGCAACGGAAAATCTTTCCTGTCAGGCCAACCTATGGCTTGATCGCTAGTTAATACGCTACCTGTTACTTTTACCTGTTCCTGGTCTAACTTATAGACGTTCAAGAGATTTCGCCAGTATGTCCTGAGAACGCTATAAACTTCAAATTCACACATAAAGTATCCCCCATGTCAGAACCTGTCTTACCATTCATGGCCTAAATCAGTTAACTTTTTTTATTTCCAGGAAATCAGTATTATCAAGGTCTAGCAATTCTTCCTGAGTTGGGTTTCTAATAAGATTTATGGATAATCTCTTTGTACCATTTGACCAGTTTACAACACTATTCGTGCTCTCAAGATATTCAAATCTGGCTGGATTAGCCAGCTTGGCTCTGAACAACCCCTGAATAGTGTCGGCCAGGCAACCCGACCCTTTAACCGATACTATAAGCTCCGGGGAGTTAAGCTTGCCAAACTCATCTTCAGCCACCATTGCCATGCGAAGGGCAATTTGAAAATCCCGACATTCCTCTTGGTGGTGATTATAAGCTTGCTTAAAAAGCATCCGATAGCGCATTTCTTTATCTTTTGGTCTTATGTATGGAGCGCGGGGAGAAAAAATAATATCATGCTCAAAATAGGGCTTAATGTCTACAACAGGTGAGCCATCGAGGGCATCTAAACCCCGTACATGCAAAATATTATTCTCTACCTTTGCCAGCTCTACTAAAGAGAGCCCGATAGGATTCGGGCGTCCCGCCGCCCTCAGCCCGAAAACACCATACTCTGGGGCATCTGGATTCACTCTGCCTGGAACGGTCCTTAAGAGATCGCGCCGCGCCTTGTGGAACCAGGATAAAATCCACAGGTGGGAGTGTGCCTCAATTCCAAATAATCCCTGAACATACTCGGGAAAAACTTCGATAGTTGCAGTATGGCCTTGCATAGGGATTGACGCCGGATTATTATAATGAGAATGAACAATCCCCACAGGAGTAATTCGTAATATATCCATTTATTAGAGCCACCTTTTAAGTTATTTCGCATGACACTCCATAATTTGTTCGGAACTGCATTCACCTGGTTTGTATAAAAAAACCCTTCCATAAACGGAAAGGGTTAATAACAAGCAGTAATAAAAACGTCTTCCAGAGGAAAGCGTAATAATTACTTACAGAACATAACGACCCTGCTGCTTATTGTCTCCTTTCCATAAGGGAGGCATGGCCGTTTCCCGCCATACCCTAGTGGCCCGCTTGCCATGAGATATATCCTTTAGGCAAAAGGCTCGGAGAAATTATCAATTCTAAGTTTTTCTTTGAAACAATTATAATCACAGAATAAATTGCATGTCAACCGACATTTTAATACTGAGACGTGTCCTACCACGATTTTCTATTTTTACTGCACAAGTTTAACAAGATACATAGGATTCCAATCTCTCATGGTGACAAATTGTTGGAGGCAGCATAAATACCGGGATTTATTCCGGCATTTTATACTGCCTCCAAATAGTCATCCCTTCCCCTTCTTTAACTGACTTCCGCTTTTTCTTTACCCTTTCTGACTATAGTTCTTTCTCCTTCAGGAAGAGGAGGCGGGACAGGCTCGCCGCCTTCAATCTTCCTGATCGCACTGAAGCGAGGCGGGCAACCTGCCATGCAAGATCCGCATCTTATACACTTCTCCTGATCAATCACGTGGATCTGGCCCTTGGCACTGATAACCGCCTCAACAGGGCATCTCCTGGCGCACGTCATACAGGCCTGGCACTTATCCGGCTCAATATAGTACGAAACTCTTTCATTGAATAACTTGTCTATCTCGTCACTCGTGAAAAATTCGCCACAATTTTCCGGATCCTCATGACGTGTCATCAGCTTCTCATTTTTCATCACCTTAATGTATGGAACTAACTTTATAACTTCCGCAAGTCTGTTATTTAATTCTTCTTTGTCTATCCCCTCAATTTTGCCAAGTGGTCCCAACTCCTTAACCTTCTTGACAAAACTATTAACATGTTCGGCATAAACATTTGCTTCACTGCCGGACATAACTCCGAGCCTTAACCTTTCGGGGTTCAGCCCTATGTGTTCCATTATTTTTTTACATAGAAGCACCATGTTCAGCGCATGGTAATTTCCATGAGTAGAATAATTACAATCATTAAAATGGCAACCGCCGATAAACACCCCGTCTATTCCTTTTGAGAAAGCGCGGAGTACATGTGCCAAGTCGACCCTACCGGAACACATGACGCGAAGAAGTCTCATTTCAGTTGTATATTGTAGTCTGGAAACTCCAGCCAAATCAGCAGCGCCGTATGCTCACCAATGGCATACGAAACCTAATATTCTTGGTTTAAATTTAAGTCCTGTACTCATTCGCTCTCACCTCCTTTGTTAGTAATCCCGGTTTCTATACATCTGCAGCCAGCGCGTCAATTGCGCTCATGATCTCATCATCGGTATAGTGTTTTAGTGAAATAGCCCCTGTTGGACACTTAGCGTTACAGAGACCACATCCTTTACAGAGAACAGGATTAACTGCAACCTTTTTGCCCTGCCGTGTCTCTCGAATCTCCAAGGCACCATACGTGCAGACTGAGGCACATGCCCCGCAACCCATACACTTCTTCTCATCCACCTGGCACACAGAGCCTGAGGCTACGACTATATCGTGTGAGAGAAGCGTTAAGACCCGACCGGCGGCTCCATAAGCCTGATTAATCGTTTCCTGTATAAACTTGGGATAGTGAGCCAGCCCACACAGATAAACGCCGTCCGTATTAAACTCAACAGGTCTTAATTTGACGTGGGCTTCCTTGAAGAAGCCGTCCGGGCTCAAAGTTACCTTGAATAATCCGGCTATTTCCTTGGTTTCTGCCGAGGGTATAACAGCGGCAGCCAATGCGATTATATCTGCATCTAATTCAATCTTATTCCCTAAAACAAAATCTGTCACGGTAACCTTTAGAACCGGCCGGCCCTCATCCGACTCGCCAGGTTCCACCTGAGGCTTATCATCCGGCTCATAACGAATGAACCTTATATTTTTACTTGCCGCTTCCCTGTAATAATCCTCTTTTAATCCATATGTTCTGATATCCCTGAAGAGAATGTAGATATCCATCTCAGGGTTTATCTCTTTAAGTTTCAACGCATTCTTTACAGACTCGCTGCAACATATCCTGCTGCAGTAATTTCTGTCTTCATTTCTGCAGCCCACGCACTGGATCATCACGAGACTTTCGGCGTTAATTACCTTTTCGTCTCTTTTGGCGATCTGCTCCTCCAGCTCAAGGTGGGTCATTACCCGGTCATCTTCTCCATAAAGGTATTCGGTGGGTGTAGATACTTCAGCACCGATAGCGATGACGGCCGCACCATGCTTTATCTCTGTGACCCCTCTTTTAGACTTCACCGTGGTTACGAAATTCCCCACATAACCGGTAGCATCCGTGATGGTAGCATCAGTATACACATGTACCAGGGGGTGCTGGTAAACCTTGCGCACAAGATCATCCAAATAGGCCTGGACATCCAGCCCTTCCAGGGTGGAATGAATTCTTCGCGTTATTCCCCCGAGGGCTGAATCCTTTTCCAAAAGGTAAACCTCATGTCCCTGGTTGGCTATGGAAAGAGCACAAGTCATGCCGGCTACGCCTCCACCAACCACTAACGCCGCCTTGTTTACCGGCAGTTCAAACTCCTGCAACGGCTCCAACTGGCAAGCCCTTGCCACCCCCATCCGGATTAAGTCCTTTGCCTTCTCTGTGGCTATTTCCTTTTCTTTCGAGTGGACCCAGGAGTTATGCTCCCGGATATTAGGCATTTCGAAGTAATATTGATTAATTCCCGCCTCCCGGACGGTATCCCGGAATAAGGGTTCCAGGGTCCTGGGGGAGCAGGCGGCGACAACCACGCGGTTGAGCCCTTTTTCCTTGATCATGTCTGTTATTTCCTTGGCGGAGTTAGTAGCGCATGAAAACAGCTGTTCCTGAGCGTGGACAACATTAGGCAGGGTTTTACAATATTCAACTGTTTCAGGAACATTGACCACCCTTCCGATATTAGCCCCACAATGACACACAAAAACGCCTACTCTGGGCTCCTCTTGCGAGACATCCTTTTCCGGCGGGTATACCCTTTCTTTGGCAAGATTCCCCCGCCTGTAGCCAAGGAGTTCACCAATTTGGGAGCCGGCTCCGCTGGCGCTGAAAACCGACTCGGGAATATCTATAGGGCCCTGGAAGGCGCCGCTTACAAAGATCCCGGGCCTGTTGGTCTCCATCGGATTGACAGGATTGAGCTTGCAAAAATCGTGAGCAGTGAGTTCGATGCCGAATTTTTTTGCCATGTCCTGCACACCAACAGGAGGATTCAAGCCAATGGATAATACCACCATCTCGAATTCTTCTTCTTTTACTCCATCGTCGGGTGTAGAATATCGTACGGTGACATTCTTGGTTTCCGGGTCCTCTCTCACTATTGATGTGTAGCTTCTGATAAAACGGACACCGGGAAGATTGTTTGTCCTTTCGTAGAATCGCTCAAAATCCTTCCCATAGGAACGGATATCGTTATGGAATATCACACACTCTGCATCCGCGTCATGATCTTTGGTCAAAATCACCTGTTTCTGGGCATAGGTACAGCATACGGCCGAACAATAGCTATTGCCGCCAGGGATAACCTGTCTGGAACCCACGCATTGAATCCAGGCTAATTTATGGGGATGCTTCTTGTCTGAAGCACGCAGTATCTCACCTGAGTATGGCCCGGTGGAGCTTAACAGCCGTTCAAAGTCCATACTGGTTACCACGTTCTCAAACTCTCCGTAGTGATATTCCGCCCTGACCTTTGGATCAAAAGGCTCAAAGCCGGCGGACAGGATTACCGCTCCTACATTTATTACTTTCGTCTCCGGCTCTTGTTTTAAATCTATGGCGTTATTCTTACATACTGCTTCGCAAATACGACATTTATTCTCTTTAAGGTAAAGACAGCTTTCATCAATATATGCGACAAGAGGAATAGCTTGCGGAAAATAGATATGGACGGCTTTATTCAGCGATATATCCTGATTGAACTGATCAGGATATTTTACCGGGCAATACTCTACACAGACAGTACAACCCGTGCATTTCTCCTCATCAATATACTTGGGTTTTTTAGTCAGCGTTACCTTAAAGTTTCCTGCTTCCCCTACTACACTGTCAACTTCAGTATAGGTGAGGACTTCTATATTTGGATGCCGGCCGACCTCGACCAGCTTTGGCGCGAGTATTCACATGGAGCAGTCATTGGTGGGAAAGGTCTTGTCAAGCTGGGCCATGTGGCCCCCGATGCTCGGCGCTTTTTCAACCAGGTAAACCTTAAAACCAGCAGTAGCAAGATCAAGAGAGGCTTGAATACCGCTGATCCCTCCACCAACAACCATTACGTCTCCAATATTTCTGTCTCCAGAACTGTTACAAAGTTGTTGAATTTTTTCTTTTAGCAATAGTTCTTCTTCCAATTTCTATCACCTCATCAGGTTTTCCCGTACTCTTCGGGTTAACCATACTTAATTTGTTGAACAGCCAAGGCGCTCCGGGTGGGTAAACACCGCCAGGCGGTCGCCACGGGCCTGGCCAACCAGGGCAATGCCCATATCACGAGCAAGCGAAATGGCGTTCTTCGTTGGCGCGTGCCGCGAAACAACAATCGGGGCCTGCATCTTTGCCGCCTTGAGCAGCATCTCGGATGAAATCCGACCAGTGATCAGCATTAATCGATCTTTGGTTGATATTCCCCTCAATAGACATTCGCCCTGGATCTTGTTCAAGGTGTTATGTCGTCCGATATCTTCAGCCACTACCAGCAAGTTCCTGGCATCGGACAGAGCTGAAGTGTGTACCCCGCCACTAAGCGGATACAACTCCATCTTCTCTTGAAGCTGCTTCATCAGTAACAGCACTTCCGTTGGTGTAACAACAAGATCCGAATCAACTCTCAGACCCTGGGTTTTGAAAACTGAACTGCCACTGCACCCAAGTGTCCGCAACGTCGGCAATTCATACCCGGGGTTGTTCAGCCTCACATCGGCCAACGATTCCTCCTCACTCACCCGCATGCTCGCCACGTCGCCGAGACTTGAGATGATTCCCTCCGCGTAAAGATATCCGATGACGAGGTAATTCAGCTTGGCTGCAGTGCACAGGATGGTGACCAGTGCTTTCTGATTTACATAGATTGTGAGCTCCATCTCGCTAGGCACGTGAACCGAGGTCCTGACCCATCCCCCGTCCGAGAAGCGATCGCAGACTACTTCCCCTGCCACGTTTTTCATATCCGGCATGCCAACCGCTTCTTGCATGCTTAGCTTCTCCGTAATCTAAATCACCTCCTGGAGGATCTCCGTGATGTCCTTGACCTGTATGACGTCATCATAATTCAGAACTGCCCTGCTATCCTCAAACATGGTGATGCAATAGGGGCAGGCGGTAACGAGCACCTCAGCCCCAACCCCGATAGCTTCATTTAATCTGAGGTTGGAGAAACGGTCGGAAGCATGAGTTTCCATCCAAATCCTGCCTCCTCCCATTCCGCAGCAGAGGCTTTGTTCACGCGACTCGGCCATCTCGATCAACTCTAAACCAGGTATCTTCTTCAAAACCTCGCGCGGTTCGTCAAATACGCCGTTATGCCGGCCCAGGTAACACGGGTCATGATACGTAATTTTCTTCTCATATTCCTTGCTGATCTGAAGCCTTCCCTCATTAACTAGCTGGAATAAATACTGGGATATATGAACCACTTCAAAGTTCACACTGAACTCAGGATACTCGTTCTTGAAGGTGTGGTAGCAATGAGGGGAATTAACAAGGATTTTCTTTACCCCGTTTTCGATAAAAGTTTTGATGTTTTCCTTGGCTAATTTCTTGAACAGTTCCTCATTGCCTGTCTTGCGGATGCTTTCTCCACAGCAGTTCTCCCGTTCACCCAGGATCCCGAAATCTACTCCTGCCTTATTGAGGATACTGGCTGTGGCTTGCGCTACCTTCTTTAATCTTGGGTCGTAGCAGAGGTAGCAGCCGGGAAAATATAAATATTCCATTCCTTCTTCGAATGTTTTCACAGAGAGGCCTTTTGCCCAATCCGCCCTGTTTTTCCGGCTTTCACCGAAGGGGTTGCCTTCTGCGGTAAGGCCTGCGCTTGCGCCGCGGACGGGTTTGACAGCGGCAGGGAAAACACCATATCCCGAGGCCATCCTGCGCAGAGCCTTCATGTTTTCTATCTGCTTTACGTCCCTGGGGCAAATCTGAGCGCACTTTCCGCAGGTGGTACAACGCCAGATCTCTTCGTGTTCTATCTCAGTCAAACCGAATGTAGCCTCTCGGATTAGCTTGCGCATACTGAAATTTCTAACTTTGTTCCAGGGACAAACAGTATCGCATTTTCCGCATTGATAGCAGAATTTGACGGCTTCTCCACCGCACTCTTTTATTTCTTGTATGACTTCTTTGAAGGGGGCTACAGTCTCCACGATTTTTCCTCTTCTTTCACATTATTTTTTAGCCCTTCTGTGACATTCGGGCAATGGTATCCACCAGCTTCTCCATTCCATGTTTGTCTACCAACGATCTCAATCCTATTTCTACATCGTCCACATTCTCTTCTTCTTCGACTTCCTCTTCCCTTTCTTCGTAAATCAGGGCATCATTTACGCACCACTTAACACACAAGGGCTGTTCCAGCGGCGGCTCGTCCTCACACATATCGCATTTGATAGGGAGACCGGAATCGGGTTCATGGAAAAGATCCCTGGACGGGCAGGCAGCCCTGCAGAAGGCGCACTCTTCATATTCCCTTCCATCGAGTATATATATGTCTCTGCCCATACATTCGGCCGCGGCGTACTCACCGGCGTACACGGGAAGATATATGTCTTTCAGTGGATCACGAACCATCCGGATACGCGATCTCTCCGGATTATTGCTGCTGTATTTCGGGTTAGCGTGAAAGGCGGAGCAGATCATTTCGCATGCCCGGCAGCCATTGCACTTTTCAATATCGATCCTGATTGTCTTGATTTTCTTCTTAATCTTCGCCATCTTTATATATCCCTCTCTGTTCAAAGTCTTCGGCAACGTAAGCCAAATCTAATTCCTGTAAAGACTCTTTTGTAGGAACACCGTCCATATTCCACCCCTTGAATTCGAAATACGCATCCAAGAGCTGTTTTTCATACTCGGGGAATCTCTTCTTCCAATGGTCTTCAGGCGGCGTATCATCAGCCCTCCGCAGGCCTCTTCTGACATTATTGGCCCTGACCAACTGCCGGTCCCTCTTGGATATTTTGGTTAGTTCTTCTTCATCCATATCGATCCCGGTTGCTGCTGAGATAATTTTCGGGTAATTGTGTATATGATAGGGCGGCTTCAGGTGGAATGCCGATAAACCGGTGCAAACCCCGCAGGCGTCATCAATGTAGTGCATCCTCTCCATCCAGTCAACAATCTCGCAGCATTCTTTAATACCCGGGTAAAACGGCATTGAGAACTCACCGCGCGGCTCCCACTTCAGGAAATATTCTTTAAACCTGTCATCAGGAACCTGGAACCAATCCTTTACAAACGCTTCTCTCTGCTCCAGCTTAGGATAAGCAAACTGGGGGAACTGTCCTTCAATTTGGGTAATGTTTCCCTTCTCGTTGGTAGAATACATCAGGTAATAAATGGGATTCAACATTCCAAGCTTGAGAGGCGCCTGCTCTTGTTTTCTGATGTTGTTATGAGCAAATTCTTCCGCGCCGTTGCCAATCTTTTTAGCCGCCCAATAAGTGCCGTCGGCCAGAACATCTCCAATTCCTTCCCGCCGGACAATTCTGTCCAGCAGCCAGTAAAATCTCCCCTCGTTATCGGTCGGGCATCCTTCAAAGTCCTTTTCAGTCAAAATGCCCGCTTCCAGAAGCTCAACGGCGAAAGCCATAACTTGCGGGCCTGAGAATCCGTCGATTCCATACTCCGTGGCACGCTGAGCGATTCTAAAACCAAAATCCAGGTCGTCTACATAGGCCGCCATTGTATAAGTAAGCTTGGAGAAGCATTTCATCATGTATCTTGCGACTCCCGGGACGGAAATCAACGCCCCGCATTTCAGCGGACAGTTATAGCAGCTTATTAAGCGCGTCCGCACATTTAATTGAGTCTCAGTCCACTTCTGTTCGATTTCCTTGCTCCAGAAGTCTTTTCTCCGGGTGCGGGCATTTCCCCACACGAAATTCTCGGTGTGCCACTTCTCATCACATTCCAGCATCTCCTGCGGTGACCCGAGTATGGCCGTAATGGGTATTTGCCCGGGAATCGGATTAGCTTGCCGCCACATAGTATATTCCAGCACTTCATCGCAAAGCTTAATAAATTCTTCCGGCCGGGCAACGTTGATGTCCTTTGTTGTTCCGCGGACAGCTATCGCCTTTAATCCTTTGTCTCCCATAACGGCGCCTAGTCCTTGCCGGCTGGCGCTGGACCTGCCCTGTTCGATAGAAGCAAAAAAGACCCGGTTTTCACCGGCCAAGCCGATAGCGGCTACGTGGGCTCTCGGCTCCTTCAACTCCCGTTTAATCAGTTCTTGAGTTTCAACAGCGCCTTTACCTGCCAAATGAGATGCATCACGTATTTCTACTTTGTCATCTTTAATCCACAAATAAACCAGCTTGGGGGACTTGCCGCGGATGATTATTTTGTCATAACCGGCATACTTCATTTCAGGTGCAAAAAATCCCCCCATCATTGAATATGCCATAAACTGAGTTTGGGGAGAAATCGTAGTGATCATGGTGCGATTAGCGCCGACAGCAGGTGTGCCGCCTAAAAGACCGGTGCTGAATATAAGTAGGTTATCAGGAGAAAATGGTTCAGTTTCAGGGGGAACCCTGTCCCACATTATCTTGGCGTTGGTACCTAGCCCCCCAAGGTAAAGCTCGGTCCATCTTGGGTCGGTTTCTACCCTCTCAATGTTTCCTGTTGATAAATCAATTTCTAAATTATACCCTGTCTCTGCGTACCTCATTTTCAATCCCCTCTATGCATCTTTTTAGGCCCTCTGGGTATCTCCACTCCGCAGCCATGGCCTTTAGCTGCGCAGGCCGTTCATGTTTGTTGCGCCCTTGATTGTCCACCGCTGTAATCTTAAATATAATTATAATTCAAAAAATAATTAATAAAATAGCTAGAAAGGATGAAAAAGAGCCAATAGCGAACTAACCCCCGGATTAATTCTTAAGGATTAGATACTGGTACCTAAATAACAATGTTAAAATATGCTAAAGGAGCTGTCTCATAATGTCAATGGTAAAAGATTGAATCCCAAAATGGTTTAAAAAAAGATCCCGTATCCACTGTCAAAGTGGTACGGGATTGTTATTTACCAGGTTAACTATATATCAAAATAAAGCATGAACTCGTACGGATGAGGTCTAAGCCTGATAGCGTCAAACTCCCTGGTCAGTTTGTATTCAACCCAGGCATTCAGCACATCTTTATCAAAAACTCCGCCTTCCAGCAAGAACTCATAATCATTCTGAAGCGCTTTCATCGCTTCATCCAGTGATCCCGGGACTGAGCGGATATCCTTGGCTTCTTCAGGCGGAAGCTCAAAAATATCTTTGTCCATTGGTTCGCCCGGGTGGATTTTATTCTTAATCCCGTCAAGGCCTGCCATCAGCAGGGCGGCAAAAGCCAGGTAGGGATTACAGGAGGGGTCGGGCGGGCGGAACTCAACCCGCTTGGTTTTGGGGTTGTTGGAGTACATGGGGATACGTACCGCGGCACTCCTGTTCCGCATGGAGTAAACCAGGTTTACCGGGGCCTCGTAGCCCGGCACCAGCCGCTTGTAAGAGTTAGTGGTCGGATTGGTCAGAGCGGTAAGCGCATGGGCGTGCTTCAACAAGCCGCCGATAAAGTATAGTGCGGTTTGACTTAACTTGGCATATCCCCCTTCGTCATAGAACAGGGGAACTCCGTCTTTCCACAGGCTCATGTGGACATGCATGCCGGTGCCGTTATCCTGGAAAAGCGGTTTCGGCATAAAGGTCGCTGTTTTATTATATTTCCGGGCGACATTCTTCACGATGTATTTGTACATCATCAGATCGTCAGCCATCTTTACAAGCGTATTGTATTTTATATCGATTTCGGCCTGGCCAGCGGTAGCCACCTCATGGTGCTGGCACTCAATATTGAGCCCGGCTTCCAACATGGTCATAACCATCTCTGTACGCAGGTCTTGCTGTGAATCGGTGGGGGGAACCGGGAAATATCCTTCTTTATAGCGCGGTTTGTAACCGAGGTTGGGATCTTCCTCGCGTCCCGAGTTCCAGATGCCTTCCACGGAATCAATAAAGTAGTAGCCTGAGTGCTGGTTTTGGTCAAACCTGATCGAATCGAAAATAAAGAACTCCGCCTCGGGCCCCCAGTAGCTGGCGTCGGCAATCCCGCTGGCTTTTAAGTATCCCTCGGCTTTCTTGGCAATGTTGCGGGGGTCGCGGTTATATTTCTCGCCAGTCAACGGGTCAACTACATCACAAATAATGCTGAGAGTGGGAACTTTACAGAATGGATCCATAACGGCTGTTCCCGGGTCGGGAATCAGGTTCATGTCACTTTCATTGATAACCCTGAAACCGCGTATGCTGGAACCGTCAAAGCCAAAACCCTCAACAAAAGCATTCTCGTCAAATTCGGAAACAGGAACCGAAAAATGTTGCCAAATACCTGGCAGGTCGATAAATTTCACATCAACCATTTTCACATCTTTATCCCTGATATAAGCAAGAACGTCCTGGGGTGTTTTCATAATGATACCTCCTGTTAGATATAAAATGAATTTAATGGAACTTTCAGAAGAGAAATAAACCTCCTTTCCGATATGGGCATAAAAAACAAAAACCTCATACCGGCCACCTTTTTTGGTGCCGGTATGAGGCGTCATTACCTCAAGGAAACTACTCAGTTCCAGAAAAAGAAACAACTCTGTTTCTCAGTTTAGCAATATTATATTATATTATTTTATATTATACAATGGTTATTATGAATACCACAAACATTTTTACATCACACTTTGAAGAATTGCCAAAAAATCCTCAATGCTATTTTTTACTCTTTTCAATGTCATGCCCAGGTTTTTTATCAATCCCTCCATCCTGGCCCACTCCAGTTCAAAACCGTAAAGATTGCGAAAACGGTGCCTAAAACTCAAGTATTGCTGTAACTGTGCTGCTAAATTGGCATCAACAAGAGCAGGTCTCCTAGCGGGAATATCCAGGGTCATTTGCTCCAGCAACTGCCTGTGCCAGCCTTCAGTCTTGGGAACTGTTTCGTCAATTTCACGCGCTATGTTGATAAACATTTTTTCTATTCCCGAATAAAAGTCATGTAAAATTGAGGCGTAAGCTCTTAACCGGATGCTTTCAACCTTTAGCTCCTTAATTCTGGCAAGTGTTTTGAGTTCATTTTCCAAATTTTCCAATCGAATAAGTTCTTTTCGTAATCTGGCTTCAAGCAAAATAATATTGGGGCTCACAACTCTACCCCCTTTTTTAATATGTATTCCCTTATTACCGGGTCAATTCTCTCCACTTCAACCAGATCGAAATCAAACGGGTGTAAAATATTCATTACATCCGAATATAGTTGCCAAAAATTTACCTCCGGAGCCAAATCCGCCACAGCTAAATCTATATCAGAATGCTCCATGAACTTATCTTTCAATAATAGAGAACCAAAGAGGAAAACCCTACAATTATATTGCTGTTTAATATAGCCGGCTGCCAACCGCGCTCTGGTCATGGCATCATCATACCGGCTAGCTAAATCCCGTTCCTTCCTTTTTTTGTATTCCAACCAGCCAGCCCGGTAACGGTCAAGTTGTTTTGGAGTAATCACATCCGGGTCGAGTAGACGCTCGACTTCACCTCACTTTGCAATGATGTGTTGAATGTGAGAAGACCGTCCACGCCCCTCACAGAACCCAACGTGCCCTATTAAGGCAT
>JGI12104J13512_1001095_pt1 | contig 21298 bp, 20 predicted proteins | sample TerdegcTABiofilm_FD_13512 | JGI IMG/M metagenome (IMG submission 13512)
GTGCGGCGGAGAGGAGCCTCCTCTCCGCCGCACGGGCGTTTTCTTCTCTACTCTAAGGAGCCTCTGGAAAATGCCCGCCGATCTCCGAAAAACGTGATGCTGTGGAGATCGCGAGAGAGGACATTCCTACTTGATCACAGAGTTTCCCTAAAGGAATACGGGAACGGAAGCCCGTCCCGGTGTCGGCTCTTGTCGGGTGTTGTGGAATTCAGCTCCGGTAGGACTTCATCATTCTCGTGTAGAATTGAAGGAGTGTCCGTTTGTACTTCGCGTTGGCCCGTCCCTTGTACCGGTCGAGGGCTCTGTCAATATCTCCGTTGTAGCGACGAATATGATTTGCCAGGAAGTAGGTGCCTACGCGAATGTTGTTTTCCGGAACCATGAGGTCCTTGAGGGTTTTGATATGCGGGAAGGCTCTCGCGATGCTCTTGCGATGGGCGGACCACTTGATTTGCATGAGGCCGTAACATCCGTGAGCGGAGGTGTTCGCCCGTGCGGTCGATTCCTTGACGACGATGGCTGCCACGAGGACAGGATCCACGCCGAAATCCTTGGCGGCATCGGTAATGAGTTTCGCATAACGTTCCGCGGTCTGGCCGGAGAGGCTCCCATTGCGCTCTCGTAGAAATCTCGCGATGGTCGCTGCCGTTTTCGGATTGCACTTGCCGTCGCCCAGGCTCTGCATGTAGAGGAAGTCGGAGTTTCTGTTGAAGAACTGTTCCTGCGCCGATGCGGGAAGGGTCCAAACAAACAGAAACAGAAAAAGCGCCGCGAACGAGGCGGGGAAAATGCGCCCGGCTCTTCGTGTCATCGTCATCAATCCTTTGCGTGCAAGATAGGGTGGGGTGCTTTCGCTGTCGTTCCTCCTTTTCGCCCGAAAAAAGCCGCCAGCCTCTTCAGCTGGCGGAAATGTATATATATGGTAAGGGGATTTTTTCTCTCTGGCAACCCGTAGGATTACGGAAGCATCGAAGAGCGAAGCGTGGTTTGCTTTTGTCAAAGCAAGACAACATCGGATTTGGAAGCTGTTTTGACGTGGAGACGTGATAACCGTGCAAAAAAATCTTGCTCTTTCGGTTTTTTCTGTTTTTTTATGTGCCGCGTGCGTTTGTGGCATCGTGCCATACGCTTCTTTTGGAGAAACGCGTCTCGGCGAGGAGGATTTTCAGCCCCTCACGCCTTTCCTGCGGGAGTTTTCCGGTTGGGAAGGGGACGTGGTGGAGCTGTTTCTCGATGAGGACGAAAGGGGAGGTGTTCTCTCCAGAAGCTACACAAAAGGGAAGGCACTTCTCGAAATACGTATCATGATCGGTGGGGGGGTTGCGTCCTATCTTGGAGGCATGGTGCCGGGGATGCTTCTCATGGAGAGCGACACAGTGCGTATGGAGCGTCGTTCTTTCGAAGGTTTTCCGGCGGTGATCCGCCAGGAAAAGGGCAGCCCGGCAGGAGCGTTGGTCGTTCTCCTCGGAGGCGAAGCGTCGGAATCCTCCGGGAAAGGACGGGACGCGCTGGTGCTCTTCGTTTACGAGGGAATCACCAGCGCGGATGTGGAGCAGCTTGCGAAGGACGTCGATCTTCAGGGGCTGCAATACATCGTCGGATCCTCTGGAAACGTCCAGCAATAGTTCTGTGGCGGTTTCGTCAGCCCTTTCATCGCGAAGGGAAAGTCACTGGCGAAGACCAGGGCGTCTCCGTCCCGGAAGAGGAGCATGTCCCGATTACCCTTCTTCACGAAAGGAACGCCGTCGGCGAAACCGAAGAAATTGGACTCGAAACAACAGAGCGTCTCCATAAGAGGAAGGCCCATGTCCACCACCATGCGACCGATGAATTCGCTGTCGGTGATGTCTCCCCATGCCCGGGCGAGGGGCGCGAGGGCCGCTTCGTTGCCGTTCGCCGCGAAGACGAGCCGGGACGTTGCTTTGCCGGTGGGGGAGTGGCGCCCTTCCACGAAAAAGGGGTGGCAGTTACGGTCGGAGATGGAGCCCTCGCTGGCTTCTCTGCTGTGGAAGAGAACCCACGTGTACTGCTCCGTCTCCATTGCCCGGGCCGCTTCGGCGGGAGAGAGGGAAACGCCTTTTGCCATACGCACTTCCCCTTCTTCGTCGAGGAGGGCGTAGCCGTTGCCGTTTCCTCCGTCCCGCAGCTCCAGTGCCTCAAGGTAGTCCCGCAGGGAGCTGCAACCCGGAATTTCCGCGAGGATCTCCCGGAGCCGGAAGATCCCTTTCCTGTTTGCCAGGAGCATTCTGCACATGGCGCATGTCACCTCCACAGAGCTTTCGTCGACAAACGGGGAGAGTGTAGCAGAAAAGGGCCGATCTGTGACCGGCGGAATCCGGGGATTGTGATATGCTGTGTTCCGGCGGTATTTTACCAACCGCCGGAACCGAGAAGACGAGGAGCGATGTGATCATGCTGCGATGCGGCATTGTCGGACTTCCCCTTTCTGGGAAAACGACGGTTTTCAATGTCATAACAAGAGCGGGCGCTGAGGTAAAAGCCTACGCGGGGGGCAAGACGGACCCCAATCGGGCCATGGTGGCTGTTCCGGACGAGCGATTCGACCGGCTCGTTCGCCTTTTTCAACCGAAAAAAGAGGCGCCTGCCGTCATGGAGTTCGTGGATCTCGCGGGGCTGTCCCGCGGGGCCGGAAAGGGCGCCGGGCTCGGCAACGCTTTTCTTTCCTTCGTGGGCGACGCGGATGCCCTTGTGCACGTGGTACGCTGTTTTGACAACCCCGATGTTCCCCATCCGGAAGAGAGCGTGGACCCCCTCCGGGACTGGCAGATTGTGGAGATGGAACTCATCTTCCGGGATCTGGGTGTCATCGAAAACCGTCTTTCCCGCCTCGGAGCAAAAAAACGCCTCCTTCCCGAGGAGGAACAGGAGAAGGTGCTCCTTGAGCGCTGTCAGGCCCATTTGATGGAAGAACGTCCCCTGCGGGAACTCGCTTTTACGCCCGAGGAGGAACGGAGTGTCCGTGGCTTTGCCTTCGTGACGCGCAAGCCGGAGCTTGTGGTGCTGAATCTGGACGAGAGTCAGACGGACGAGACCCGGATTCCCGGCTGGAAGGACATGGAGAAACTCACCGCGGAGCGCGGGCTCGGATTGGTCCGCATCTATGGACGCATGGAGATGGACATGGCCGACCTCGCTCCGGAGGAACAGGAGGAATTCATGAAGGATCTGGGTGTCGCCGAATCCGGGCGGAATCGTCTCATCGCCCGGGCCTACGGGCTCCTGGGACTCATTTCCTTTTTCACCACCGGCTCGGACGAGGTGAAGGCCTGGACGCTCCGGAAAGGCGACACGGCACTCGCCGCGGCGGGCACGATTCATTCCGATCTCGCGAGGGGGTTCATCCGCGCCCAGGTCGTTTCCTACGAGGATTTCTGCGCTCACGGGGAATCTCTCCCCCGGTGCCGGGAGGCTGGAGTGCTCCGTCTCGAAGGTCGCGACTACCTTGTCGCCGATGGTGACATGATCGAAATCCGTTTTAACGTCTGAGACTGCGTGCCGTCCCTTCCAGGGGCGGCGGAGAGGAGGATCCGAAGTGACGGAAAAAAAGACCGACGACATGCTCTGGGCCCCCCTGGAAGTTCGCGGGGTGAGGGTGGCGAATCGCATCGTCGCCGCTCCCACGGCGACGGGAACCGCCGACGAGGAAGGGCGTCCCACGGAGGCCGCGCTGACGCGGTACGGCGCTCTCGCCTCGGGAGGTGTGGGACTGGTGGTGATGGAACATCATGCGATTCGTTCGGACGGAAGGGTCCGCCGTACGCAGTACATGCTGGACCGGGACGAGCTGGTGGAATCCCAGCGGAAACTCACCGCGCTCTTTTCCGAGGCGAACGTCCCCGTTCTGGTACAACTCAATCATTCGGGAGGGCTCGTCCGGGACGCGGAGCTTCTCAAACGTCCCGGATTCGTTCCCGTCGGGCCGTCGGCGGTTCCGCATCCCTCGGACGAGTTCGGTGTGGTTCCTCGGGAACTTTCCCGGGAGGAGCTTTCCGCTTTCGTCGCGTCCTACGCGGCTGCGGCACTTCGAGGACTTTCCGCAGGATACCGTGGCGTGGAAATCCATGCGGCCCACGGCTATTTTCTCGGACAATTTCTGAGCCCGCTCACGAACAGAAGGACGGATCAGTACGGGGGCAATGTACAGAATCGTGCGCGTCTGCTGCTCGATGTGGCGGACGCCCTTCGGGACCTGATCGGTGACGAGGCGGTTCTCTCGGTTCGGCTCGGCATGGCGGACGTCCTGCCCGGAGCGCCTTCCGGAGGGTTCGATGTGGAAGAAGCCGTGTGGGTTGCCCGGGAGCTTGTCGCCCTCGGTGTGGACATTCTGGATCTGTCGGGAAATCTCTGCGGCTACGACGGTCCCGGAGAAGCCTATTTCGCGCCGTACGCGGCGGCGGTGAGCGAACGCAAGGGAAGGGCCCTCGTGGTCTGTACGGGAGGGATCCGGCGCCGGGAAACGGCGGAGCGGCTCCTGAGAGAGGGCGTGTGCGATCTTGTCGGTCTCGGCCGTCCGCTCTTTGCGGATCCCCATTTCCTGAGAACCTGGAAGGAGTAGGGTATCGTGAACGTCTACGTCAGCTGCGACATGGAGGGTGCCACGGGGGTCGTCGGGTTTGATCAGGTGGAACCGGGCAGCGCGGGGTACTCGTTCGGGAGGGCCATGCAGCGCCACGATCTGCTCGCCGTGGTGCATGCCGCTCTTGAGGCGGGGGCCACGCGGATTCTCGTGAACGACGCTCATTGGAACATGAACAATCTCGACCCCACGGGGTTGCCGACATCGGTGGAACTCTGCAGCGGTTCACAGAAGGTGTTGAGCATGGTCGAGGGAGCGGACGAATGTCAGGTGGCCTTTTTCGTGTGCTATCACGCCATGGCGGGAACGGAAAAAGCTGTGACGGACCACACCATGTCCCGAATCGTTCATGACGTGCGTCTCAACGGGCGTCGCGTGGGAGAAACGGGAATCAACGCGGCGGTATGCGGTTTTCTCGGTGTCCCCGTGGCGCTCGTCACGGGGGATCAGGCGGTGTGTCTGGAGGCGGAGAGCCTTCTCGGCGAGGCGCTTGTCACCTGCGCCGTCAAGGAAGGGCGGAGTGCTTCCGCAGCCCGGCTTCTGCCGCCGGAAAGGACGGCATCGCTGCTGCGCGAGGCGACCTGTCGCGCCATGGAGCGGGCACTCTCGGGCAAGGCGCCTCTTTTTTCGCTCCAGTCTCCGTATCGCATGGAGCTGGAATTCAGTCGTTCTTCCCAATGTGACGCCGCCTGTATCGTCCCCGGGAGCAGGAGGTTTTCCGGAAGAGGATTGATGGCGGAGAACGAGGATATGCTCGAACTCTATCGCTGGTTCCGTTCCGCCGTGAACCTCGCCGAATCGGCCTGAACCCGAAACGCCGAGGGAGGGATTGCGTGGTGTGGGGAAATGACCTGAGACGGCGGTGTGGGAACATTGTGGCGAGCGTGTTGTTGAAAATAGCTGTCCTGTCGATTGTTCTCGGCACGCTTTTCGTGGGGATGACCAGCCTGGGCACAGGCGCCAGGGCGGGGAGAATCGTCGAGGATCTGCATTGCCTGGGTACCGAAGCGGAGCGCTTTTTCCTCAAGTACGGAAGTCCGCCGACCTCTCTGGAGGAACTGCCCCACGCTGTCTCTGCCATGGGGGGCAATGTTGCATCCCGATACGGGATGGTCACCGACGAAGGCGGTTTCCTTCGTGGATTTCGGGCGGATCTCGCCCACTTTCCGAAAGAAGTGCGGAAAAAACTCGCAGGATTGGCACGAGAAGGCGATTTGTACGGCGATGCGGCTTTTTCCGTTCCCTACAACGGCATGACCGAGGAACTCTTTGTCCCTTTTTTCGGCAAGACTATGCTGGCTTCGGAGAACGGCAATGGTACGATGGAGCCCCTTTTGTTCCAAGGGCGTGCGGTATGGCCGGACCTTTTCTGGGGAGGTCGCGATGCGCTTCCACCCCTGGTGATGCGGAAAGAGGCCGGAGGTGTTCTGAACGTCTTCAACCCCGTGGGATCGAGAATGACGGAGGGTTCCGGAGGGCGTCCGCTTTTTTTCTGGAGGGATCCTGGAACGGGGGGATGGCCCGCAAACTATGAGGTGATTGTCCGGGCGACCTTGCAGGGGGCCGGTTCTCTGGGGCTTTACTACCGATTGAAGGGCGATTTCATGCCCGAACGCTTCGGAGAAGGGTATGTACTCATCTTCGACCCCGAACGGAGGGGTATCGTGGATGCGTCGGAGGGGACGCAGGTTCCGTCGAGAATGCGTGATTCTCTGGGGTATCTTTTGGTGCGGAAGCTTCACCGGGGGAAAGAGGACGGAGGCGGAGAGGGGGTTTTTCGCGCCGTCCCCCTCGGGCAGCTTGTGTCTCGCATTCCGGGTTTCCGGGGATGGGGAACGCACGAGATTTCCCTTCGCGTCTCAGGCAGGCAGCATACCATTCTGGTGGACGGTGTGCGGATCCTCGATTTTCTCGACGATCATTCCCTGGAGGGGGGAGCCGCCCTGCGCATCGCTCCCGCGAGCCGGGTGGTGCTCGAAGATGTGCGCGTCCTTCCCGCACGCTGATCCGGAGCGTACTCTGCCGGAATGAGTGTCACGGAGCGATGCGGTCCGTTTTCCCTCCCGCAGGGGGTGTCTTTTGCCGAACTCGGAAACGTTCTTGTGGAATGGTTTTCCTCACACCGCAGGGATCTTCCCTGGAGGAGGTCCTATGATCCCTACGAAATTCTCGTCTCGGAGGTCATGCTCCAGCAGACCCAGATGGAACGGGGTGTTTCCTATTTTCTGCGGTGGGTCGCCCGTTTTCCCACCGTTGCCGATCTCGCCAGGGCGGACGAAGAGGATGTCCTGAGGCTGTGGGAGGGGCTGGGGTATTACAGCAGGGCGCGCAATCTTCTCCAGACGGCGCGCTGCATCGTGGAACGTCACGGAGGCAGCGTTCCACGCACGCTGCCTGAACTCCGCAGTCTTCCCGGGATCGGTCCATACACGGCGGGAGCGATTCTCGCCATCGCGTGGAACATCCCCGAACCCGCGCTGGACGCCAACGGGGAGCGGGTTCTCGCCCGCCTTCTGGACTGCCGGGAGAGCGTGCGGAGCCGTAAAGGTCGGGAATGCCTTCTCGCGGCGATGCGGTGCATGACACCAGAGGGACAGGCCCGGGATTTCACCCAGGGCCTCATGGAGTTCGGCGCTCTTCTGTGCACCCCAAGAACACCCGAATGCAACGCTTGCCCCCTGCGGAAATCCTGCGCGGCCCTGACGGCGGGAACCGTGTTGCTGCGTCCCGTCCTTCCCGAAAAGCGTGTTTCCGTACCCCTTTCCGTGGTGGCGGGAATCCTTCGACGCTCCGACGGCGCGGTGTTGCTCAGACGCCGCCCTCTCGGAGGACTTCTGGGAGGACTCTGGGAATTTCCTGGCGGAAAAGTGGAGGAAGGTGAACGCTTCGAGGAGACCCTCGTGCGGACAATACGGGAGGAATTCGGGGTCGAGGTGCTTCCGGGACCGTTGCTCTGCAAGGTGTCGCACGGATACACCACATTCCGCGTTTCTCTCCGCGTCTATCTCTGTCTCGTCCCGGACGTTCCCGGGCAAGAGGCTTTCCTCGAAGGGGAGGTGCTCGCGGGTCTCCGCTCGCGTGCCGCGAGCGAGTGTGCCTGGGTTTCTCCCAAGGCTCTTGGCGACTACCCTTTGGCCGGTGGGAGCAGAAAGGCCGTGCGGATTCTCCTGGAGAAAGGGGTTTTTCCCGAGGCGGATGAAGGGACGTGACGCTGCCCATTTTGTCGCAGGCAACTTTTCCGTCCGTTCCTGCACCGAGGCAAACTTGCCCGTAGATCTTTTTCCCCGAGGAGAACGTTGAGGGAGCCTCTCTCTTTCCTTTCCCGTAGAATTGCTCTCGGCATGATAAAAAATGTGTCACGACCGCAAGAAACTCGTTTTCTCGGGACGAGTTCCTTGCGGTCGTTTTTTTAAAGGAGTTTTTGTGCCTTGCGTGCTTTTGTCTCTTGTCCGGTGCGCCGGAAGAGCGGAACAAGGGGGATAAGCAGTAGGAAGATCCCCGCCGGCGCCGTTGCGGCGGTGCAACCACCTCCCCCTCCACCGGAGGCGGGAACGAGTCCCACGGCCTTTGGCTCCGTTCCCTTCGCATTCGTCACGAAGGAGGTGTCGGTGGTTCGGGCCGGGCGGAGAACGTTCCCCGCAATGACGGAAAGGGAGGACGCAGCGGTGGAAAGGGCGGTGCTGCCGCTCTGCATCCAGAGTGGCGTGTCAACCGCATTGAGGAGGACATTGCGTACCTGCCAGTTGGTGAGTTCGGCGCGGCGCGCCCACAGGGCCGCCGCCACGCCGGTGGTGATGGGAGAGGCGAAGGATGTCCCGTTCACGGTCTTGTAGCCGCTGCCGCTCTTGTCGGTAGTCGTGATGGCCACTCCGGGAGCGGCCACTTCGACTGCGTAGGCGCTGTGGTTGGAGAAGGATGCCAGCAGTCCCGCCGTATCCGTGGCGGCAACGGCAAGGGCGTTTCTCGCGGAGGCTCTTGCCGGATAGACGTACTTGCGGTCCAGATCGACGGCCTCGTTCCCGGCAGCGGAGAAGAAAAGCATCCCCACCTCGTCGCACCGAAGGAAGAGTTCCTCGAAGAAGCTTTGCAATGTGCTGTCGGGGCTGTCGGAGGGATCCGTGGAATAACTGAAGTTCAGGAAAATCTTTTTCCCCGGCAGCGTGTTGTTGGCGAGTCCTACGAGGTAATCTACTGCGGCGGTGAGGTCGCTCACTTTGGCGCTGCCGTTTTTGTCGGCGACTTTCACGGGGAGGAGCGGCGCGGAGGGGATGATGCCCGTTGCCGATCCCGCGAGCGTGCCCGTCACGTTTGTCCCGTGGCCGTGTTCATCGGCGAGGGCCGACCTGCTTCCCGCGGTGCGCGTGATCGCGTTGTAGGCAAGGTCCCACCGGATCGGGGCCCCGGAAAAGTCCGGGTGGTCATTGAGACCCGAATCGAGGACCGCCACGAGAACGGTATTCCACTGCGCTGCGGTGATTCCGGAGGTAAGCCCCGCGTTTTGTGCCCATGCGACGTGCCAGGGCGTGTCCAGCGCCGGGTCGAAGGTTCCCCCGGATTCTTCGGGCGTGGCGTGAAAGAGAATGTCCGCCCGAACGAGAAGGAGTGTCCCCGATTTCCGGACGAGGGCGGCATCCTTGTCATCCAGATCGATCAAGGAAGCGCCGATGTTGGAGAACTCCTCCGATGGGGTGGACGAGATGCCCAACGAGGCGAGTCTTTCAGATGCCTGAAAAGAGGACGTGCTTGCCTGGGCCGTGTCGTTCTCTTCGCCTCTCGGGGCGAGGAGAATGTAGGGGGCACCCGGGGATGCGGCAGGAAACAGCGTCGTGAGCAGGAACGACGCAAGAAGGAGCGCGGAGAGCGACAGCAAAGAGCGCCGAACGGGTGCTGTGTACATGGATATCAGATCCTTTCCGTGAAAGAATTCGTAAACGGATGTTCCTGTTCATCCGCGTTGGAGGGGTTCCTTTTCAGGAGTCCGCTTCCCGTCCGCCCCAGAGCAGCTCCGGAGAGAGTTCGGGTTTCGGATCCCGTAGAAGAAGCTCGTCCAGAATATCCCGAGGAGCTGCGTTCTCGTGGAGAATGCGGAACACGCCCTCGACGATGGGAAGTTCTACCCCGAAGGCGTCGGCGTGTTCCCGAAGTGCCTGGGCCGTGTAATATCCTTCGGCCACCTGGCCCAGCCGAAGAAGTGCCTCTTCCGGGGGCATCCCCTCGCCGACGGAGAAGCCCAGGCGGAAATTTCTCGAGTGGCGGCTGTAGCAGGTGGTCATGAGGTCGCCGACACCGGCGAGTCCCGTGAGGGTGAGCGGGTTCGCGCCCAGACGGGCTCCAAGACGGAGAATTTCCGCGAGTCCCCGCGTGGCGAGCGCGGCCACGGCGTTGTCTCCCAATCCCATACCCTGGGTTATGCCTGCGGCGATGGCCACGACGTTTTTCACGGCACCACCGATCTCCACACCCGTCACGTCCTCGTTCGTGTAGACACGGAAGGTATTTCCCGTGAGGAGGACCTGCCATTCGAATGCCTCCTCGAAAAGTGCCGAAGCGACGACCACCGCGGTAGGAAGTCCCTGAACCACTTCCTCCGCGTGACACGGACCGGAGAGCACGCTGTACACGGCCATGGGAAGCGTCTCGTGACAGACCTGGCTCATGGCCTTTCCTGTGGTGATTTCGAAGCCTTTTGCGAGATTGCAGGCCCGGACGTTTCGCGGGGCGAGCGGTCGGAGCTTGCCCGCCAGTTCCCGAAACGATTGGGCAGGGACGGCGAAAACCCATCTTTCGGCGAAGATCGCCGCCTCGGCGAGATTGCCTGTCGGAAGCAGATTCGGACTGAGCGGAATGTCCTTGAGATAGTCGGGATTTCTCCCTGACGTCGCGATGGCTCTGGCTTGTTGGGGACGTCGGCACCACAGACAGACGTTATGCCCACGGGACGAGGCGAGATGGGCGAAAGCGGTTCCCCAGCTTCCCGCTCCGAATACGGACAGATTTGCCATGAACGTTTTCCTCCTTTATCGGATTCGGTGACGTCGTGTTCTTCGTGGAAGAAGCGTTGTCGCCGAAACAAGATCATTATACCAGCAGGGGAGAGATACAGAGCTGGAAGTTCTTTCCCTCGTTTGTTGCGGTCGGTGCCATTGCGTGTTGTCGAGAGGTGCGTTTCCTGGGTAAACGTTCTATAATCCAGAGGACGAAACGGCGCTTTTTCGCCCGCTCCAGGGAAAAATGCAGAGGGAGCCGCCGAAGGCCTCGCGGACGAACGGAAAGGGGGAGCACCTGTGAATGAACAGAGATTCACCACGAGAGAGCTTGTGTTGCTGGCTCTTTTCGTGAGTCTCAACATTGTTTTGGCTCGTGTCGCCAGCATCCGTATCGCCATCGGGCCGGTCGAGGGAATCCGTCTCGGTTTCGGCACGTTTCCCGTATTTTTTGCGGGCGTCAGCATGGGCCCCCTTGCGGGGGCGATTGTAGGGGCTCTCGGAGACCTTCTGGGGTACTGGGTCAATCCCATGGGACCGTACATGCCCCATTTCACCGTTGCCGCCGCACTCTCCGGAGTTCTTCCCGCCGTCGTCTTCAGGATGACCGTCGGGCGCTGCTTCTGGAGGCTGTTTCTGGCGGCGGCCTCCGGGCAGATTCTCGTTTCGACGTTCCTGGTTCCCTGGTTCCTGCAAAACCTTTTCGGTCTTCCCTTCGCGGCGCTTCTCCCGGGACGTGTGATTGCGGCGATGATCCATATCCCGGTGTATGCCGCAGGAGCGGATATTCTTCTGCGAAGAGTTCGACTCTTTCCGGCCGCACGCTGCGGTTAGACGAACAGACCAGACAGGGAGGAATAGGGAATGTCCATGCGGGAGCATGCGGCCGTCGCCGCGATTCTTGGAAGACGCAGCATTCGGAAATACACTTCTCAGCCGGTGGAGCGGGAAAAGATCGACCTGCTGCTGGAGTGCGCCTGTGCGGCCCCGACGGCGGCAGGAAGCAGACCATGGCATTTCGTGGTGGTGGATGATCGGGCGAAACTCGATGCGCTTGCGGGAGCACATCCTTACGGGAAGATGCTTTTTCGTGCGCCCCTCGCAGTCGTGGTTTGCGGCGATCCCGACAAGAACGAATTTGCACGGGTCTATTGGGAGGAAGATTGTTCCGCCGCCATGGAAAATATCCTTGTGGCGGCCCGAGCTCTCGATCTGGGGAGCGTCTGGCTCGGCGTCCACCATTCTCCCGAGCGAGAACAGGCGCTTCGGCTGATCCTCGGTATTCCCGGAGCGGTTTCCGTTCTCGGTGTCGCCGTCCTCGGCTATCCCGACGAAGTGAAGGAGCCCCACGAAGGAATAGACGAGGGCGTGGTGCACCGGAACGGCTGGTAACTCCCGAGAGAGGAACGACAAACATACGTGGTATAATGAGATGCTGATCCAAGCGTGAAAAGCGACGGATTTCCGTCGTTTTTCTCTTTTTGTACGTTCGATGCGACGGAAAACGAGAGGTGAAGGTCCTTCCTTCGCCGAAAATCGGTTGTCGTCGTTCCGTGCGGAAAAACCACGGTGAGGAAACGAGGAGGAACGTTCATGTCGGAACTGTTGGGTGGCCGATTGGATTTCGGCACGGTGGTTCCCCTGCCTCTGGAAGAGGAGATCAAGCACAGCTACCTCGATTACGCCATGAGTGTCATCGTCGGTCGCGCTCTTCCGGATGCACGGGACGGTCTCAAACCGGTTCAGCGTCGCGTGCTCTACGCCATGCTCGAGCTGGGGCTTCGCCACAATCAAGCCTACAAGAAATCCGCCCGCGTCGTTGGAGAGACCATGGGAAAGTACCATCCCCACAGCGATTCGGCGATTTACGATACCATGGCTCGCCTGGCCCAGGATTTCAGCATGCGCTATCCCCTTGTGGACGGCCAGGGGAATTTCGGCTCCATCGACGGTGATCCTCCCGCAGCCATGCGTTACACGGAAGCACGCCTTTCCGCCCTGGGGGAGGAAATGCTCGAGAATATCGACGAGGAGACCGTCGATTGGGGACCGAACTTCGACGACTCCCTCAAGGAGCCGCTGGTGCTTCCTTCGCGCATTCCGAACCTCCTCGTGAACGGTTCCACGGGTATCGCCGTGGGCATGGCCACGAATATACCCCCCCACAACCTCACAGAGGTGGCGGACGCACTCTGCTACATGCTTGACCATGAGGACGTGGAACTGGGAGAACTGCTCCATTTTCTGCCCGGCCCCGACTTTCCCACCGGCGGCGAGATTCTCGGCCGGGACGGTATCGTCGAGGCCTACCGGACGGGGCGCGGCAGAATTTCCGTCCGTGGAAAGACCCACGTCGAGGACGTCAAGCGGGGAAAACGGGCCATCGTCATCACCGAGATTCCCTATATGGTGAACAAGACCAACCTCATAGAGGCTATTGTCAGAGGCGTTCAGGAAAAACACCTGGATGGCATCACCGACATAAGGGATGAATCGGACCGCAGAGGGCTGCGCATCGTTCTTGAGGTCAATCGGGACATGGATTCCCAGGTGGCGCTGCGGCAGCTCTATTCACGGACTCAGCTCCAGACCACCTACGGCGTCATCAACCTGGCTCTCGTGGACGGCCAGCCGAGGGAATTGCCGCTCCTGGAGATGCTCAAGGTGTTTCTCTCTCACCGTCGCAACGTGGTCCGCCGGCGCACCGCTTACCGCCTCCGCAAGGCCGAGGCGAGAGCGCACATCGTGGAGGGGCTGCTCAAGGCGCTGGATATCATCGAAGAGGTCATCGCGGTGGTGCGCGGGTCCAAGGATCCGAACGAGGCCCGCCAGGGATTGACGGATCGTCTCGGGTTCTCCGAGCCGCAGGCTCAGGCGATTCTCGACATGCGCCTCCAGCGTCTCACCGGTCTGGAGCGCCACAAGCTGGAGGAGGAATACGCGCAGCTCCTCGGTGACATCGAAATGTACCGTTCCATCCTCGCGAATCCCAAGGTGCTCGACGGGGTCGTGAAGGAAGAGATCGAGGACGTGAAGGCGCGTTTCGGCAACCCCCGGAGGACGGAGATTTTGGATGCCATGGAAGATGTTTCCATGGAGGATCTCATTCCGGAGAAAGAAATCGTGGTCGTCCTTTCCCGAGACAACTATCTGCGCCGGATGATGCTTGAGGAATACCGCCTGCAGAATCGAGGCGGAAAGGGCGTGAAGGGAGCGACGCCCAAGGAGGAGGACGAAATTTCTCTTGTGACCGTCACCACCACGCATCGGGATCTCTTCCTCTTTACCACCAAGGGACGGGTCTTTGCCATTCGGGGACACATGATTCCCCAGCCGAGGTCCGGAAAGGGAAAGCCCGTGAGTTCCTTCATCTCTCTCGAAGAGGACGAGAAGGTGGTGGCGCTCCGGGACAGCCGTCTTTCCGGAGCACGGTTCATTTTCTTCATCACGCGCCAGGGTGTGGCGAAACGCATGCCCGTGACGGAGCTGGAGAACATCACCAGGGCAGGGCGACGGGTCCTGTCGCTGGATGCGGGGGATTTCATCGCGAGGGTTCGGTGCACCTCCGGTGAAGAGGATCTGCTCTTCGTCACCGCCTTCGGGCAAGCCCTCCGGGTTCCCGAGAACGAATTCCGCCCTCTGGGGAGGCAGGCCAGGGGCGTGAGGGGCATTCGCCTGGACGAAGGGGATGTCGTTGTCGGATGCGACGTGGTGCAGACCGGAACGGACCTTTTGCTGATCAATGAAAAGGGTCTCGGCAAGCGAACGCCCTTCGAGGAATTTACCCCTCATCATCGCGGTGGTGGAGGGGTGCGTGCCATGCGTCTGGGGGCCAAGACGGGACTTCTCGTGGGTTCCTGGGGTGCCGCAGAAAAGGACGAGATTCTGCTCATTTCCAACCGGGGACGCATGGTGCGTCTGGCGGCGGAGGATATCCCGGTCCTGAGCAGAGAGGCGACGGGACCGATCGTGGTTCGCCTCGACGAGGGAGACGAGGTGGCTGACGCGAGCATCATCCGCGCTGAAGAGGAGGAGGAATAGCCCGTGCGCATTGCAAGGGAGGGCTTGCCCGCCATCGGAGGAATGTTCTTCATGTCCCTCGGGGGATGGTTCGTCTCTCCCGCTCTGTCTGCGGTATTCCTTGTCGTGTTGTGTTTTCTCCTGTGGTTTTATCGGGACCCCGAGAGAAGATCCCCGGAGAATCCGGCGCTGTGGGTGAGTCCCGCAGACGGCAAAATCGTTGAGGTGGAGGCGACGGAACATCCCTTCACGGGGCCGGCGACGCGTGTGGGCGTGTTCATGTCTCCTCTGGATGTACACGTGAATCGCGTCCCTTGGAACGGAGAAGTGACGTATCTCCAGTATGTGCCTGGAAAGAAGTGGGTGGCCTACGGTCCCAAGGCTTCCGCGGAGAACGAGCGTTTTTACCTGGGCATGGAGACTGCGGCGGGTCCCGCACTGGTCGTGCAGATTGCGGGGCTTCTGGCCCGTCGCATCGTTTGCAGGGCTCGTCGAGGGCAGCACTTGACCCGAGGCGAAAGATACGGGATGATACAATTCGGTTCGAAAGTCGATCTTTATCTCCCCTCCACCGTGCGTTGCGTCGTATCGGTGGGACAGAAGGTGAAGGCCGGCGAGACGGCTTTGGGGGTGGTACGTGATGAAAAAGAATAGGCACGTTCGAGGTGTTCCCTTCACGAAGATCATTCCGAACATGATTACCAGCGGCAACCTTCTCTGTGGCATGTTGTCCCTGGTCATGGTGATTCACGGAAAATTCGTTCCCGCAGCGTGGTTGGTGTTCGCCGCAGTCTTTTTCGACTACATGGACGGAAAAATGGCGCGAAGCCTCGGGGGTAGCAGCGCCTTCGGTATGGAGCTCGACAGCCTTGCCGATGTGGTTAGTTTCGGTGTTGCGCCGGGTCTCATCGTCTACGGGGCGTACCTGCACGGCTTTCTCGGCGTTACGGGGGCTCTTGTCGCGGCGTTTTTCGCGCTGTGCGGCGCTTTGCGGCTCGCCCGCTTCAACGTCATGCACGTGCCGGGTTCTTTTCAGGGGCTTCCGATTCCCGCGGGGGGGCTTTTCGTCGCTTCCTTCGCCATGACGGGGTTCTCCCTGCCGCCCCTGGTGATGGCGCTCATCACCGTGGGAACGGCGATGCTCATGGTATCGACGGTCCCCTACGGAAACCTGAAGAAACTGCGAAAAGGCAACGTCAACAGAATAAAAGTGACTTTTCTCACGACCTTTGTGGCGGTGCTGTTCATCACACTTCGGGAAAAGGCGCCCCTCGCGGGAATCCTTCTCTACGTGGTGAGCGGCCTTCTCCGTTTCGATTGGGGGGCATGGCTCAGCCTCGAAGCGGACGAGGATCCCGAGACGGAGCATCACGAGGGATAAGAACAGGAAGATGCGTTCTGTGAGTGAAGATTTTTAAAGAAAAAGTACGCAAAAACAGAGGAAAGGCCTAGGCCTTTCCTCTGTTTTTGTATTGTGGAGATGGGGAAAACAGCGGATCCCTCCAGCGACTTCACCGGTCGTATCGTCGAGAAGCGAGGGGAAACGGTCATTTCCGGAAGAGAAGTACCTGGTGGACGATGCTCTCTCGGTCGTTGCCGACATAAAACGGGAGGGTGAACGTGTCCATCTTGTCCTCGGGCAGCCTCAGGGACTTGATGTTGGTGCCGACGAAAAGTTGAGGCGGCGTGATGTCCAGACCGGAAAAGCCTCTTTCGCTCAGAGTGGTCAGGGCGTTACCGCTCACCATATTGGCCAGTTCGCCCGCCACGCTCACCGCGACGGGTTCTTCCGGGTCCGGAAAGAGCATGCCTCCCGTCATGCCGTTTACGTAGGACGCGAAGGCTTTTTCGCTGAGAAAGAAGGTGATCGTCCCATGAGCTCCTTCGCCATAGAGGGAGAGGAGTGCCGCCACCCGACTTCCCGGCGCGCTGACACCGAGGCAGACTCCGCCTTTGTTGAAGGTCAGCGATACACCCACTTTTTCACTGATCTTTATCATGCTCACTCCGAAGGCATTGACGAGTGAATGGAGACGCCCCACATACCGTTTGTCCTGCTTCAACGGAAAAAACCCTCCTCAGGGAAACAGGGGCGTTTTGCCGCCTGATTCGCATTCAATGCCTCGCCTTGCTCCAGCCGGGAAGACGTAAAAGCCGAGGCAGGAGAAAATGGCCGAGGGCGATATTCAGAACGAGCGCGGGAACCATGAAGGTCCCGTTGTAGATGGCGGAATAGAGCCACACGGGTGTCCCTTCGGGAGCATAGCTCGCAAAAAAAACGACGCCCGAGAAGAAGTGGCAGAGAAACCGGGCGAAGGTGCCGATGGCGAGTCCAGCCCAGAAGGGCTTCCGGACGAAAGATGCCGAAGCGAGAGCGGCAAATGCCAGCGGATAGTCCAGAAGCGCCTGGAGAGGATGTACCATGTAACCTCCGAGCAACAGCTGTAGAAGTCCTGACATTCCCCCGGCGAGCACTCCCGCTTTCAATCCGTGGCGATAGGCGTATATGAAAAGCGGCAGGTTTTCAAGGGTGATGGAACCGCCCTGAGGCAATTGCCAAAGTTTTACGTAGGAGAGCGCCACCGAAAGTCCGCACAGCACGGCTCCCTCCACCAGGATTCGAGTGCGTTGGTCCTCTTTGGAATACATCGTTTCCTCCTTCTCCGCACCATGCGGGTTTCTCCGGTCGGCGGGAGGAGAAAAGGGTATTCCGGTAGGGGAGTAGTGACCGTATCGGTTCCGCTCCATGCCCGTTCCCTCCGCCGGTACGAACCGGATCAGGTTCCAGGGGTCGGGCGAAAAGCCACCTCTCAGCCGAAAACACGGCTCCCCCCGGGCAGGTTCGATTATTCCCCTCAGGTACATTTTCTGTCAAGCCGGCTCTCCGGACCCGATTCCGGGTAAACCCGCGGCGAATCACTTCCCGGAGGAGGCCATTCTTGCGGCTTGGTGTCTAGGGAACCTCTGAAAAATGCTACGCTGATCTCGGAAAAACGCGATGCGATCCGGGATTGAGAAAGAGTGATTCCTACTTGAGCAGGGCTTCCTTAGAGAAAAGAGGACGTCGTCTTTTCTGAGGACGGGTACATCCCGGGCGGTGACGTGTCTTGGCCAGGCGTGTTTCTGGCACAGAAAATGTCGACGAAGACATCGGAAGGAGTGTCGCCATTGTCGGACCGCGTGCGGCGAAGCACGCAAAGGTGGAAATTCGGAACAAAAGATCTGTTTTCCTCCGGAGCCCGACCGAAAATCGTGCAGGGTCGAAAGGTCCTTTGATGCGCTTCGATTGCGGAAAAACAAGGTTCGAATTCTCCATGCGCGGCCAAGGCAGTGGCTTGTGTCCGAAGGGGTTGCATTTTCCTGGAGAAGAACGTGTTCTATAATGAGCAGAAGGAGTTTCATTTTCGGAAGAATTCGGGTGATCTTTCGGCGTTCGGTCCTGCGCGTTGCTAGGGTGCACGGACCGGGCAGGATGAGAGTAAAGCGAGGAGGTCGGAGGCATGCACGGCGGTATTGCAATCACGAAGGATATCCACTGGATCGGCGTGAACGACAGGGAAACGGACCTCTTCGAGGCCATTTGGCCTCTTCCAAGGGGCGTGTCCTACAACACCTATTGCGTGGCGGACCAAAAGACGGCCCTCATCGACACGGTAAAAAGCGGTTATTTTCCGCAATTTCTCGAGAAAATCCGTTCCATCCTGGGAGAGGGGCGGAAGATCGACTATCTTGTGATCAACCACATGGAACCTGACCATTCAGGGGCCGTCAAGGTGCTGCGGGAATCCTTTCCGGACGTGACCATCGTGGGAAACGCGAAGACGAAGGATCTGCTCGCCAATTTCTACGGTCTCACCGAGAATTTTCTCGTCGTCAAGGATGGAGAGGAACTTGACCTGGGAAGACACAAGCTCCGTTTCCATTTCATTCCCATGGTGCACTGGCCGGAGACCATGGTCTGCTACGACGAGACGGACAAGGTTCTCTTCTCCTCCGATGCCTTCGGAGGATTCGGTTCTCTGGACGGCGGTGTCTTCGACGACGAAGTGGACATGTCCTATTACGAGGATGAAATTCTTCGCTATTTTTCGAACATTGTCGGGCGATACAGTTTCCAGGTTCAGAAAGCCATCAAGAAGGTGCGTACGCTCGATCTGAACGTCATCGCTCCCGCTCACGGCCCGATCCTGAGAAAACACCCCTGGAACGTGGTGGATCTCTATGACAGGTGGAGTCGTCACGAGGCGGAGAAGGGCGTTGTGGTGGTCTACGGTTCCATGTACGGGAACACCAAGACCATGGCAGAGGAGATTGCGAGAGCTCTTGCCGAAGAAGGAATCGAGAAGGTCATTCTTCACGATATTTCCCGAAGCCACGTCTCCTTTGTCATTCGTGACATCTGGAAATTCCGCGGACTCGTGCTTGCCAGCTGCACCTACAACACGGAGCTTTTTCCGCCCATGCAGGCACTCACGTCGGCACTGCAGAACAAGATGCTGAAAAACCGTGTTCTGGGTATCTGCGGTTCCTACAGTTGGAGCAAGGGGGCCCTCGCGGCGCTGCTTCAGTTCGGCGAAAAAGGGGATTGGGAGATCGTGGGACCTCATGTAGAGGTCTGTTCGGCTCCTACGCAGGAAGATCTCGAGAGCTGCCGGGAGCTGGGAAGGAACATCGCGGCCGCACTCTAGGAGGAAAGAAACACGCCTGTTCGGATAAAGCGCAAAACCCCTCTGCGGGAGCTGGACATGCTCCCGCAGAGGGGTTTTGCACGGCGTGGGATCGGGAAGTGAAAGTGTAGAAAACGGCGACAGGCCGATTTGTCAGCGCTTGCCGTACCGTTCCTCCCCGTAGGATACATATTTCTTGCCTTCGCCGGATTTCCCGGAAAGATTCTTCTGCAGTTCCTCCAGGAGTTGCTTTTTGCGGCGATCTTCCACAGCAGGGCCTGAAACGTCCCGGTCGAAACGTCCCATCTGCACGAGCATCTCGAGATCGCGCACATCCTCGGAAAGCTGATCCGCAAGGCGAATCACGTCCAGCAACTCGTCGGGATTGTCCCTCATGAAGGCACGGGCTTTTTCGTACACGGCATCAAGCCGTTTCATGCATCGAGGACAGATCTTCGGTCCTGTCGTGGCAAAGGGCTTGGCGCAGAGATCGCAGGTGATCATTTCCATAGTCGAGACCTCCCCGTCCGAAAATGCTCGCAAAGAGAAAAAACGCACTCCACTCGCCCTTTAGGGAAGAGCGGAAACATGCTGGAGAAAGAGACTTAGGCCTTCAGACTCATGATACCACAAAACCGCCCGGGCGGAAATTTCTCGGATCTCGCCAGGAATAAAAAATCTGGTGTATGATGCCTCCGTTCCCGCTGGTCGGCAGAAGCATCCAGATGATGTGCGAGCGCAGCGGCAGGAAAACGTAGGGGGTAAAATAAACTGAATTGTAGGTAATTATCGTGTAAACGAGAGTCCCTTGTTGCATTCCTGGGCCGCCTGGAGAATAATAAGGTCTCGTATACGTGCGTGCAGGATTGCCCGTCGCCGGAGCCCTCAGGACATTTTTCGGGTGTTTCGGGAAAAGGGCATTGGTGCGGCGGAGCGCGAGGCGGACCCGGGAGGCCCTTCGCGACGCAGAATTGAGGGAGGGGAATTATGGTGTTCAAGGAGGAAAAGCTCGAAAGGATTGAGAAGGAGAAGCAGGCCTTCGAGGCGCGGATGGAGAAGTCGCGACAGAAACGCCCCGAACAGAGGGCAGTGTTTGCGACGGGAAGTGGTATCCCCGTGAAGACGGTCTACGCTCCCGACGACATCAAGGATCTCGAATACCTCGACGATTTGGGAATGCCCGGAAGTTTCCCCTTTACGAGGGGTGTGCAGCCCAACATGTATCGTGGGCGGTTCTGGACCATGCGTCAGTATGCCGGTTTCTCCACGGCGGAAGATTCCAACGCCCGGTATCGGTATCTTCTCTCTCAGGGATCGACGGGGCTGTCCGTCGCTTTCGACCTGCCCACCCAGATCGGTTACGATTCGGATCATTCCATGGCTCAGGGAGAGGTCGGCAAGGTGGGTGTGCCCGTCGATACTCTCGCGGACATGGAGATCCTCTTCGACCAGATTCCCCTCGATCAGGTCACCACATCCATGACGATCAACGCTCCCGCCTCGGTTCTGCTGGCCATGTACATCGCTCTTGGTGAGAAGCAAGGTGTTTCGGCGGACAAGTTGGGCGGAACCATTCAGAACGACATCCTCAAGGAATACATCGCTCGGGGTACGTATATCTTCCCCCCCAAGCCTTCCATGCGTCTCATCACGGATATCTTCGACTTCTGCAGCAATCACGTTCCCAAGTGGAACACCATCTCCATCTCCGGGTACCATATCCGTGAGGCAGGTTCCACCGCCGCCCAGGAGATCGCTTTCACCCTCGCCGACGGTATCGCCTATGTGGATGCGGCCATCAAGAAAGGGCAGGATCCGAACGTCTTCGGCGAGCGGCTTTCCTTCTTCTTCAACGCCCATAACGATTTCCTTGAGGAAGTGGCCAAGTTCCGAGCTGCCCGGCGCATCTGGGCGAAGATCATGAAGGAGCGTTTCGGCCTCACCAACGACAAGGCGATGATGCTCCGTTTCCACACGCAGACCGGAGGCAGCACGCTCACGGCGCAGCAGCCCGAGAACAACATCATCCG
>JGI12104J13512_1001098_pt1 | contig 21242 bp, 15 predicted proteins | sample TerdegcTABiofilm_FD_13512 | JGI IMG/M metagenome (IMG submission 13512)
GTTACTGCCGACGATATCGTTCAGATATGTCTGGACCCGGGTATGGCCTTCCTTGCCCAGGAGTTGAAGGAGGCGGCCGAGGCCATGGGGGCATTGGTCATTCCACCGGAGCCCATGGCCGTTCAGGAGCGTCTGCGTATTTTGGCGGACTTCAAGACCTCCACCCTCATTACGTTTTCGTCTTATTTACAGTATCTGTTTGCTGAGCTGGCGGAAAGCGGTATGCATCTGGCCAATCTGTCCCTGAAGCGGGTGGTGCTGCTGGATGAACATCTGGATATGGACGCCCGAGAGGAGATGGAGCGGGAATTTGCAGTGGATATCCTGTGTGGACACGGAATTCTGGAGGCAGTCGGGCCTGTCATGGCCTATGAGTGCGAGAAGAGAAACGGGCTGCATCTGGCCATGGATCACCTCATAGCCGAGGTGGTGCATCCTGCCACAGGGGCCGTGCTGCCTTCCGGTGAAAAGGGTGAACTGGTGATCACCACTTTGACCACCAAGGCCAATCCCCTTATCCGTTTCCGTACAGGCGAGCTGACCCGCATTCTTGCCGAGCCCTGTGTCTGCGGCAGGACCACCTGGCGCATAGAGCCCGTTTATGAGCGGACGGACGGCCTGGTGCAGGTGCGCGGGTTGAACATCTCCCTGGACCAGGTGGAGGCCTTTGTAAGGCATGGTTTGGCACGCCTGAGTCGTGGCCAGGTGTCAAAGGCTGTGCCCCATGTGATGGCAGTGAGAAAGGAGCGTTTTCTGGAGCGGCTGGAGCTGTGGATCGCCATTACGGACGAGTTTTTTGCAGGAAGCCTGCCCTTGTTGCATGATTGGCTGCGAGAGATGGAGATGGATTTTGAGGATGCCTTTGGCCTGGCCTGTCGCATGAGGCCGGTGGAGCTCTGCACACTTCAGCCATATCTGAATCAGGGTTTGCGTGTGGTGTACTTATAAGAGGGGTGCCATGCGCCTTTTGCTGCACATCTGCTGCGGTCCCTGCCTGCTTTTCCCCATCAAACGCCTAAAGGAACTGGCCATGCCAGTCACGGGTTTCTTTTACAATCCCAACATACACCCATACATGGAATACGAAAGGCGTATAGAGGCACTTCAGACTGTGGCACGGCTTCATGACCTGCCTGTAATCTACAGCGAAAAGGGCTATGGTCTCAGGTCGTGGTTGCAGTCAGTGGCAGGGAATATGGATTTTGGAAAGAGGTGTTTGGGCTGCTATGAAATGCGGCTCCTGGAGACGGCCAAACATGCCAAAGTGAAGGGTTTTACTCACTTCAGCACCACCCTGCTTTACAGCCGTTACCAGAACCATGAGGCCATTTGCAGAATCGCAGAGGAGGTGGCACAGAAGACAGGGATTGAGTTTTATTATGAGGACTTTCGAAGGGGCTGGCAGGAAGGCCAGGAGATGGCAAAAGAGCTGGGTATCTACCGCCAGGCCTATTGCGGTTGTGTCTTAAGCGAGGAAGAGCGCTATGAAAAGAGGAGATTGCGGCTTGAGAAGGGATTGAGGCCGGACAATCCCTAAGAAAGCGTTGAAAAATTAGCCATGCGCTGTCTTGCATGCTCATACATGGTGTTTACAACCTCTTCTACGCCCATATAAGAGCTGTCCACCAAAATGGCATCGGGTGCCATTTTCAAGGGTGCAATCTCTCGTGAGCTGTCCGCCCTGTCCCTTTCCTGTATCTCTTTTAGAACCTCTTCAAGTGTCTTTTCAATGCCTTGCTCTCTTAGTTGCAGCCACCTTCTTCGGGCTCGAATCTCCGGTTTCGCAGTGAGAAAGAACTTGCATTGTGCATCGGGAAAGACCACAGTGCCCATATCCCTGCCCTCGGCCACCAGGTCTGTGCTCTGGGCGATTTTGCGCTGGAGTTCAGTGAGTTTTTGCCTGACGTACGCAAACTGCGAGATAAATGAGGCCGCCATGCCCACCTCCGGCCTACGAATGGCCTGAGAGACCTCCTCGCCGTTCAGCCGCACCCATTTTTCGTCCATTTCAATCTCGATTCCTGCAAGGAGCAGTTGCAACCTGTCTTCGAGGTGTTTTTTTGCTATATTTCCCGAAAGCTCAAATCCCTGTTTCAATGCGTGCAGGCTGACCGCCCGGTACATGGCGCCTGTATCCAGCCTGGTGAAGCCAAGACGCCTTGCCAAAAGGCTGCTCACCACACCCTTTCCTGCCCCGGCCGGGCCGTCTATGGTGATGGTACAATGTTTTTTGTGCATGTCCTATGGCTGTTAAGGCGTGTTTTTTTAAGATGAGAGTACCGAGGTAATGGCATCGCTCAACTGGTCTAACTTTACCGGCTTGGAGATGACCGCCTCCACACCCTTGGCCTTCAGGTCCTGTCCTTCATATTCATAGCCCCAACCAGTGAGCAAAATGGCTGGAATGCCATGTTCTTTGGCCTTTTGGGCCAGGTCCCAGCCGGTCAGATGGGGCATGCCCAGATCCGTTATGAGGAGTGTATATTTCCCTGATTCTATCTCAGAAATGGCCTTTCGAGGGTCTGTAAGGGCCTTAGCCCCATACCCCAGGGATTCAATGGCCATCTGAATCATCTCGGCTATGTCGGGTTCATCGTCCACTGTCAGGATGGTCACTCCTTTTGGAGGCTGTTTTTTGGCCTTGATATCCTTCAGGGTATTGGGTGTCAAGGTATTTATCGCTGCTGGCAGGGAGATGGTAAAGGTGGTGCCCTGTCCAGGTTGGCTTTTGACCTGAATCTCGCCTCCTGCCTGCATGATGATGCCATAGGTTACGCTGAGACCAAGCCCTGAAGACTGCGGTCCTTTGGTGGTGAAGAATGGGTCGAAGATGCGTTTTTTCAGTTCATCCGGTATCCCTGTGCCTGTGTCTGTAATTTCTATTACAATATTGTTTCCCTTGAGTGTTGTGCTGATGGTTAGCGTGCCACCCTTCGGCATGGCGTCTATGGCATTCAGGAAGAGGTTTATGAGCACCTCCCTGAGGTCTGTTGGGTTGATTGCAGCGGGTTCCACCTGAGAGAAATCCAGTTCCACAACAAATGGAATGCCCTGTTTTTCATATTCCGCCTTCCATTTGGGCTCCAGCAGGCGAATAGTGTCTTCGATGATGGCATTGACATCCGCATATGCTGCTTTAGAGGTGTCTTTCTGATGCAGCCTGGTGTAGTTTTGTATGCGTCTTACGATATAGGCGCCGTCAGTGGCGGCCGTCAGGATGTTTTCAAGGCGTTTTCTGGCCTTGGGGTCCATGGTCTCCTTGAGCAGTAACTCCGCATTGCCCATGATGATGGTCAGGATGTTGTTGAAGTCGTGGGCGATACCTCCGGCCATGGCCCCAAGGGCGCTCAATTTCTCGCTCTGGAGCATCTTTTCCGCCATTTTTTTCTGCTCTGTGAGGTCATGAAACATGACCATGTAGTTGCAGTCAGTCTGCGCATCCTGCTTCAATTGGTCAGCTATGGGGTGCAGGAAGATGTCGATGGAAATGTTTTGCCCGTCCGTTTTTGTGACAGGTATATCGGAGAACCGGACGGATTCTTTTTTGCTTATGGCCTGTTGAATGGTCTGGTAATGAACGGGATTTTGAAAGATGTGCTCCAGGGTATTGTTCATGATTTCGCTTGGCGCTGCACCCAGCATGAAAAGAAAGCGCGGGTTGGCCATGATCACCCTGCCCTGGCCGTCTAAAAGGCAGATGCCCTCGGGATTGTTTCTTACGATGGCTTCCAGGTGACTGAGAGTGCTTTTGAGGTTTTTGTTGGCAGCTAATACATCTTTGGTCTTAAGCTCCACCAATTTTTCAAGATTCTTACGGTGGTCTTCCAGCTCCTGTTTGAGTGTGGTGGACTGCAACAGGTTTGCGATGATGTTTGCCAGAATGACCAACTCACGGCGTTGATATGGTAGAATATCTCGAGGTTGGCTGGCGCTGAGATTCAGCACACCCTCTTTTGCAAGGGGAAGACATGCCAGGCATCCGGGTTTGATTACTGCATTGTTACCATTTGCAATATGATATTGGGAACAATCCTGAATGAATACAGGATTTTGGCTTTCAAATACCTGCCATGCTATGCTTGGACCAGGCCCGAATGAGAGGTCTTTGTTGAATGTTTTTTGATTTTGTTCGGCCAGGATATCCCAGACGCCTGCAGCAGCCTTCAGCCTCAGACAGTTGGCCGATTGGTCGTATAACAGGATGGAGACATTGTCGAAGCGGGTCTCTTCCAGGAGAATGCGCAGTATCTGCTGCACCACATCCTCTCGCGAGACGCTGTGTATGGCAAGATTGACGATGCGGGAGACTATGCCCAGAGTCTCCAGCGCCTCATTTTTTTGTTCCCGGATGTTCAAAAAGCCTTCCTGAAGCATGTTTGTGAGTTCTTCGTCCATATTGTTCAATCCTTATTTGTGTTTCATGTCCTGTTTAGGTGATAGGTTAGATGAATTGTTTTAACATATCTTGTGCCTTTTCATTTATGTCCGGCAGGGTGTTTAAGAGTTCTATATAGTTTTCCTCTGAAATATGCAACAGTGCTGCGACATCCTTGCATGAGGATGGAATGACGGCCGAAAGTTGAGTGGGTCTTGGGCCGTTTGTAGCTGTATCTGAATTGGATAGGTGTTCGGCCATTGCCACCAATCCTGTTTCAAGGATGTGTGTTGTTGCATTTTGCGGCTCATGATGTAGCAGAATAACTGCGGCAAAGACCTCAGGCATTCCCCATTTTTTTGCAAGGATATGGCCTACTTGGCAATGTGTGACACCAACGGCCTTCTCGGCCTCATATATGCCTGCATGGGGTTTTGACAGAGTCTTTTCGAACAGATCCGGAAGATATACGGCCATGGCAAGGCGGCCGATATCGTGTAACAGCCCCAGGATATACATCTCTTCTCGAGGAATGGTGGGGGCGTATCTCCTGGCCAGTTCGGCGCTGAGCATTGCAGTGAGAATGGAGTGATGCCAGAAGGATTTGTTGCTAAAGGATGGCGCTGTTTTTTTATTGCGGAATTGCTGGAGCAGCGCTACTGTCAGGCAGATGTTTTGAATCTCCCTTGTGCCAAGTACGAGGATAGCCTTTTTGATGTCATGAATGCCGCCTCTCACGCCATAAAAGGAGCTGTTGGCAAAGCGAAGCACCTGTGAGGACAGGCCAGGGTCTGCTTGCAGCAGCTCTTCTATCTGCCTGATGTCGCTGTCCGTATTGCGCATCAACGAGAGGATGCGGCAGAGGTTGGGATTGGGGCTGGGCAGCCATTCCAGTTGTGGAATGAGGTCTCTCAAGGCTTGTGTGTTGAGTTCGTTTGTCGGCATATCATTCCTCATGAGGTGTCAGGCCGTATAAATTTGGGCTTCCTTCCTCCCTTGACAAGGGGAGGGGTGGTAGGGGTTCTCTCGCATCGGATACAAAAGATGGTTCAATCAGGATATTTGACATTATTTAATATTATTATCACGTGAGGTGGGTTTTGAAAACAACTTTTGAGGATAAGATTCAAATTTCGCTCAAACCAAACCGAAGACAATTTACAACTCAGCCAAGGCGTTATTGTTTTTATGGCAAATTTAATCACGGAATATAGGTCTTAACTTCTTGACAAGATGTTTGTTTTGTAATAAAGGTATCATCACCGTTTGTATTTTGCGTTAAATAAATCCTTAAAGGAGGGATTTCAATGAAGAAAATTTGGCTTGGTTTAGTGGCTGGTACATTTCTGTTGCCGGCTCCCATGCAGGCGATAGCTGCACCGCCCACAGCGGATCAGCTGGCTGCGCAGGTCGAAGCGCTCACAAAGCAGCTTGAGAGTCTTAAGCAGCAGATGGCTGAGGTCAAGGCCGCTCAGGACAAGACCTCTTCCACTGTGGAGTCTGTTTCCGAAAAGGTGGAAAAGTCTGCTAAATCCTTAAAGAGCAACCTGGAGTTTTCTGGAGACTATCGTTTCAGGGTCGATTCAACTCGTGCCCATGTAACCAACTATTGGAACCAGATGGATGTGCTCACCGCATCCAACACTATGACTCAATGGAATTCAGCCCAATTGGGCCAGAATCTGATGCCCATGATGGCCATGTTTCCTCCTGCCCTTCAGCAGCAGCTTGGTGGCGTGATGCAGCAGTGGGATTCCATGTCCCAGCAGCAGCGGTTTGCGGTTTTGAACGGCATGATGGGCGCCCTCACCGAGCAGCAGCGCGCGGCCATGATGAACATGTTCGGTGCCGAGATGCAGAAGTCCTACAAGACGCAGAATGACCTGCTCTACACCAACAGGCTGCGTCTGAACATGAACGCCAAGCCCACCGAGAATGTGGAATTCAAGGGTCGTCTTGCCATGTATAAGATATGGGGAATGGAGTCTGCTGAAGCAACTGCGGTGCCTTTCGGCATGAATGGCTTTTTGTACGACCCCAATATCACCCGTCGTCCCAACGACAACACCGTTCGTGTGGAGATGGCCTATGTGAGCTGGACCGATATCGGCGGCCTGCCCATCTGGTTTTCTGTTGGCCGTCGCCCCACAGCAGATGGCCCGCCACTCAACCTAAAATACAACTATGACAAGCGCTATGCCACGCCTGTTGCACTTGGTGTGGACTGGACATTCGACGGTCTGACCCTGGGTTATGCGTACTCCGATCCTGTTCCAGGCAAGGCGCGTATCTGTTACGGCCGCGGTTATGAGGCCGGTTTTGCCAATATCCCCAATACGCCTTCCCTGAACGATACAGACCTCTACGGTCTGAGCTGGGATATCATTGATGACAAGAGCCAGAACCTCTTTGCCAATGTGCAGCTCTTCAAGGCAGCTGATGTGCCAAACTATATGGAGATGAGGCCCATAAACTTCCCCATGTTGGTGGACCCGGGTCAGCCTCTCCCCATCAACGATCCTTTGATGTCCACTGCCTACAAGGGCTATCAGGTGGGTGACATCTATCACCTGAGCGGTGTATTCATGCACAAGCTCATGGGCATAGATTACTTCCTGAGCGCAGGTCTGAGCCGCACCGACAACCGTTTCGTGGATCACTATGGTATGTATCCAGGCCTTTTGAATGCCCCTGGCGAGGATGAGAATCATTGGGGCTGGGCTGCCTTCCTGGGTGTACGCATTCCAGTGGAGCAGTTGAACAGCAAGATCGGTCTGGAATACAACCATGGCTCTCAGTACTGGATCAACTTCACGCCTGCTGCTGACGACCTCTACCTCTCCAAGCTGGCTACCCGTGGTGATGTGGCCGAGGTGTACTGGATATATGATATTCCTGACACCCCGCTTACCAAGTTCGGTAAGGCCTTTATTCGTGCCGGTTATCAGTACTACTGGATCGACTACACCAACAGCGGTAGCTGGATGGGCAAGCCTATCAAGATGGAGGATGCCAAGAGCGTGTTGAACGCACAGCAGTTTGCACCGGTGGATCGAATGAACAACTTCTATGCCACCTTCGAGGTCTTCTTCTAAAGCATAAAGCTGTGGCATAATACCTTGCTTACCAAAGGGGCTGGAGACAGCCCCTTTTTTTGTGCCCGTTGTGTCTCTATGTCTCAGGTCATTGGCGTCTCGTCATGATACACTTGAGACACATTGATACACCATTGATACAAAAGGCATGAAAACGCAGGGCAGGGCATTGAACTTATCGTAAGAATATCAGATAGTTGTTTCTATATTACTTGGCATTGTCTTTGAATGTAAAGAACAGCAACAAGGTAGCGCTACGCCTCATTCTTCTATCCTCATTCATGCAAGCGATGAGGGAGAATGAGGCTGGGGTCTCTCTTAGTTTGCGATGCAGGGTTTGGTAAGTCTTATTTCCCGCATACGGTTAAGGGAACAGGAAAGGTTGCTGTGCAGGCCATGTGCCTGTCCGTAAAACAACATGACAGGATGGTTTATGCCAACAGAGCAGGAACTTTTCAAAAAGGTATCGAGGCTGGTGACCGATATGATCATCCTGGCGGATGAGGGGGATGAGTTCTGCCAGCACGACAATTGTCATCTGCTTTTCAGTATCATTCGGGATTCGGCTTATCGCATTAAACAGGAGCTGGAACGGCAACAGCAGGTATCTCAACTATCTATTTCCTGCGGATGCCGTTAGCCCCTTTTTAAACACAAAATCTTTTATTTCAAGGAGGCAAGGCCTATGGATGTCTTGATGTTGTCCAGGTTGCAGTTCGCTGTAGCCACTATGTTTCACTTTCTTTTCGTGCCCCTGACACTGGGGCTTTCCATCCTCACAGCCATCTATGAGACCATGTATGTCAAGACCGGCGACGAGGATTACAAGCGGGCGGCCAAGTTTTGGGGTAAGCTTTTTCTCATAAACTTTGCCCTGGGTGTGGTGACCGGTATCACCCTTGAGTTTCAGTTCGGCACCAACTGGTCCAGTTATTCCAAGTATGTGGGTGATATCTTTGGTTCCCTTTTGGCCATTGAGGCCACCCTGGCCTTTTATTTAGAGTCCACCTTCATCGGTGTCTGGATCTTCACATGGAACAAGGTCAAGCCCAAGACACACGCCCTATTTATCTGGCTGGTGGCCATTGCATCCAATATCTCCGCCCTCTGGATTCTGATAGCCAATGGCTGGATGCAGCACCCTGTGGGATATACCATGCGAAACGGCCGAGCGGAGCTGGTGGATTTCTGGGCGGTTATTACCAATAAATTTGCGGTGTTGGAGTTTATGCACACCGTATCAGGCGCCTATATCCTTGCCGGGTTCTTTGTGATGGGGGTGTGCGGCTATCATCTGCTGCGGAAAAACGAGGTGCAGTTCTTCAAAAAGTCCTTCAATGTGGCCGTGACCTTTGCCCTGGTCTTTGCCCTTTTCGAGGCCTTTAACGGCCATCTGCATGGTGCAGAGGTGGCAGAGACTCAGCCTGCAAAGCTGGCAGCCATGGAGTCCCATTGGGAGACCGCCTCCAGTGTGCCCATGTATTTGTTGCAGATTCCTGATCCGGCCAATGAAAGAAACAGCGTGCAGGCCATTCCCATTCCAGGCATGTTGAGCATGTTGGCGCATCATGACCCATCGGCAACGGTCAAGGGTTTAAAGGACTTCCCTGCATCTGAAAGGCCACCTGTAACCCTTACCTTCTGGTCATTCAGGCTCATGGTGGGCCTGGGCTTTCTCTTCATTCTCATAGCCGGGCTCGGCTGGCTCAAGCGAAACGACATTGAAAATCAGGCCGGCTTGCTCAAGCTCTTTATCTATGCCATACCATTGCCTTATCTGGCGTTGGAATTGGGTTGGGCTGTGGCTGAGGTGGGTCGTCAGCCCTGGATTGTCTATGGGCTCATGAAGACAGCGGATGCTGTTTCTATTCTGGATGTGAGCCAGGTGGCCATTTCTTTAACGGCCTTTGTGGTCTTTTATTCCATTCTTGGCCTGATTGATTTCTATCTCCTGTCCAAATATGCCCGTAAAGGGCCTGTACACTAAAAAAGGAGGAATAACTCTATGCTTGAGACCATTTGGTTTATACTTTGGGGTGTTTTGTGGGCTGTCTATTTCATGCTGGATGGATTTGACTTAGGGCTTGGAACACTGCTTCCTGTGCTTTCCAAGAACGAAACGGATCGCCGCATCATCTATAACTCCATGGGGCCGTTTTGGGATGGCAATGAGGTCTGGCTCATCACCGCAGGTGGTGCCACCTTTGCAGCCTTTCCTGTGGCCTATGCGGTGATGTTCAATGGCCTGTATTCCGCACTGCTACTGCTGCTGTTTGCCTTGATCATTCGCGGGGTGTGCTTTGAGTTCAGAAACAAGATTGACAGTGATGGTTGGCGCGGGTTGTGGGATGCGGCCATGGTGATCGGCAGCTTTTTGCCTGCCCTGCTTTTGGGTGTGGCCTTTGCCAATATCTTTGAAGGTCTGCCCATTGATCAAGACGGTGTGTTTCAGGGTGGTCTCTTTACCCTTCTAAACCCCTACGGCCTGGCAGGCGGCGTGCTCTTTGTCCTGCTCTTTTTAGTGCACGGAAGCCTGTGGTTGGCACTCAAATCAGAAGGGGCGCTGCAACAGAGGGCTGGCGCCATGGCCAAAAAGCTCTGGCCGGTGCTTCTGGTGGTAGCGGTCTTGTTTTTGGCCTTTACCTTGGTGGCCACAGACCTCTTCAATAACTACTTCAAAATGCCTGTGCTTTGGATTCTTCCCTTGATAGCCGTGCTCGCCCTGTTGGGGACCTTTGTGTTCATTCGACAGGCCGCCTGGCTCAAGGCCTGGCTGTCCTCGGCCGTGACCATTCTATTTGTGACATTCTTCGGTGTGGCAGGCCTTTTCCCCAGACTTTTGCCTTCAAGTCTCAATCCGGCCTATAGCATTACCATTCAAAATGGGGCTGCCAGCCAGTTGACCCTTAAGATCATGTTGGTGGTGGCATTGATTATGGTGCCCATCGTCATTGCATATCAACTGTGGGTGTATCTGTTCTTGGGAAATAAGGTGACAGAAAAGGACCTGGCCTATGAAGAGGCATATTGACAGACTTGTCTAAATATTTTTTTTATTAAATCTATCGAGATGTTCTCATAAATAAAACATAAGGAGGGTTTTGTTATGTTCAAAGAAGGTGTGTCTGTTGGTTTGGGTGTGGGATTGGCATTGTTGGCATCTTCGGCTGTGGCGGGTCACTTTGATCAGTATGTAATGCCGGTCAGTAATCCCATCTATGATGGCGATGCCCGAAATGTCACCATGGTGCGGCCTATTTATCTGCGTCAAAACCTGCCTGACAAGGTGGATACCATTGTGGGAAAGGTGCCTTTGGGTGGATATGTGAATGGTTTTGCCCTTCAGGCCAGCTATGCCATCAATGAGCGGATGTCCATAGTTGCAGTGAAAGACGGCTATGTGGATTGCAATCCTGACCACACCTTAAACGACCATAACGGCTGGGCTGATATCGCTGCCGGGCTTCAGTATTCGTTTTTGTATATGCCCGAGCAGGATTTCATTTTGACAGGCCGTTTGGTGTACGAGAGCACTACTGGAAGCGATCAGGTCTTTCAGGGCAATGGAGATGGCAATATCAATCCCAGCATACTGTTTTTGAAGGGTTTTAATGGGTTTCAGTTCTCCGGCGCCCTTGGCCTGGTACTCCCCGTGGACAATGATAAGGAAAATACCCTGTTTTATGACTCCTGGCATGTGAGCTATGCAGTTACGCCCTGGTTCCATCCCTTGGTGGAACTCAATCATTTCCATGTGTTGAGTGCAGGGGACAGGGATGTGCCCAAGGCTGGCCTTGGCGCCATCGGTACCCATCAGGAGGACGATCTGGTCGCTGGCATTGCCAAGTTCAATGGCTGTGATATCATCAATTTAGGTGGTAAGCACAGTGATGATAATAGAGACATGGTCACAATGGCTCTGGGTGCCCGTTTCAAGGTGAATCAGTGGGTGGATTTGGGTGCTGTCTATGAGTTTCCGCTTACGGATGATTCCAAAGGCATGTTGCAGGATCGTCTGATGGTGGATGCCATGTTCACTCTTCGCTTCTAATTTTAACCCGTTTGCGAAGTATTTTTTAGCGGGATACCCCATGGTATTCCGCATTTTATTTTTTAGGAGGTCCTTCATGCGCTCCAATAAATTTTTGATCATGGGTTCCGATGCTCGCGTCACCAACCTTCCAGTCAAGGAGGTGAGCCTTCTGGCCCAGGGCAGTCTGCCTGCTTATGGCTATAATCCAGGGGACTTCATCGAACTCCTGGCCGGCAATGTAACAGTAGTGGAAGGCCGGGTGGAGGAGTGTATCACCTGGTTGTCATCCTTTTTGACCAATACAGAGCTGACCCCTGAGTTCAATACCGTTACCTATGGGGCACAAAAGGAGATATTTCAGATATTTAGAAAGACCTCCTTCAACGACACTCACGATGCAGGCCATGGCTGGTTTATGGTGCATCAGATCTTGCCGCCAGGAGGAAGGCATGCGGAGCCGGATACATTAGAGATTACGAATGAAAACAGGCATAAATTTCAAAACAATAACGGCATCATCATAGTGGATGACGGTGGAAGCCCTCCAAAGGTGGCGGATCAATTGCGGGAATGGAACCCTGATGCCTGGGTGATTGCCCTTGGAATCAGCGCCGCCAAATGGGAGTGCTGGGCAGACCACTTCGGTGAGCGGTTTACGCTTTTTTGCAGGCGTTCTGACCTGGAGACCACGCGTATGGAGATGGACAGCGCTATTTTGTGGGAGACCGTTCTTGCCATGACCATCAGAGGGCTTAAGAATCCAGAGGTGGGGCTCTTTGACTTTACGACCAATCGCTTTCGCTGCAATATCGTGGTGGAGATGTACCCAGGCGGTCTGCTTTTTATTACCCCTGAGCACATATTCTTTCGCCACAGAGAGGGCAGGGGGGTGAGGCCTGACAGGGGGGCTTCTCGAGAAAGAGGGTCTGTACCCTGTCATGATACCATGCCGGTGGCCATGCTGGCCATCGACAGCCTGCGTCTGGGCCATGTGCCATCGAATCGTGAATATATCTTTGACTTCTCCAGGCGTGTGCTCACCAACTGGTTTCAGATATTTGATTACGGCTATTACTTTAGTGACAGCTTGGAGTTTCCCAATATAGACTTTAGAGAGACATATCCCAGCGGTGCCCCATGCAGTATGATTGACAGAGGGGATGACAATTACTTTTTTGAGCTGCCTCATATCTCGTTGGAGTTGGATAAGACCCTGGAGCTCCTCTCCAGCCAGCAGTGGACTCCAGAACGAAAGGCTGCGCTCAGAAGTTTTCTGTCCCGCAAAACCTGGCTGTGCAGTCTTCCTGAAAAGAAAAAGGGCATACATCCACCCTATTTCGATGTGATTCTGCGCATATTGGGGCATCTAAAGGACGAGGTAAACCGTAAAAATGGTTTTAAAAGATTGCGCATGTTTCAGCTGGGCAATCTCAAGACCATAGACCCTGCGGAGATCGAGCCGGTGATCACCCTTTACAATGTCATAGACAGCTACATCACCAAGGAAAATTATAAGCGGCCTCTATGTATCGGAGTGTTCGGCCCGCCTGGGTCAGGCAAGTCCTTTTCCGTGGAGGAGGTGGCACGAGTCATATCCCACAGGTTTGCTGTCAATCCATTTGACTTCTTTCAGTTCAATCTGACGCAGTTTACAGGCCCTGAAGAGATAAACGCCGCCATTGACCTGGTCAGGGCGTCTGTGGCACGAGGCAAGATACCCATCGCCTTCTGGGACGAGTTTGACTGCCGTTATGCCGGAGATGAGTTCGGCTATCTGCGCTATTTTCTGCCTGCTATGCAGGATGGCGTGACCTATGTCCATGGCACACCGCGCTATATCGGCAGGTCCATCTTTGTGTTTGCAGGCGGAGTAAAGTCCTCCTGGAACGATATGATGGATATTCTGGAAAAGAGTGACGCAGAGACCCTGCAAATGGTGAAGACCCTCAAGATTCCTGACTTCATGAGCAGACTTAGAGTGGTTTTGGACATAGACGGCATAGAGATACCGGATCGCCTGCTGCGGGATTCCTCCACGCCAGAGGAATTGGAGGAGCTGGAGCGCATTCTGATGAAGCGCGCCCTCATCATAGCGCACCAGATGAACAGCCACTGGAAAAAGGCGGCCAGAAAGACATCAGGCCTGCTTTTACGCCTGCTGTTGGCTGATTATAAATTCGGCGCCCGTTCCATGGAGGCGGTGATAGAGACCAGCCAGGTGGCTGACAAGTTGGTTTACGGCCTGCCTGAGCTCATTCCTCCTCCTGCGGCCCGCATACACGCCCAGTGGCGCGTGGATCTGGAGCGCAGAGTGGATGCAGTGCGAAAGGAGTTAGGGTTGCGGGGAGTCTGGTAGCCGACCTTATTCCTTAAAGAGTGTGCAGATAACAACCTGATAACTGGCGCAAATAGCCTTGTGGTGCTTGAGATATGCCTGTTCTATGCGTTTAAGGCCTTGACTGCTCATGTGCAGAATCTCTCTGTGGCCTGGCCTTGGTTTGTAGGCACCAAGCCCCTGATTCGCCCTTTCAAAGGCGCGGGCATTGGCCGAGACACCTGTGAGCTTCAGTGTCTTGAGCAGGTGCAACAGATTGTCATATCTCCGAGTGATCATCACCTCTTTCATGCGCACAGAAGGCGATATGCTGCATAAAATGGAGTAAAGCCTTTCCCTGCTCAAAAAGCCTGTTGCAGCCAGGTGCTGGGCGTCAAAACCTGCCTCATGCAGGGCAGTTTGAAGCTCTTTCAGGCTTTGGGGCCCAAAAAAGGAGAAGTGGAGTATGCCATGGCCTGCCAGCAGGTCGTAGGCGGCCCTGATGGACCTTTCTGGTGTCTGAAACCATTGAAATGTGCTGTTGGAGGTGATGAGGCCAAATCGTGTTTTGGCACAAGAGAATGGAAGCTCCTCACCATCTGCACATAAAAAGGCGATATTTGTAGGGGCAAGCGGCGCATGAACGGCCTGGGAGAGTGCCTGAAACGATGATCTCAGGCCGTTTTGGGCCTGTTTTATCATGTCAAAGGAGATGTCCAGGGCTGTAAGCCTGTATTCACGGCTGCCAAGGGAATGCTTGAGGTATTCCATGAGTATGGCGGTATAGCACCCTGTGCCACAGCCGATTTCCAAGATATGAAGCGGACTCCTTGAGGAAGGCATGGAAGGGAGCTCAGCCAGCAGCAGGTGCGCCACCTCTCGCTGCACCGAGGCCCATGAGTCATAGCTGTGTGCTGCCCGAGAAAATGAGTCACAGATGGCCTGTTTCAAGATGTCTTGCCTCTTCAAAGCCGTTTTTAATCTTTGCTCAAAAAGCGCTGCATTATTTGGCTAAAATCCTGGTGTAGAAACGGAAGATGCCCTGTGTTCAATATGGCTACCTCAGTGCCCTCAGGGCATTTGGGTATGCGATGGAGTGGAACGATGATGTCCTTTAAGCCATGGCATAGCAGGAGCTCTTGAGGTTGAATGCCCTCTATTCTTGCCGAGTGAGACGCCAGGTAGTTCAGCCCCCAAATTATATCTTGAAGTCGCGTTCGTTGCAAAAATCTTGGTTGCAGGGTCTGGCAGAACCAGGAATAGGCCTCCTGCTGGCCGATAAAACACCTCTTGTAGAGGTGTCGCAGGTAGCTATTTAGGTCCTTTTCTGCGGCCTGAATCTGCATTTCTATCTCATGCGCTGCAAAGGAGTCCCTCACTGCCACCAACACCAGCTTATGAATGCTGTGCGGCAGTTGTTCCTTGAGTTTAAGTGCCAGTAGGCCTCCCAATGACCAGCCCATTACATGGCATTTCAGTCCTTCTTGATTCAAAAGCCCTGCCATGGTCTCGAGCATCCCTGAATGGGGTGCAGTTGGCAAATAGATAAGTCGCCTGTGACCAAAAGAAGGCGGTTGAACGAGGCCTATGCCGTTCATTTCCAGAAAGATCTCAGGGCCGAAACCCAGGCCAGGTATGAGGAGCAGGGGGAGGTCAGAGGACATCTTTTAGTGCGGCTACCAGGGCACGAATGTCTTTCGGAGTATGCAAGGCCGTTAGTGATATGCGCAGCCTGGAGGTCCCCTTGGCCACGGTGGGTGGACGAATGGCCTTTACATAAAAACCTCGCTCAAAAAGCCCCTGTGCGGCCTTTAGACAGGGTTCTTCTGCGCCGATTATGATGGGCAAAATCTGGGAAGAACTAAAGGTCTCAATACCCAGTTCATTTGCCAGCAGTTGCGATAACAGGGCTATATTGCTGTGAATGAGGCTGCGCCGTTTTTGAAGGTGAGGCATGAGTTCCAGGGCTGCCAGATTGGCCCCCACTACGCCAGGTGGCAGGGCGGTGGAGAATATGAAGGATCTGGCATGGTTGATCAACTGGTCTTTGATGGCATGGGAACAGGCTGCAAAGGCGCCGAAGCTGCCAAATGCCTTGCCAAAGGTGCCGATGAGCACATTCACTTCAGGGGCAGCCTGTACATGAACTAACCCTTCCCCTTTTTCCCCGAACACGCCCAGGGCATGGGCCTCGTCTAAAAACAGGTGGACATCATAGCGTCTTTTGAGGCTCAAAAGCGTCTCCCAAGGCGCCATGTCGCCGTCCATGCTGTAAAGGGTCTCTGCCACAATCCAGGCCTTTTTAGCAGAGGGTCTGTGTGAGGCAAGCAGCTCTTCTAAGTGCGCCATGTCGTTGTGCCGAAAGCGATACAGCCTGGCACGAGAAAGGAGTATTCCATCTATGATGCTTGCGTGCACCAATCTATCTGCAAAGACGAGGTCATTTCTGCTGACCAGTGCTGAAATGACGCCTGTGTTGGCCAGATAGCCCGCACCAAAGAGCAGGGCCGCCTCAGTGCCCTTGAAGGCGGCCAGCTTGGCCTCCAATTCGTGATGAAGCCCCGTGTCTCCGCTCATGAGCCTGGAGCCTGTGGCGCCCACACCCCAACGCCCCATGGCCTCAATAGCCGCCTGCATCAAACGGGTGTCCTGTGCCAGACCTAAGTAGTCATTGGAGGAGAAGTCAATGAGCTCACGGCCTGTTATGGAGATGAGTTGAGGGCGGTTCAGCGTCGTGTCAATCTCCTTCCTTAAGCAGGTATCACACGAGGGCTGAAGGGCTATTTTGAGGGGCCCTTTGGGTTCAAGGGTGCGTTTTGTGGGCATGGTGCGAGCTTTAGTCTTTTGAATGGCTGATTTGTAGAGGCATGGCAGCGCCATTCAAACAGGCATCGAGTGGTATTTAATCGTGTTTTAATGGCCAGTAGATAGTAAATGTGCTGCCCTTGCCAGGCTCGCTCTTTACATCTATGAGGCCTTTATTGCTATAGACGATTCCATAGACCGTGGCAAGCCCTAACCCTGTGGCCTGGCCCATGGGCTTGGTGGTGAAAAATGGTTCAAAGATGCGAGAGATGAGATCTGGTTCCATGCCCCTTCCTGTGTCTGTTACAGTGAGTTTCATATACCTGCCTGGTGGAACGCATGGGCAGGGGGCATCAGCTTGTGAGTTTTGATTCGTGGAGGCTGGAATGGTCAGATATTCCGTTGTGATGAGCAGTTGTTTGTTGGGCATGTCATTCATGGCCTCACATGCATTTTGTGCGAGATTTAGAACGATTTGTTCCAAATCCCCTGGTTTTATGAGCACAGGCGGCAGGTCTGGATCGAGCCTTAACTCCAAGGCGACCCCGTGAGTCTTTGCCAGTTCATGCAGGGCGGTAAGGCCATTGAGATAGCCATTGACATTCATGGGAAAGGAGGCCACATGGCACTGTTCTGTGCTGAAGGCCATGAGTTTGTCTATTAAGGAAAGGGCCTGTTCACACCCCTGCTCCATGCGATTTAGATGGGGTGTGATTTGAGGGGTTTCATGGCGTCGCATCAATTCTATACTGCCTTTGACGAAGGTCAGGATGTTGTTGAAGTTGTGTGCAATTCCGTTTACTAACTGGCCTATAGCGGCAAGTTTGCTGGCCTCCAGCAGCCTGGCCTGAAGGGCAGCGTTTTCAGCCTCCATGCGTTTTCGTGTGCTGATGTCGCGAAAGATGCCCACAGTGGAGAGAATCCGTCCATCTTTTTCTTTATTGAGGCTGAGATTGCCTTCAACCCAGACGGTGCGTCCTGTTTTGGAGATAAAGCGTGTCTCCACCTTGCCCAATACCTTGCCGGACATCAGCTCATGAAAGGCGAGATTGCAGTGCTCCCGCTCTTCCGGATGTATGATGTCCATGTATGTAAGGCCTGCAAGTTCGTTTGCGGTGTATTCCAAGGTTCGAAGCCAGGCCGGATTCACATAGGCAAAGGTGCCATCGTTTTTGACGCATTGAATCAGGTCGTTGGCGTTTTCGAAGATGGTTTCGTAATGTATGGTATGCATCATAAGATATTTTCCGTTGGAATATTTCCCATTGGGATTTTAGCTGATTATGGGTTATCAGGGAATATAATTGATTTGGTTGTTCCATTTTTCATTATAATTGAAAGGTCAGAAAAATAAAGGAGGAAGTTTGGCAAAAAAAGCGCCGCTGGTATCGAAACCTGCGGCGCTTTGTAATTCAATTGTAATGTCCTCAGTCGCTGTCAGTCAACTGTCACTTCCACTCCATCATAGTAGATATTGCCATTTAGTTGGTTGTCAGGCTGGTCATCCAGACCGAAGTAGAAGGTGTAGGTGCCGGGAGGCAGTGCTATATTCAGTATTTCGTAGGGTGGCAGTGCGACCGGCATGTATTGAAACACGTTATGGATACCTGCCTGCCAGATGCCTGGTGGGACAAAAGAGAAGAAGCCAAACGGCGTGGCAGCCACCGCCCACCAGTCATATTGAGAGTTTTTGAGTACCCCGGGATCTAATTGTACAGTTACAGAAACCTGTTCAGTATGGCTTATGTGCAGGGTTTTTGTGGCACCATTGGCATAGATATGGGGTGCTGGGGGTCTTTCTTTCTCGGCATAGAAACCGAAAGGCGTGTTGTTCCACCATGTGATGCCGGCCATGCCGTCTTTAGTTTGAGTGAATAGATAACCTTCAAATTTCTGATCGTCGTTTTGATTCGTGATGGTATCATTGAAATCAATGTAGAATTCGATCTTGTGGTCCACCCAGCCGGCTGGATTGGCTACAGATTCTTTTACCTTGCCTCTTACTGCATGGGTCTTGTTGTTTTGATCCGTATATTGGCCGAGCAATGCCCAGAAATCTGAACCGATGACATGTATGGTGCTTAGATTCCGCCAGAGTTTTAAAACACCCTCCCAGCCGTCATGGTTCATGCTATAGGTGCCGATGAAGCTATTGGTGGTTACAGGGCCGCTTATAAGCTGCGGGCCGCCCTGAAGATTACCCTTCTGGTTAATGAAAAAACCAAACGGGATATTGTTCCAATAAGTGATGCCGGCTACGGCGTTTTTAGTGCGAGTGAATAGATAGCCTTCAAACTTTTGGTCATCATTTTGCGTAGCGGTATCATTGAAATCTATATAGAAGGTGATTTTGTGATCCGGATCCGATGCTGGGGTCAAAGGATAGTCCGCTGTGCGCACATAACCGCGCACTCCGTGTTTTTTCCCGCTCCCATCGGTATATGTGCCGGACATATTTGGTGTGCCCTCTATGAAGTTTCCGTCAGCTTTTTGGAGTGTCAGATGGCCTCGCCACCCGTCATGATCGGATTGAAATGTACCTACGAAATCGGCGCGTTGAATAGTCGAGATCCCTCCCACACGCAGGGATGGGTCACCGAACAACATGTATTTGTGAATATGGTGCCACATGGCCGCAGGGCACCAATCACAACCTGCGCCGAAATCAATATGAAAGTTGTTTGCGATATATCTTCTGACAGCATAGTTCCACATATAGCCGAGTTTGGCAGGATGCATCATGTAGCGGTAGCCTTCGAAGAAATATTTATCCAGCATTTGGCTGCCGCCCTGGGTGCCTGTGTACGCACCTATATATGCTACCGCCCCTGTGTTTCTCTTGACAAGAAATTCTTCCGCCATGGAGTCTGAATCATATACTGCCGGCTGCACGTTTGCAGGTTCAGGCATGTGGGCTGCATTAGGATTGGCAGGCCAGCAGCGATGTGCACCATTATAAACAGGGCATTGTGTTAGTTGGTTGAAGACGTGGCCGTTGACATCCATAAATGTGGTGCCAAAGTGGAATTGCGCTGTGCTGCACGCGCCGGCAAAGACTATCGGAAGTTTGTCGCTGTTGGTGAGGGCGGCAAGATCGCTTATGTTGTATGGACCCCATGTGTCAGGACCGCCATGTCCCAGAAAGTTGACAAATCCAAGGCCGCCGTTGATGAAATTTTTGATGTTCAGGGCTGTTGGTTCACCATTGCTGAGGCCGGCGGTCAGACCTACGATGCGTGAGTCATAGAGTTTTGTGGGTGTCAATCCAGCGGCAGCCAGGGTGGTGCTTACGACCTCTTTGGCCTGCCAGCTCCCAGGGTAGTCATGGTATTTACCATCATTATCATCTAGATAGCCTGGTACTATAAGCAGCGCCTTTTGGGACCATTCGGTCTTATAGGCAGCGAATTCATATTGGATTACTTTGTTTACATAGATTGTGACCTCAGCTGTAGTAGATGCAGGCACACGCCCCACAGCCACATCGGGATAGAGGTCTATACCGTCTAAATTGATGCTGGATAGGCTTTCATCATTGAGCGTCCCATTCGCTCCTTGGATCTCACAAAAGATGTTGTTATGGTTTCCGTCCCAATCGTCGAACTCGGTTCCGTTTGCCTTAAACAGATCTGCATAATAGAGATCACTCGGAGCATAGCCGTCCCCCCAATCCTGAGAGTCATAGCCTTTGCAGTATCTGACAGGGAAACGGTCCACATCGCCTACCAACATGACGTATTTTATATTACAGCCCTTGCGAAAGGCGGCGATGGCCTTTTTTATACGTTCAGGGTCATCCCTACCCTGGCTGTGAAATCTCTGCACCAGCTCCTGCCAGCTGTATATACGTGTTGGTATGTCAGTGGCGTCTTTGTGTGCTTTGAGGGGTTTTAGTGCATCTACGAATTGTTCGTCCGCAATAATGAGAAGATCAAATGGAGTGATAAATTCATAGATTTGATGGATGTCAATTATCTGTGGCAATATCCCAATGTTTGGAGGTGCCCATGGTTCGAGTTTTATTGTGGCGTCCTGAGGTAGGGCTGGAGCTGGAGGTAACAGGGTTCCGCCTGGAGGGGTTGGGGAAACGAGTTGATAGTTTAATGTGACAGGAGTGATATTGGTGATACGAGTGTCTTGAGATACAAAGCCTTCTTCATCCGCTGCCTGGATTAACGACGTTTGGGTGGTAGCCAGGAGTGTCGCCCACAAAAAAATGATGGGTATTATAACACGTTGAATGTTTTTCATAACCGTCCCTCCTTATTTTGATAGTATATAAAATATATTTATGTAAATTCAATTGTCAAGTATTGATTAAGACATTTTTTAGGCTCCTTATCCCCGATATTGAGTCATAAATACAAAAACATCATGGATTGCTTTGCTCGCAATGACAGGATGCTGCCTCAAACAGGTCAACAGGAGAGGCATAAGGGGAAAAACAGGCAATGGCCGTTTTCGCAAGTTAGAAAAAGTACAGACACATTCCTGAACAACTTTTTTAATTAAATCTCTTGGGGCGGCAGCGGTGAAGCATTTGTTCCATGCGTCGCATAACTGCCCTCCATGGCAGTATGCGCCGCCGGCGCCCTCGTGGCGCCTATTCCACAAACACTT
>JGI12104J13512_1001106_pt1 | contig 21117 bp, 21 predicted proteins | sample TerdegcTABiofilm_FD_13512 | JGI IMG/M metagenome (IMG submission 13512)
AGAATAATGTGGAAAGGAATTACTTTGAGAGCGTGAAGTAGGTAGGGGCGACCGGCCGGTCGCCCCTACCGCATATTTGATGAGTAATAAAACACATATCAGCTGAGAAAGCTATAATCTACATAACCCCCTATTCGATCATTAGTTTCTTTGTTGAGCGGAATGCGCTGTGGCAGGGGGTTTGGTTTTTTTACATTAAATTACGGAAGTTAGAATGAATAACAACCAGATACATGACCATGAAGGGACGCCAGCAGTAATCGGCGTCTTTGATTCAGGTGTAGGCGGACTGACGGTGGTAAAAGAGCTTCGAAGGCTCATGCCTCATCAGCCCATCATATACTTTGGAGACACCGCACGCACGCCCTACGGCACAAAAGGGCCTGAAACCATTACCAGATATGCCGAAGAGGACAGCCGCTTTCTTTTACAGCAGGGGGCCAAGATCCTGGTGATTGCATGCCACAGCGCCGCCAGCGTTGCAGCTGAGCACATCAAAAAGACCTTTGATGCCCCCCTTTTCGAGGTGATCACGCCCTCCATAGAGCAGGCATTGGCCTTTACAAAAAACAAAAAGATCGGCCTGATCGGCACTCGCGCCACCATAGGAAGCAGGGTCTATGAGGCCAAGATCGGGGCTATCGACTCAGAGATACAGGTCATCGCTCAGGCCTGTCCTTTACTGGTGCCATTGGTGGAGGAGGGCTGGTTCAAGCGCCGTGAAACGCGCATGATCGTCAAAAAGTATCTGCGGCCTCTGAAAGAACGGCATGTGGATACTCTGATACTTGGCTGCACGCATTACCCCTTGTTAAAGCCCGTCATTCAGGAAAAGATCGGCAAACGGGTCACGCTGATAGACCCGTCCCATGAGGTGGCACGCGCTGTGCATACCTATTTGCTGAAAACAGGAGGTCTGGCAGGCGGCCCTACCAGTGTCGCCAACCGTTATTTCTTATCCGACCTGCACCAGACCAATCAGCGAATCGTGCAGACCTTTTTGGGTGAACGGATACAAATCGAACAGGGCGGGCCTTAAGCCCATGCACGATCTGCTTTTGATTCCGGGCGTCTTAATGCGCCAAAATTTAGGAAATGGAGGCAATATGAAACACGATAAAGTGATGGCCTGCTGTCTGGCCGGCATATTGGCAGCGAGCGGCTTAACTGGCTGTTCCACCTATGAAAACCGGGTTGCACCCATACCCCTGCCCTCTGCACAGCGAGACCATGTGGAGGTAGATGGCGTCTTGATCTCAGCCAGGGCATACTTAAACGAAAAGGAGGCCAAGGATGCCTTTGGCTTTGATGCACGGGGTGCAGGCATTTTGCCTGTTCAGTTGGTGTTGGACAACCGTTCAGGCCAGGAGGTCACCATAACTCCAAATCAGACCTTTTTGATAGACACATTGGGGCAGGCCTGGCCCTTACTTCAGTCTCAACAGCTCTATGACAGGGTGGGAAAACATGTGGACATAGCTGAAACAGGCAAGGGCAGCCTTAAGCCTGCTGTCTTGGCAGGCGCGGCAGGTGCCCTGGCAGGTCTGGCCATTGGAGTGGTCTCTGGCAGGAATGTGGGCAGCGCAGCAGGCACAGGGGCCGTAATAGGTGCCACAGCAGGGGCCATAGCAGGCGGGGCCACCAGCAGGGCAGAGCTGGATGAAAGGCTTCGCCAGGACCTCTCTCAAAAGACACTGAAAAACAGGTCCATCAAGCAGGGAGACCTGGCCTATGGTGCCCTGTTTTTCCCTGGTTTTGCTGAGGAGATTCAGGGTATCGTAGCCATAAGGCTCTCTTTGCACATCGGGTCTCATGACCGGATAGTGGAAGTGCCATTGCGCTGATAAATGATCGCATACATTACAGCGGCCCTGATCTTCGGGGCATCAGGCGGATTGAGCCCAGGGCCACTCAGCGTCATAGTCATTCACGAGACCTTGACTCGCGGGTTTCGAGCCGGTGTGCTGGTTGCCCTGTCTCCGCTTTTTACGGATGTACCCATCATGTGTGCGGCAGTCATGCTTTTTTCCAGGCTTCAGGACACCACCTGGCTACAGATAGGGCTGGGCGTCATCGGCGGCCTTTATCTACTGCGGTTGGGCTATAAAAGCCTGATTGTAACCCGTGTGCCCATGCCAAAGGCCCCTGATGTGCGGTTGGGTCCCCTACTGACCGGCATCAAAATGAACTTCTTGAACCCCAACCCCTATCTGTTTTGGTTTACCGTGGCCGGGCCATATCTCATTTCAGGCACTCTTTCGACAAATCTTGCCTTTCTTGCGACATTTTTGTCCGTTCTCATCTGTATAAAGGTCTCCATTGCCTACGGTGTCTCCCGTTTTCGCAGTTTCCTGCACGGCAGGACCTACGACCTGATCATGAAGGCCCTGGCCCTTTGTCTTTTGGGTTACGGAGCGGCCTTTTTGTTCAAGTCATGCAGGCTCATACTCCGGCAACTCCATCTTCTTCCCTTGACATGACCAAGGCAATGTACCATACTTCTTCGATAATTTTTTGTAAGCGAGGATTAGAATGCGTCAACGGGTTTTGAGTGGAATGCGGCCGTCGGGGAAACTGCATCTGGGTCATCTACATGGGGTTTTGCACAACTGGCGGAACATGCAGCATGATTATGACTGTTTCTTCTTTGTAGCCGACTGGCACGCCCTGACCACCAATTATGAAAATCCCTGGTCAATCTCCGGAAACATAGGGGAAATGGTCATGGATTGGATCGCATGCGGCATCGATCCTGAAAAAAGCACACTGTTTGTGCAATCAGACATAAAGGAGCATGCCGAGCTGCACCTGTTGCTCTCCATGATCACGCCGGTCTCCTGGCTTGAACGCAATCCCACCTATAAGGAACAGCAGCAGCAGCTCAAGGAGATGGACCTGGCCACCTACGGTTTTTTGGGTTATCCGGTGCTGCAGGCCGCTGATATCATCATGTACAAGGCCCACAAGGTGCCTGTGGGCGTGGATCAATTGCCTCATGTTGAGCTGACAAGAGAGATAACCCGTCGTTTCAATTACCTTTATGGCGAGGTCTTCCCTGTGCCCGAGGCCCTGTTGGCTGAGACCCCCAAGCTGCCGGGTCTGGATGGCAGAAAGATGAGCAAGAGCTACGGAAACTCCATCTTCCTGTCGGATTCAGACGAGGATATCCGAAGCAAGATCGCCACCATGGTGACAGATATAGAGAGACCCCGCAAATCAGACCCAGGTGATCCTGAAAAACGCTGTGTGGCGTTTCAGCTTCACAAGCTCTATCTTTCTGCCGAAAGGCTCAAGGAGATCGAAGAGGACTGCAAGGCGGCCAAGCTTGGATGTGTGGCCTGTAAAAAGGAGCTGGCAGAGGCCGTAGTCCAAGGGCTGGCCGAAGTGCATGAAAGACGCCTGGCCCTGTCTTCAAACCCGCAAAAGATTCGCGAAATCCTGCTGGAAGGCGCTGAAAAGGCCAGAAAGGTGGCTGGGTCAACCATTTCACAGGTGAGGGATGCCATTTGGATCCAGCGTGCCACATAACCATTGAGGCATTTGACGGGCCGTTAGACCTGCTTTTGCACCTCATTCACAAAAACCAGATAGACATCGCAGACATCCCCATGTCCCTGGTGACCACCCAATATCTGCAATACCTGGACCTAATGCGGGAATTGAATATAGCCATAGCCGGAGAGTATCTGGCCATGGCCGCCACCCTGATACACATCAAGTCCCGTATGCTGCTGCCCAGACCCGAGCCACCCATGGACATGACGGACCCACGCGAAGAACTGGTGAGACCACTTCAGGACCTGGCCCGTTTCAAAGAGGCTGCCTCGGCCCTGGAGTCCCGAAATCTGTTAAATCGGGACGTGTTTGTGCGGACAGGCGCATTCAGGGAATTGCTGGCGGAAATGGGCGAGGATTTCGCTGTAGGGGTCAAGGAAATCGGAGTGTTCGAGCTATTTACAGCCTTCAAAAACGCCATGGCAAGACAAAACGGCGTTCATGTGCTGGAGCTTGACAAGGAGGGCACAAACCTGCCGTCGCACATGGCCCTTCTATCCNGCATCCTGGCGCAGCGGAGGAAGGAATTCTTTTTACAGCTTGTCATGGGCCAGGGCCGNAACCTGATCATATTGACCTTTCTGGCCATTCTGGAGCTGACCAAAATGGGAAAACTACTGCTGTTACAGAAGGATGGGGAGGAAGACATCCTCATCTATTGGGTACCGGTCAATCAGCCCCATGAAATCCCAGACGCCGGACACCCCCATGACAGGACGCCCGCCCTTGCCGGAGGGAATGAAGTGTGGCGGGAATTCGTGAATCCAGTATAATTCGATCATGTCACCATGCAACGAACTGGTAGCCATTGTAAACGAAGCCAACGAGGTCATCGGAGCGCTTCCACGGGCCGAGATGCGAAAAAGACGGCTGCCGCATAGAGCGGTCTATATCCTGGTTTTCAACCAAAGGCATGAGCTGTTCGTACAGAAACGCACCGACACCAAGGACATCTACCCAGGTTATTATGACATTGCAGCAGGCGGCGTGGTATTGAGTGGCGAATCCTGGGAACAGGCGGCACAGCGGGAGCTCTGGGAGGAGATGGGGATTCAAGCCCGACTGACGCCCTTATTCGAGTTTCACCATGCCACTTCTGAGAACGATGTCTGGGGTATGGCCTACATGTGCCTTCACGAGGGCCCGTTTGTGTTACAGCAAGAGGAGGTGGCAGGCGGGGAGTTCATGCCAATCAAGGACATTCTGGCCTTGGCCCAAAGGCATCCCTTTACCCCTGACGGCATGGAGCTTCTTCAGCGCTTCCTGGCACGCGAAGGGTTGAACCATGCACTTTTCACTGCAGATGGTAACTCTTTCGACTTAACTACAAAAGACTAATACGAGGTATGTCATGGAATGGCTTTTAAACCCCGAACACTGGATCTCCCTCATCACATTGACGGCCCTGGAGATCGTGCTCGGCATAGATAACATCATATTTCTTGCCATAATAGTCTCCAAGATGCCCTCACATCAGCAGCCATCTGCCCGCATCATTGGTTTGGGGGCCGCCATGATTATGCGCATCCTTTTGCTTTTATCCCTGACATGGGTGATGCGCCTCACAGAACCCCTGTTTCACCTCTTGGGCAGGGCATTTTCCGGCAGGGACCTCATACTTATTCTGGGTGGGCTGTTTCTTATTGCAAAGAGCTCTCTCGAGATACACGAGAAGATGGAGGAGGCGCGAAGCGGCGGTCCGGATATTCAAATCAGGACAACGGCCTTCTGGGGTGTGATTGTGCAGATCATGCTGCTGGACATCATCTTTTCCCTGGATTCCGTGATCACGGCAGTGGGAATGGCCCGAGAGATATGGATCATGATAGCCGCAATTGTCATAGCTGTGGGCATCATGATGTTTGCCGCAGGACCTATCGGAGATTTCGTGGACCAAAACCCCACCATCAAGGTGCTGGCCCTGAGTTTTCTCATTCTGGTGGGCGTGGCCCTGCTGGGCGATGGTTTTTCATTCCATATCCCCAAGGGCTACATCTATTTTGCCATGGCCTTTTCCTTTGCTGTGGAGATGATCAACATACGCGTGAGAAAGGGCATGTCCTGAATCATGCGCCCTTCGGCAGTGGTCGCCTACCTTCAGGAATGGGCCATCATGCGGTTAGCCGCCTCCAGGTCCTCCGGGGTATCGATCTCCAGCAGGGCGTCCGCCACCCTCACAACTCCGATGGAATAACCGTTTTCCATAGCCCTGAGCTGTTCCAGGCACTCCATTTGCTCCAGAAAACCAGGGCCGAGCCGCACAAACTCCTGCAAAAAAAACATACGAAAGGTATAAAGCCCCAGGTGCCTCAGGTAACCATGTCCCTGAAGCCGGGCTGCTGTATCAGGCCTGTTGAGGGTGCAGAGCACCTGGGCCTGCCCATCCCGATCAAAGGGAATGGCGGCGCGAGAGAAATACAGGGCCCTGCCCCTCTTGTCCACCACCACCTTCACCTTGTTTGGATTGCCCACATCCTCAAGCTTCATTGGACAGGCGGCTGTGGTCATGTGCAGCGTTTCGTCCTCCGACAGCAGCTCGAGCATGGCCCTCACTGCATCAGCGTGTAGAAACGGCTGGTCTCCCTGAATGTTCACAACGATATCCTCGGCGGCAAGCCCAAGGAGACGCGCAGCCTCCGCCACACGGTCCGTGCCGGAAGGGTGAGCTTTTGAGGTAAGAACGGTCTTGTACCCAGCGTCCTGAACGCATTGGAGAATGCGTTGATCGTCTGTTGCCACCACCACATCGTCCAGCACCGGAATGGAAAGGCTGCGCTCCACCACATGCAGGATCATAGGTCTTCCGGCTATCTTTGCCAGGGGTTTGCCCGGAAGACGCGTAGAGGCATATCTGGCTGGAATAACGGCGATTTTTTTACCCATCTTCTATTTCTCCCCTGCCTTTGAGAAGTTGTTCATAAACCCAGCCCCTTGAAAGGCCGGTCAGCTCCGCAAGCACTCTGCTCAAATCCTTCATCGAAAGAGGTGCTTCTTTTGTGATATGCCCTATCAGGCGCAACGCCGACTGGAAAGAGGTGCTTCTTTTGTGATATGCCCTATCAGGCGCAACGCCGACTGTTTGCCTGTTTCAGTCCGCTCTTCATGGCCGTGAATCGCCCCTTCCACCACAATGACCCACTCGCCCCTGATGGGTATCTCCTTCAATCCCTCCTGAACCATGGAAAGCCGGGTAAAAAGCAGGGTTTCATGGAGTTTGGTCAGCTCTTTGGCCAGAAATACCGGCCTATCGCCCAGTACCGAGTAAATGGCTTCCAGGGAGGCCAACAGTCTGTGCGGTGCCTCCAGAAATACCAGGGTGTCCGGTAACGACTGGATATTCTGCAAAAAATGCAGCCGTTCATTGTTTTTTGCCGGCAGAAAACCGCCGAAATAAAAACGGTTTGCAAACAACCCTGATACACTCAAGGCGGTCACAATGGAAGACGGTCCGGGCACCGGAACGATCTGTACGCCATTTTCCCGCATACAGGCCACAAATCTCGCCCCAGGGTCAGATATAGCCGGCGTGCCGGCATCCGTCACCAACGCCGCATTCATACCCTGGTTCAGCAGGCTCAACACCTGCCCGGCGGCATCGAGTTCCCTGTGTTCATGGGCTGAGAGGAGCCTGGCATGGATGTTCAGGTGAGAAAGCAGTCTGCGGGTTTCACGTGTGTCTTCGGCCACCACGACTCCACATTTTTTGAGGGTTTCCACAGCACGATACGTGATGTCCTGAAGATTTCCTATGGGCGTCGCCACCACAAAAAGACAGCCTGGCATCTATTTTCCGTCATGAAGCGACGCGCTTTGTGCGGCCGATACTGAAACAGGCATATGCAACACACCCACACCGCCTTCCTGTTTCAGGACATGTCTGATACGCTGTGCGGCCGTCAGATGTGCAAGTACTGCAAGCAGTGCAAGGGCCGGACGCACTACATCGAAGATCAGGGCAAAGGATATGAAAAATATGCGCTCAAAACGGGTCATCAAGCCGATTTTACACGAAAACCCCAAGGATTCGGCCCTGGAACGGGCATAGCTCACCAAAAGGGAACCGGAAAGGGCGGCCAGCACCAACAAGGCATTCAGCAGGGGCGTATTGCCATACGCCCTTTTTAGGGTATCGCCGGACACCCATGGCGTATAATTATTGGCCCCTGTGTCCTGAAAAAGATAACAGAGCAATCCCAGAAACAGCAATACCTCGGCGTATCTGTCTAATGTGGAGTCAAGAAACGCACCCTTGTTGCCTGCCTGACCGGTTTTACGGGCCAACATACCATCTATGGCGTCCAAAGGCCCCAAAACAGCCAACGCCACTCCGGCTGTCCCTGGAAGGCCCATGATCAACAGCCATGCCACCACTCCGTAACTCAAAAAACCCACCCACGTCACCTGATTGGGCGTAACGCCTCTGACCGCCAGCAGGTTCACCAGAGGCGAAAATACGGCCTGGGCCGCCCTTCTACCAAGATTTTCAAACCAAAGCATCGGGGTTCATGGCCTTCAGGACACCTGCGCAGCGCTCGCAGACATCCGCAAACCGGTTGTCCGATCCCACCGTCTCACTCCATGTCCAGCAACGGGCGCATTTTTGCCCCCTGGCCTTGCATACCGAAATCCTCAGCCCCGGCACATCCTGGCTTTCCCAGATGAGCAAGGCATCCTCCTCAGGCTCTCCGAACTCCAGCTGAGAGACGATGGACAGGGTTTGCAGCAGGGGGGCGTCATCCGCCCCGACCGGCACCACATCCTCCCTGGGGAGCGTGACCACCACTCGACCATCCAGGGCCAGGCCTATCTTCTTCTCCTTTCGGGCCAGTTCCAGGGCCTTGGTGATCTCGAAACGCACCCGCCAGATTTCGTCCCATTTTCTGGATTCGGCGTCAGAAAGCTCGACCGCCCATTCATCATGGCCAAGTTCCGCCAGAAATATACTTTCAGCAGGTTCCTCTGCGGCCTTGTTCAGATGCAGCCAGGCCTCTTCCGCGGTAAAAGACAAGACAGGCGAGACCATGACCAGCAGCTCTCTGGCTATGCGGTAAAGCACTGTCTGAGCGGAACGCCGCTTTGTGCCGTCTGCAAGCTCACAATAGAGCCTGTCCTTTATGATGTCCAGATACAGGGCACTCATATCCACTGTGCAGAACTCATGCACTCTGTGATATATTTGGTGAAATTTATAATCGTTATAAGCAGTTAAAACACGCTTTTTAAGAAGGGCCAGGCGTGCGAGGGCCCATTTGTCCAGGACATCAAGTGCGCTTTCAGGCACTGCATCACTATCCGGATGGAAGTCATGGAGATTGCTGAGCAGATACCGGAAGGTATTTCGTATCTTGCGGTAAGACTCCACCATTCTTTGCAGGATCTCTTTAGATATCTTGATATCGTCCTGATAGTCCTCTGATGCAACCCAGAGCCTCAGTATCTCCGCTCCGTGCTCCTTGATGATATCCACAGGAGATATGACATTCCCAACGGACTTGGACATCTTTTTCCCCTGGCCGTCCACCACAAAGCCGTGAGTCAGCACGGCCTTGTAAGGCGCCCGATGGCGTGTGGCGACGGACGTGAGCAGGGAACTCTGAAACCATCCCCTGTGCTGATCGCTGCCTTCCAGATATAGATCCGCAGGCCAGGACAGCTCAGGCCGCTGTCCCAATACGGCGGCATGGCTGACGCCCGAATCAAACCAGACGTCCAGTATATCCGTTTCCTTTCGAATCCTTTTGCCCCCGCATTTGGCGCAGCAGGCATCGGCTGGCAGCAATTCCTCGGCGGATCTGGCGAACCAGGCGTCCGCACCCTCCGCGGAAAAGACCTCATAGAGCCTTTGGGCCGCGGCCTCGTTCATGAACGGGGTCTCACAGTCCTCACACATAAATACGGTCACAGGCACGCCCCACGCCCTTTGACGGGAGACGCACCAGTCGGGTCTGGCCTCCACCATGCCGCGAATACGGTCCTTGCCCCATTCGGGTATCCAACGCACCTGTTCAATGGCGGAGAGGGCATTTTTCCGCAGAGACTGCTCTCCGTCCATGGCAATGAACCACTGGGCGGTGGCCCGAAAGATCACTGGCCTCTTGCAGCGCCAGCAATGAGGATAGCTGTGAGTCAGGGATTCCGCAGCCACCAGGACCCCTTTGTCCCTCAGCAACTCTATGATTCTTGAATTGGCATCAAAGATGTTTGTACCCGCAAATCCTGGGACATCTGGTGTAAATCTGCCGCGGTCATCCACCGGGGCGTATATCTCCAGGCCATAGCGAAGCCCTGTGGCATAGTCGTCCGCACCGTGCCCAGGGGCCGTGTGAACGCAGCCAGTGCCTGCATCCAGGGTTACATAACCGGCTGTCACCAACAGGCTGTCCCTTTCGATGAATGGATGCAGGAGGTGCATGCCCTCCAGTTCCCTGCCCTGAAAACGGGCCAAGACCCGAGCGTCCATAGGCTCCATACCAGCGGAAAGCAGGGTGGCGGACAGCCTGGCCTCAGCCACTACCCATATCTCTTGCCCGATTTTCACTGCAACATAGTCGAAATCAGGGTGCAGGGCCACGGCCAGGTTTGCCGGAAGCGTCCATGGCGTAGTGGTCCAGATGAGCACAGACACGGGCGAGTCCGCTCCGAATCTTTTGGCGCACCAGGCCTGAAGGTCCTCTTTGGCGGCAAATTTGACGGTGATGGAAGGGGATTTGTGGTCTGCATACTCCACCTCGGCCTCAGCCAGGGCGGTCACACAGGTGGGGCACCAGTAAACAGGCTTCTTGCTTTTGACCACATAACCTTTGAGAAAGATGTCACAAAACTCGCGGCAGATGGCCGCCTCATAGTCATAAGACATGGTGAGGTAGGGATGGGCCCAATCCCCCAGCACACCCAGACGTTTGAACTCCTCCCGCTGAATGTCCACGAACTTCTCTGCATAACGGCGGCAGGCCTTTCGTATCTCCAGCTTGCTCATTTCCTTTTTCCTGGAACCCAGCTCCTTTTCCACGTTGTGCTCTATGGGTAGACCATGACAGTCCCAGCCCGGCACATAGGGGGCGTCAAACCCCTGAAGCTGACGGGACTTGACAATCATGTCTTTCAGCACCTTGTTTATGGTATGCCCCAGATGAATGCGGCCATTGGCGTATGGAGGGCCGTCATGCAGAATAAAACGGGGCTTGCCTTCGCAATGCCTGCGAAGGCGGCTGTAAAGCCCCATTTCCGCCCATTTTTTCAGGGTTTCCGGCTCTTTTTGTGAGAGATTGGCCTTCATTGGAAAGGCCGTCTGGGGTAGATTCAATGTATCCTTGTAATCCATATGTGTATTTTATCCTTTCTGTTCAAACGCGAGATTTAATGGAACCAACGGGCAAACCTGCAAAACCAGCATCAGATGGAGCCGGGTTCGAACCAGTGAAAGACCAGCCTGCCTTCCTTGTCACGAAACGCACCGGCTATGATCAGAATGAGGTCGATAATGACCCACAGCCCGAAACCTCCGAATGTCACCAGCATCAAGATGCCTGTGCCTATCTTTCCCACATAAAATCTGTGGACTCCAAAGGCGCCGAGAAAAAAACAGAATAGAAGGGCTACCAGTCTGGACTTGGGTGAGAAATCCTGTTCATAATACATGCAAAGGCTCCTTCCGCTGGCTTCAGCAATCAAAATGCACCGGCTTTTTTTATTGTAATACAGTTTTTTATGCCAAAATGAAAGGACTCTTTGAACTGAAATCTATAAAAAGTAGCCTCCCCCTTTATTTGACTTTCTGAGCAGGCCAGATTATTATTAATATATATTTTTAGCTAACATATGTAAAAAATATAAGGAGCAGGACATGCAGGCCACAGCAGATAAATTTAAGATAACCCCCACTATCAAGAGAGAAATAGTGAAGATAATAGATGAGCGGATAAGGGAGGCTCATATAACAAGGGAAGACTTTTCTGAATTAAAAGCAATTGTAAGGGATCTTGCCGAAGCTCAAAAAAGGACTGAAGAAGAGGTTCGTAAGCTTGCAATAGGCCTAAACAGAACAAGAGAGGACTTAGGGGGTGTAACAAGGACATTGGGTTATGCCTTTGAAAACGAGGCATACAGAATGCTGCCCAGGCTATTAAAGGAGAAATATGACTTAGAGTTAAAAGAGAGAATTATCAGGGCAGAGATTGGAGGCAAGGAGATAAACTTTTTTGGCAAGGCAGAGAAGCAAGGCAAAGAGGTTTACATAGTAGGTGAAGCCAAGGTAAGGCTTGATGATACAAAGAGGAGGGAAGATGTATTGCAAGAGATACAAGAGAAGATAATGGCAGTGAAGGCAGAGTATGGAGAGGTGGAGATAATGGCCATTTTAGTAACCCATTTTGCCACAAAGGGATTTTTGAAGATGGCAAACGAAAGGGGAATAATAGTAGTGCAGAGTTATGAGTGGAATTAAAGGAAAGATTATAGCCACCGTTGTGTTTGTTACCACACCTTGAGTCATTTCAGCAGCAGTGGGCATGGCATATCTTCAAAAAACCTTGTTCACACAACATCAAATGGCATAAAAACAATTCATAAGAACAATAACAAGATTGCCTTTTGCACTTTTCAATTTGTATTGCAATCCGCCATTTAAGATATATTATTTAATTATTCTAAATCCATCTAAAGGAGGCAATTATGAAAGAGGTTCTCAAAAAGCAGTCCTGGCTGCATCGATTCGCTGTCCCCTGTGTAGCTATCCCCATGCTCCTGTCCATGGCCGGCTGCGGTCTGAATCAGGCCGACAGGGACCTGGTGCAACGTTCTCTTCAAAAGGCCGATGAGGCCAAGGCCTCGGCTGAAAAGGCTGAAAGCGCTGCGCAGAGGGCTGAAAATGCCGCTATGCGTATCGAACCCCTCATATCCTCCACCTCTGATGCTGCAAGAAGGGCTGAAAGCGCTGCCGTAAGGGCGGAGTCTGCGGCAAATCGTGCAGCGGATGCAGCGGAAAGGGCGGCTGCTGCGGCCACCAAGATGGAACGGATATTCGAAAAATCCCTCAAAAAATAACTCTTAAGGAAGCCCTGAGGACAGCCACAAGGCCGGGCAGTCAGCTGTATCAAAATCTATTTTTTGACGGGCGCTGTGCTGACAGGAACAGGAATCCCCTTCTTTTCAGCCAGCGCCTTTTTTACGGCCTGCATGTCCAATGTCCCTCCGTTTTCAGCCACGGCTTCGCAGCCGCTTTTGATGCGCGATACGGCCTCTTCAAGGGGATTCGCGATCCTGTTATCGAAATCCTCGAAGACCTGTAACCAGCACCGGCCGTCACTCCAGCCTGCCTTTATGGGTTCATAGGTGATACGCACCATGGAACCCACTGGCACCAGCCTGAAAAGGGTGGCGATGTCCTCAGGGTAGAGCCTGATACAGCCATGGCTCACTCTTCTGCCCACACCCCACGGCTTATTGGTGCCATGAATGCCATAGGAAAGCCTGGAAAGCCTGAAGATATAGTCTCCCAAGGGATTGTCCGGGCCTGGTGGCACGAATGCAGGGAGCTCCGGGTCTTCGGTGCGAATAGACTCAGGCACATACCAGGTGGGGTGTATATCCGCACTTTTTATGGTATAGACCCCCAGTTCCGTCAGCAACCCCTCTCTGCCCACACCCACTGGCGCTGTGAACACATACTCGCTGGCCCCATCGAAATTGAAATAATAAAGCCGCATCTCGGCCAGATTCACCACAATGCCCACTGAAAGCCTGTCCTGAGGCAGCAAAAACGCCCCTGGTACCAATGCCTTGCCGTCTTTTGGGGCAAGCCATGGGTCAACACCTGGATTGGCCGCTGTTATCTGGTTGTAGCCCAGGTCGTAATCCCTCGCTATGTCCAGCAGGGTGTCATCTTTGTTCATGACCACCCAGCGGGTAGCGCCATAAAGGGCCTGATTTGAAACGAGCTCAAAGGTACGCAGGGCCCACCCGTCAGCGCAATTAAGACAAAAAAACAACAAAAACAGCGTGATCTTTGCAGACATGTCTCAATTTCCTTGCAAAATCAAACAATTTGGTCGATAAATATATAAAAGCATATTTAGAAGTACAAAATAACATACTTCACTGCGGATTGACCATGACAAAAGACGAACTTTTCAAGGGAGTAGAGGTGCTAAATGGAACCGCTGTTTTGAAGGTCTCCACCAACGCCATGGAGGTGGTGCTTTCGCCGGCCAAGCCTGGCACGGTCCTGAAGGCCACCAAGGCGGAACTGCAACAGCTCCTGCAGGAAGCAGGCATTACTCATGGCATACTTGCCTATCCTGATATAGAAGGCACCTCATGGGTCATCGCCAGGGGAAAGGGCCCTGAAAAGGGAGAAGATGCCCAAATCGTCTTTGACGTGGAGATTCCGGCAGACCCCAAGGACAAACGCATTATCTGCTGTGTAAAGGAACAGCAGTTGGCCAGGAAGTTGCCTCCGGGCCCAGGTGTACCGGGTTTTAATGTCTTTGGTGAAGAACTCCCTGCGATTTCAGGCAAATGGGTGGTCTTCAAGGCCGGAGAGGGGACAGAGGTCGTGGCCGATGACATGACTCTGAGGGCCGCTCGCTCTGGCAAACTGGAACTGAAAAACGGCAAGATCTGCGTGATCGAAAACTATGTGTTCTCAGGGGACTTGACCAAAGACATCGGTGCAGAGGGGATACACTTCACCGGCAAGCGATTGGAGATAACGGGTTCCATCAAAATGGGGGTCTCATTACAGGTGGACGGAGACCTCATCGTAAAAAATGATGTGGAGGATGGGTGCAATATATCTGTTCAAGGGAATTTGGAGTTAGAAGGCGCCCTGTATCCTGCCTGTTCCAGAGTGGAGGTGAAAGGCAATCTGACCTGCACCTCCATAGAAAGCCCTCGCAGCCTGGCGTGTGCATTGCTTGAAGACGAAAAGGCCAAGAAGGCAAAAAAGGAATACGACCATGAGATCGCCATAAACGGTGATCTATCGGTCAAACGCAATATCGAAGACGGAGTGAGATTGATGATTCAAGGTTCCGTGAGCGTGGGAGGCATCATCCGTTCCGAAAAGACCGAGATCAGAATAGGAGGTAACCTCACATGTAACAGCGTGGAGAAGGCGTATCTCTTCGTGGAAGGGGATCTCATCGTCACCAACTATCTTTTGGATGCCCGCTGCTCTGTAAGGGGGGATGTGTATGCTACGCAGGGCAAGGGCATGATAGCCGGCGGAATACTGCGGGCAGGAAGGTCCATCGAGGTAAATATCCTTGGAAACGAGGCCAACGTGCCTACGGAAATATATGCAGGGAACGACCCTGTACTCATTCAAAAATATGAAAAGACCGTTCAACAGATAGAGGAGCTAAGCGCCCAGCTCCAAAAGATCACACAAGGGCTCAAGACCATAAAGGCATTGGAGGCCAAGGGGCCTTTAGATGAAAGGAAGGCCTTCATCAAACAGACACTTAAAAAGGCCATGCTGCCCGTGGTAGAGGAATTTCATGCCCAAAAGGCTGTCTTGGCCAGCCTTGAGACAGAACTGGCAAACCTTTCCACTGCCACCATAATCGTGCGTAAAACAGCTTACATGAACACCGAAGTGCACATAGCAAATACATTTTATCCTGTCAAAAGCGATCTTTCGGAGCTGAGGTTTTATGTAAAAGACGGCATTCTGGAGGCAACACCCCTGCGATGAACAATAAGGGCCGGCGGGTTCTTCCTGGCAAAAGACCCGTAAAGGTTCTTGACTTCTCTTCAAGGGTTGTTTATATTGGCTGCCAATTATTTTGCATAATGTGTTGCCTTGAGTTTTATCAGAGATTTCAATTTGTTGTGGGGCTGTAGCTCAGCTGGGAGAGCGCTTGAATGGCATTCAAGAGGTCAGCGGTTCGATCCCGCTCAGCTCCACCAATTACTTACATTACTTACACGGCGGCTTAAAAATTGACGAGTTATAAAAAAGGATGGCCGAGGAGGTTATTCTTTTTATCCCCTTGTTTATACATCTGATTTATGTCAGAGCCTTCTTCCCCTGTATGAACAAGGGTTTTTTGCGTTTTAAGGAGGTCTTGTGCCCAAAGAAACACCACATGCCCACACAAAAGAGGATTTCAAGGAGCTGGAGCTGGCCGTCAAGACCACCAAGGAAATAGTCATAAAATTCATAGAAGTTGACAAGATCTCGCCTGCTTCCTTTCCTGATGTCTTCAACACCATATTTGAAACCGTGTGCAGGGCCGTCAAATCGCCGACAGGCCGGTCACAGGCGTAGGGGGCGCAATACCCTTGCCCCACCCCAATTTGCCCCTCAATATCTCAAAATAATCCCTCGAGGGCGAACGCACCAGCTTCAGCATCCTGTCTGCGCGTCGTATGAGGACCTGTCCGCCTTTTTGCAGCTCGTGGTGATTCTGCCCGTCTATGATGAGGGTTATCTCCTCATTCCACTTCCGCACATCCATGCGGATGGTCATATGGACCGGCAGGATGACAGGCCTTATCCCAAGGGCGAATGGACAGATAGGTGTCACCACAATGGCCTCCAGAGACGGATGCAGAATGGGGCCGCCGGCTGAAAGGCTGTAGGCGGTGGAACCGGTGGGCGTAGCAACGATCAGGCCGTCTCCCCTGTAGGACGCAAGAAACGCCTCATTCGCCCATACCGGAATCTCGATGATCTTGCCTATACTGCCCTTGGTTACAACCGCCTCGTTCAGGGCCACGAAATGCATGGCCTGGCCTTCAAAGGGCAGAAGGGTCACCTCCAGCACCATCCGCTCCTCCAGCTCGAAGGCACCGGAGCAGAGCATCTCCACCACAAGGTTCAGCTCATCTGCGGCAAATTCGGTCAAAAAACCCAGGGCACCCAGATTGATCCCCAATATTGGAATATCGAAGTCATAGGCCGCTGCGGCTGCATGGAGAAGTGTGCCGTCTCCACCAAGAACCACAGCCATGTCCGTTGTATCGCTCAATTCGCCCCTTGTGGTTGCCACGCCTCGCGCCTGAAACAACTCCTCCAGACGCCGGGCGCAGGCAACAGCCTCCTGAGAGGCATGTTTGAGAATAACGGCTATTCTGCCTGTAGAGGAAGACATGGCTGTATCAGCGGGGCCTGCGAACGGTCAAGGCCATCTCGATGAGTCTATCCAGAAGCCCTGAAAAGGAAATACCCATTGCCTGAGCCGCCTGGGGCAAAAGACTGGTGGGGGTCATGCCGGGGATGGTATTGGTCTCCAGCACAAAAAGCTCCCCTGCCTCGGTTAAAATCATGTCCGTGCGGCTGTAACCCCTGAGCCCCAATGCCCTGTGAGCCCTGACAGCCAGTTCCTGGGCCTTGTGTGCGATATCTTCGTGAACAGGCGCGGGGCACAACTCCTGAGTAGCCCCTTTTCGATACTTGGCTTCGTAATCAAAAAAGGCATAGGATGGATTGGGCCGAATCTCCACGATGGGGAGGGCCGTGAGTTCCTTGAGGCCCAGGACTCCGGCGGTCAACTCCCTGCCGGCAATAAACCGTTCGACAACCACCTGTTCGTCCCACTTGAAGGCCTCCTCAAGGGCGGGAATCAGGCCACTCGTGTCCTCGACCTTACCCATGCCGATACTGGAGCCCTGATTGGCAGGTTTTATCATCACAGGCGTGCCCAACCGCCTTTGCACATCCTCCACTGAAAGGCCGTCCATTCCATCGTACACCAGCCAATCCGGAGTGGGGATGCCGGCATTTCTATACATGACCTTGCTGTAGTGTTTGTTCATGGCAAGGGCGCTTCCCAGCACTCCGCTGCCCTGATATGGAATGCCGAGCAGGTCCAACAGGCCCTGGACAGCACCGTCCTCGCCAAACCTGCCATGCAGCAATATAAAGGCTGCATCCAGGTCATTAGCCCGTTCCACCAGTCTCGGCAGGTCGGTGGCCGTATCGAAGACCTCCACCTCATACCGCTCCTTGTTCAATGCCTCGATCACCCCTTTTGCGCCGGAAAGCGAGACCTCCCGTTCCGAGGAGATACCCCCACACAGCAGTGCCAATCTGATTTTTTTATGCTGATTCATAGCCTCTCTGACAGATGTGCCTTGTAACAGGCAACAGATTTTAAAATATTACATGTAATCTTGAGACAATAACCTGTCAAGACAGGCAACTGCCCCAAATTCCAGGACGGAATCTGTCATAAGAGTAATAACTCCTTGTTTAACATCGACAACAAACAGGCAACTTGTTCCTTTACAAATTCACTTTTTAAAATTAAAATTGTCAATTACTGTCTCCCTCGATGTCGCGGCCCGTGCAGAGATGGCTGAAACCAGGCCTGAAGATCTTTTTAGACTGTATCCGCCGCCGTTAGTCCTGAATGAAATCCAATACGCCCCTGCCTTTTTCCGTTGTGATATTTTCAGGGTTCCCAGAAAGGAGATGGAATGCATAAAATCCATGTAGTAAGCCTGGGCATATATGAAGACGACATCGGTCCAAGGGCAAGGGAACTGATTCGTTCCGCCCGATTCATTGCCGGCGGCGCCAGACATCTCGATCGCCTCGCCCCTGTTACGGCATGCCGAATTCCTCTTGCCAGGGACATGGACCAGGCCATTGAACGCATTCGAGACTGTCTGAAGACAGATGATGTGGTGGTATTGGCCTCAGGAGACGCCCTGTTCTTTGGTATCGGCCAGAAATTACTCGAAAACTTCGATGCAAACCACCTCATTTTTCATTCAAACATCACCACGGTTCAGGCAGCCTTTGCAAGACTCGGAATGCCATGGAATGACGTCATGACTGTAAGTCTGCACGGCAGGGCATTCAGTGGCCTCAGATACGCCTTGTTGCGTTCTGAAAACAGGCCCATAGCGGTCTTCACGGACTCCGTCAACTCCCCTGCAAAACTCGCCCTGTGGCTTGAAGAAAACGGCCTTGAAGACACGACCGTTTTCATTCTGGAAGAACTGGGCGGCCCGAACGAACGAATCCGCCGTATGTCCGTGAGGGAGATGCAGGGGCAGGAATTTTCGCCCCTAAACCTCGTAATAATCGATGCAAGACCATCGAAACCCATGCTCTTCCCCGGTATGCCTGAAGAGGCATACGCCCACAACTCCGGCCTCATAACCAAAAGAGAGGTGCGCACCATAGCTGTCTCCAGACTCATGCCGTTACATGACCAGATATTTTGGGATATCGGCGCTGGAAGCGGCTCCATAGGGCTGGAAGCCAGCCTCTTTCTGCCCAAAGGCATGGTTTTCTGTGTGGAAAAGGACGCACAACGCTGCCTGATGATTGAAGAAAACCGTAAAAAATATGGCCGGCTCAATGTAAAAACCATACAAGGCAACGCCCCCGAGTGCCTGGCGGACCTGCCCGATCCGCACCGTATATTCATAGGGGGAGGCGGAGAGCGCCTGCAGGACATCCTCGATATCTGCTGGCAACGCCTGGAAATCCATGGTAAATTGGTTGTATCCGTCATACTCCTGCAAAACATTTGCATCGCCCAGGAATTCTTTCAGGACAAAAACCCGGAGGCCATTCACATACAGATATCCCGTTCCAGGGCGTTGGCCTCCTCCGCCTATGCCAAGGCCGAAAACCCTGTATGGCTCTTTGTGGCGGAAAAGGCAGGGCACTCATGACTCAGGCATCGGGTATTTCAGGACAACAACACAATCTTGAGAGGCATGCGGCAGCGTGCCCAACAGGGGAGAGGACAGACATGAAACAATCCCCCATTTTATTTGTGGGAGCAGGGCCGGGAGACCCGGAACTCATCACTGTAAAGGGCCAACTGGCGTTACAACGGGCTGATGCCGTTTTCTATGCCGGCTCCCTGGTATCACAGGCAGTGCTTCAGTGGGTGAGACCCGGCACTGAATGCATAGACACCGCTCCCATGGCATTGGACGCCATCACCAGCGGCATGATACAGCGATATGAGGCCGGTAAACGCGTGGTGCGGCTGCACTCAGGAGACCCCGGCATCTACGGTGCCATTAACGAACAGATCGCCTTGCTCAAGAAAAAAAACGCGGCATATGAAATCATTCCAGGGGTCACCTCAGCCCTGGCCGCTGCAGCTGCCATGGGCTGCGAATTGACCGTGCCTGACGCCACACAGACAGTGATCCTCACGCGACTCAGCGGCAGGACACCTGTTCCAGAGACAGAGACCCTGGAGCGATTGGCCAGACATAAAAGCTCTATGGCCATCTATTTGAGTGTGCACAGGATTCACGAGATATGCTCCACCCTTGCCAGCATATACGGCGAGGAGGCGGAGGCCGTAGTGGCGCACAGAATAAGCCTGCCCGATGAACAGATATTGCGAGGCACATTGAAGACCCTGCCGGATCTGGTGGAAAAGGCTGATATAAAACGTCAGGCCCTGATCCTGATCGGGCCATTTCTCAATGCGGACTCCAATGCCCGCTCCAGGCTCTATGACAGCTCTTTCAGCCACGGATTCCGCCCATAACCGTATATTTATTCTGGCTCTGACACCCGGCGGCATGGCCCTGGGAGGCCGTGTACAAAGGCTGTTACAGTCAACAGGCGCAAATGTCACCCTTTGGCTGCACAGAACCCTTTTGACAGCCGAAAACTGTTGCAGTGGCGGCGATACAGCGGCGGCAAAGGGATTCGACAGCCTTTCGCCTGTAATAAAACAGGCCTTTGAATGCAACATCGATCTGGTCTGCATCATGGCTGCGGGCATCGTGGTGCGCTCCATAGCGCCGTTCATCAAGGGCAAGGATCAGGACCCTGCGGTTGTGGTAATGGATGAGGCCGGCAGGTTTGTAATCAGTCTGCTTTCGGGGCATATAGGCGGGGCCAACGACCTGGCCATGAAAGTGGCGGGGCTTATAAACGCAACACCTGTGATCACCACGGCATCAGACGTAAAAGGTCTTCCCGCCCTGGATGTCCTGGCCCAAAAGGCTGGGCTGGTCATTGAGGACCTGAAGGCCGTGAAACGGGTGCAATCAGCCCTCTTAAGGCATAAACCGGTTTATGTCCTGAATGAACTGGGCGGTATTTCAGAAAGTCTTCGGGCCTACGGCCTTGATAATCTGCATTTTTTAGATAATTTGCCTGTGGTTGGGCATGAAACGGGTATATACGCCGGTTTCCGAACCATGCCTCACCTGAAGAATTGGCTGATGCTCCGGCCCAAAGAACTGGCGGTGGGAGTGGGTTGCAATCGGGGCACAGAGGCGGGGGAGATCCTCTCAGCCATCAAGAAGATATTTGAACGGTTCGAGTTCTCCCTGACGTGCATAAAAACATTTGCCAGCATAGATGCGAAACAGGATGAAACCGGTCTGCTCGAGGCGGCGAATAAACTGAGGGTTGAAATCGTATGGTATTCAAAAGAACAGCTGAAAGAGATAAAGACGCCGAATCCATCCAGCACAGTGGAACGGCACATGGGAGTGGCCAGTGTGTGCGAGGCGGCGGCCCTGCTGACAGCCCGGAATGCAGGCCACATGAATGCCCGGCTCCTGATTCCCAAACAGAAGGCGGGGAACGTGACAGTGGCGGTGGCGGGCCCATGCTCTACA
>JGI12104J13512_1001108_pt1 | contig 21060 bp, 14 predicted proteins | sample TerdegcTABiofilm_FD_13512 | JGI IMG/M metagenome (IMG submission 13512)
AGTTGTTATGTAGGTTCAGATAAAGAACTGATTGGACTTGAAGGTGTATATAACTGGGGAAGTAGATTTGCAGGTCAGATATGGAAAAATGTTATGGCAGAACTTATTAAAATAAAAAAACCAGTAGATTGGGAGAAACCAGAGAAAGTTGTTTATGGTAAAGTTTGTAGTGATAGTGGCCTTTTACCAACACCTTTTTGCACTAATATTAAATCTGAAATTTTTATAAGTGGTTATGAACCAAAATATGAATGTCCTATTCATAGAAGTGAATATATAGATGTAGCAGTTTGTATTGATTCAGGACTTTTGTCAACATCCTGTACTCCTAAGGATAGAATTGAAATTCGAAAGTTCTTAAAAGGTGAAGAACCAAAAGAATATGATGATGCCTATTCATGTGATTTTGATGTTCTTATTTTCCCGAGTGGTGTTGTTAAAACAAATATGATGATAAATTTAACAATAAATTTAAAAAATTCTTTGGCAGAATATGTAGAAATTTATATAAATGATGAATTGAGTATTATTTTAACAAAAAATAACTTGAATTATGCCTTTTCATTTGAAAACGAAGGTATATATGAAGTTTTATTTGTTCTTAGAGATATAAATGATAATGAAATATCTCATATAAGAAGGATGATTCAAGTCACAAGTGAATAATCTTTTTATATCTTTTTATTGGCATTTTCATCAGCCTTATTATAAGGATTTAATTGATAATATTTATCTATTACCATATACTAAAATTCATTTACTGAAAAATTATTATATGATGGCTAAAATAGTCGAAAAAAACAGGATAAAAACAAATTTTAATTTTACACCGATATTACTTGAGCAAATAAATGATTATGAAGAATATAATTCAAAATGTCTAATAACTGAATATAGCAGTATGAGTTTAAATCTTCTCGAGGATAATAAAGAACAAATTGTAAAAAAATTATTATCATATTTATCTTCAAATAGTTTGAATAGATTTGAAAGGTTGAAAGAATTATCTTCAAAAGAGACTAACGATTATAAAATAGAGGATATTTTAGATTTAATAACTATATTTAATCTTTCTCTAATTCCAGATTTAGAAAAAGATGAAAAAGTTAAATCCATTGAAGAAAAAGGAAGAAATTATGATGATGAAGATAGATATTTCCTTTTAGAAAAACAAAATGAGATAATAAAAAAGGTTTTACCATTATATAAAGAACTATTTAATGAAAATGTAATTGAAATAACAACATCTCCATATTCACATCCTATAATCCCATTGATAATTGACACAGATATTGCTAAGAGATGCGGTGAAAATAATTTACCTGAAGATAGATTTTCTCATCCAGCAGATATTTATGAACAGATAAAATTGGGGAATGAGATATTTATGAAAAATTTTGGTAAATTTCCTTCAGGAATATGGCCACCAGAAGGAAGTGTTTCTAATGAGGTTATAGATATCTTTATTAATAATGATTTTAAATATTTTGCAACTGATGAAGATATACTTTTAAAAACATTAAAATCAAATACCAGAGATAGTATATATAAAACATATTTTGTAAAAAGAGATAATAAAAAAATATCTATAATTTTTAGAGATAAAATTTTATCAGATTTAATTGGATTTAGATATTCCTCAATGAATGAGTATGATGCAGTGAATGATTTTATATCAAGAGTAAATAGTATAAAAGAAAATTTAAATAGTGATAGTTGTTTAATTGTTTTATTAGATGGTGAAAATCCATGGGAATTTTATAAAAATAATGGTTTTGATTTTTTAAATCTTCTTTACACTACACTTTCAAAAGAAAAAAATGTAATTTTAGCTACAAATAGTGAAATTTTAGAATCAGTTAAATCTGAAGAGATTGATTATATAGAATCTGGTTCCTGGGTTAATGGTGATTTCAAAATCTGGATTGGGGATGAAGAAGATAATTTATCTTGGAGTTATTTAAAGAAGATTAGGGATGATTTTGAAATTTTAGACGATGAAAAAAAGGAGAAAGTGAAGAAAAATTTATTTATTCTTGAAGGTTCAGATTGGAATTGGTGGTATGGAAAAAGTTATGAAAATAAAATAAAAAAGGATTTTGACTATCTTTATAGAAGGCATATGCTTTCATTTTATTTGTCATCTGGATTAGATGTCAAAAATTTTGTATATAAGCCAATAATTTCAAATGAGATTAATTTTATAAATTTAAAGGTTAAAGGTTATGTAAATCCAAAGATTGATGGAAAGATTACTGATTTTTATGAATGGGAAAATGGATTTCATTATGATAAAGAAGAGAAACTATCAGAAATTCATTCCAATGATAGATTTTTAGAATATATAAAAGGTGGTTTTGATAAAGAAAATTTATATTTAGCAATAAAATTAAATAATAATTTTCAAAATTTTAAAATAGATTTGTATCTAAACCCAAAAGATGAAAAATATAAATTAACTTTTATAAATGAAAATAATAATTTTTCTTTATTGAATAACCTATCAATAGATGTTGAATATTTTTTTGATAAGATTCTTGAAATAAAGATTCCATTTTTTAATGAAATTTTTTATGAAGATAGCAAAATTTCTTTTTTTGTTATCTTTAATCTAAACAATAAACTAGTAAGTAAAATTCCACAAAATGGTTTTTTTATAATTGATACTGATGAAAAAAATATAATTTCAGAATGGGTTGTATAATATGAAATATCTATTGATTATGATTCATAATCATCAACCAATTGGAAATATTAAAGATGTTATTTTGAAAGCATTTTATAACTCTTATATTCCATTTTTAGAAAAAGTATTAAAGTATAAAAATGTAAATATTGCTCTGCATACTTCAGGCGTTCTTTTTGAATTTATGGAAGAGAATAATATCAAAGACTATGAAGATTTAATAAAAGAGTTATTGAAAGAAAATAGAATAGAACTAATAAGTGGCACATTTTATGAAGCTATATTATCTTTAATTCCAGAAGAGGATAAGATAAATCAGATTAAAAAAATGAATAATTATCTTTCAGATAAATTTAATTTTATACCAAAAGGAATATGGCTAACAGAAAGAATATGGGAACCAGATTTACCTAAATATATAAAAAAAGCAGACATTGATTATACTTTGATTGATGATAATGCCTTTAGAAAATTAGGATTTGATAATAAATCTTTAAATCATTACTATATTACAGAAAATGAGGGTTACCCATTGAATATTTTTCCAATACAAAAGAAATTAAGATATTTAATACCATTTAGAGATGTTAATGAAGTTTTATCTTATATTAGAAGTTTTGATGATGATTCAAATATTTTTACATATGGTGATGATGGAGAAAAATTTGGCTTATGGCCAGGAACTTATGATTATGTTTATAAAAATGGATATCTTGATAAATTTTTATCAAATTTGAATCAATGTGAAGATATTAAAACTATAAAATTTATTGATATATTAAATAAATTTCCCCCAAAAGATCGTGTATATTTTAATGTCTCTTCTTATGAGGAGATGGAAGAGTGGTCAAATGGTAATTTTAGAAATTTTCTTTCAAAATATAATGAATCAAATAAAATGCATAAAAGAATGTTATTTTTTAGAAATAATATAAATGTTGAGAATAAAGAAGCTTATAATCATTTACTCAAAAGTCAATGCAATGATGCATATTGGCATGGAATTTTCGGAGGTTTGTATCTTCCACATTTAAGAGAAGCAATATATGAGGAAATACTTGATGGTGAAAATTCTTTAGACAAAAGAGATGTTTTTAAAATTGAGGATTTTGATAAGGATGGATTCAAAGAAATAATTTTTATTGGAGAAAATTTTAATCTTTTTTTACACCAAAAAGGAGCAAGATTAATAGAAATAGACAAAGTTAAGGATAAGAAAAATTTATCAAATATTATAACAAGATATAAAGAAAGTTATCATAATAAATTGTTAGAAGAGATAGAAAAAAAAGTAGTTGATGATAATGAGATTAAAACAATTCATGACTCTTTTATTATAAAAGACAGAAATGTTGTTTCCTATTTGAAATTTGATAATTATTTTAAGGAAAATTTTCTTATCCATCTTTTAAACAATTTAGATGATTTAAAAAACAGTGTTCCAATATTAGAAAAATTTAATTATAAAGTGTTAAATTCAAATAAAATTGAGTTTTATACAAATGAAATAACCGTTACTTATGAGATAGATGAAAAAATTAAATATAGTTTAAAAGTTCCAAAAAAATCTGATTATCTTGCTGTTGAAATGAATTTATATTTTCTTGAGGATAAAGTGAAAATTGAAGAAGATTTAGTCATCTTTAATATTAATGATAAAGAGATGTATATTAAAACAGAGAATTCTTATAAAATTTTAGATGAAAAAATATTAACTATATCAAGTTCTGAAAGTGGTATAGAAAAAATATATCAAGGAACAACCCTATTTTTTATTTTTTATTTAAAAAATGATATAAATTTAATTAGTATGGAGATAGGAGATTTATATGAAAAATAATCTATTTATTTTTTTACATTCTCATCTTCCTTTTTCCTTGAATAAAGGAAGATGGCCTTTTGGAGAAGAGTGGCTATTTGAAATAGCTCTTTCAACCTACTTACCTTTATTAAAAATTTTCCTTGAATTGAAGGATGAGAATATAAATTTTCATTTAAATTTAGGCTTAACTCCTGTTTTAATTGACCAATTAAAAAGTGAATATTTTAAAGAAAAATTTTTAGAATATATTGAAATAAAAGAAAAAAGAGGACTATCTGATTATGAAAAATATCAAGATGACAATAATATAAAAGTTTTAGTAAATCACTACTTAGAAGAGTTATATAGTTTAAAAAATTTATTTATCAAAATAAATTTTGATATAGTAGGTGCTTTCAATGAACTTCAAAAAGAAGATTATCTTGAGATAGCAACATCAGCAATTACTCATGCATATCTACCTTTGTTAAAATATGATGAATCAAGAGACTTACAGATAAAAAATGGGATTATTGTACATAAAAACTATATTAATAAAGATCCAAATATAATTTGGCTGCCAGAATGTGCTTACAAACCAGGTATAGAAAAAATTTTAAAAGATGTTAAAATCAACTTCTTTATTTTAAATTATCACTCATTAATTGAAGAGGATAAAGAAATTTTCAGATATGGAAAAGGAGAGATGAAGTTTGATTTGAAAGATAAATTTTCAACACTTTTTTTATACAAAACAGATGAAGGCCCTTATGCGTTATTAAGAAATCCAGAAACAAGTGAAAAAGTTTGGTCAAGAGATTATGGTTACCCTGGCGATGGAGATTACAGAGAGTTTCATAAAAAGAGTGAAAATTCTGGATTTCAATACTGGAGGATAACTGATAAAAATATATCTCTTGGAGATAAAGAATATTATAATTTTGAAAAAGCAGATGAAAAAGCGAAGATTCATGCCTTAGATTTTAAAAACAATCTTGAAAAAATATTTGTTGATTTTAATCAAAATTATAACTTAGAAGGTATAATTGTTTGTGCTTATGATACTGAATTATTTGGACATTGGTGGTATGAAGGAATTCAATTTATGAAGGAGTTGTTGAAATTGAGTAGTAATTCAGAAATATATAAAACTATGACAACAAAAAATTTAATTGAAGATGTACCAATAAAGAGAGGGAAATTTTCTGAAAGTTCTTGGGGATTAGGAGGATTTCATTATACTTGGTTCAATTCTGAAACCATGTGGATGTGGGAAAAAATTCATGAGATAGAAGATATTTTTATGAAAATAGGTAATACTGATAAAGATAAATTAAATTCTCTCTTAAAAGAGAAATTTTTATTAGAGAGTTCTGATTTTCCATTTCTTGTGACTACTTCTACAGCAAAGGATTATGCAATAAATAGGTTCAATGAACACTATAATAAATTTAAAATGTTACTTGAAGAAAAAATAAGTGTAGATGAAATAAATAGAGATGATTTTATTTTTAATAATGTTAACTTAAGGAGGTTTTAATGCCAGAATTAAGGAAAGATCCTGTAATAGGAAGATGGGTGATAATTGCAACAGAAAGAAATTTAAGACCAAATGATTATGTTATAGAAAAAGACGAAAGTATAAATGATTTAAGTAAATGTCCTTTTGAAGAAGGAAATGAATCTATGACTCCTCCAGAAATTCTAAGTTATAGAGATCCCAATACAAATAAAAATGAAAAAGGATGGTGGATTAGAGTTATCCCAAATAAATATCCAGCTTTAAGAATAGAGGGAGAATTAGATAAAAGAGGGGTTGGAATGTATGATATGATGAATGGAATAGGTGCACATGAAATTGTTGTAGAAACTACAAATCATTTTGAAGAGATGAGTGATATGCAAGAATCTCATATAGAAGAAATTATCTGGGCATGGAGAGATAGAGTTATTGATTTAAAAAAGGATAAAAGATTTAAATATATTTTGATATTCAAAAATAAAGGTTCTCAAGCAGGAGCTTCTTTAAAACACCCGCATTCGCAAATTATTGCTTTACCCATTGTCCCTATTAGAGTTTTCCAAGAATTAGATGGCTCGAGAGAATATTATAACTTTAAAGATAGGTGCGTTTTCTGTGATATCATTCAACAAGAAATAGAAGAAAAAGATAGAATGGTTGAGGAAAACCATGAATTTATTTCAATTGTTCCTTTTGCCCCAAGATTTCCTTTTGAATTATGGATTCTTCCAAAAAAACATTCATCTGATTTTATTGATGTTTCAAAATCAGATGTTGTTAGTTTAAGTAAAGTTCTTAAAAGAAGCTTATTGAGATTAAAAAAAGTCCTAAATGATCCTCCATTTAATTTGCTAATTCATACTTCACCTCTTGATAAATACAATCTCGATTATTACCACTGGCATATTGAAATAATGCCAAGACTTACAAAAGTTGCTGGATTTGAATGGGGTACAGGTTTTTATATCAATCCAACAAGACCTGAGGATTGTGCAAAATATTTAAAAGAAGTAGATATAAATTATTGAGAAATAATGAGAGTAATTTTTATAGCATCTGAAGCAAATCCATATATAAAAACAGGTGGTTTAGGAGATGTAACAGGTTCTCTTCCAAAATACTTAAGAAAACTTGGAGTGGAAGTTTTTTTAATTTTACCTCTTTATAAAAATATAAAAGAAAAAAAATTAGATTTAGAATTTATTGATGAAAATGAAATTATTATTGATAATAATGTTTACAGGTTTAAATTCTATAAAGATAGATTAAATTTTGATTACAATCAATTTTTTATAGAAAATGATTATTTTTTTGATAGAAAGGGAATTTATAACGAAAATAATGTTGATTATCCTGATAACTATCTAAGATTTGGTCTTTTTTCTCTTGCTTCTTTAAAATTATCTATTAAAAATTTAAAACCAGATATTATTCATATTCATGATTGGCAGACTTCTTTAGTTCCTGTCTATAATAAAATTATTTTAAATAATAGTGTAAAAACTATTTTAACAATTCATAATCTTGCCTATCAAGGAATTTTTAATAAAGATTCAATCAAAAGTTTAGGTCTTCCTGATAATCTATTTTCTATTGACAAACTTGAATTCTACGGAAACATTAACTTCTTAAAAGGAGGAATTTTATTTTCAGATTATATAACTACGGTTTCACCAACATATTCAAAAGAGATTCAAAAGGATGAGTTTGGTTTTGGTCTTCAAGGAGTTCTGAAAAATAGAAGAGAGAATTTAATTGGCATTTTAAATGGTATAGATTATGATTATTGGGATCCTGAAAAAGACAAAATGATTTATAAAAACTATAACTTCAATAATATTGGATTTAAAAAAGAAAATAAAACAGCTCTTTTCAAAGAATTAAATGTAAATTTTGATATTGAGAAACCACTATATTCAATAATTACAAGAATAACAAATCAAAAGGGTATAGATTTAATTTTAGAGATATTTGATAAATTTATGGAACTTCCAATCAATTTTATAATTTTGGGTACAGGTGATAAGGATGTTGAAAATAGATTTTTAGAGTTGAATAAAATTTACGAAAATAGATTTTTATCATTGATAATATTTGATGAAGACCTCTCTCATAAAATCTATGCAAGTAGCGATTTCTTTTTAATGCCATCAAAATTTGAACCCTGTGGTTTATCTCAAATGATATCTCTAAGATATGGAACCATTCCCATTGTTAGAAGTACAGGTGGATTAAGAGACACTATTATTGAATACAATGAAAATGTTGGTTGCGGAAATGGGTTTGTTTTTTATGATTATGAATCATATGAACTTCTCGATGCTATTAAGAGATCTTTAAATTTATATAATAACAATGAAAAACTTTTAAAAGTTATTAGAATTGGAATGAATTCTAACTTTTCATGGGAGAACTCAAGCAAAGAATATCTAAAACTATATAACCAGTTATTATCCACTTAATTTACAAAAATAGACAACCTACTTTTATAAACTATTTTTAAAATTTTCAAAATATTTTGGATTTATAAAAAATTGATATTTAAATTTTTTTGTGTTAAATTAAAAATCAGGAGGGAAATTCAATTTATATGACAGGAGTTATATTAGCAGGTGGATTTGGTACAAGATTAAGACCATTAACTATTAACATCCCAAAGCCAATGGTTCCTATTGCTAATAAACCAATTCTTCATCACATAATAAAACTTCTTAAAAAAAATGGAATAAAAGATTTAATTATTATTCTTTATTATCAACCAGAATTGATTAAAGATTATTTTAAGGATGGAGAGAAATTTGGAGTAAACATTAAGTATATAATTTCAGATGAAGATTTAGGAACTTGTGGCGCAACTGCTTTAGCGAAAGATTATCTTAAAGATGATTTTTTAGTTATATCTGGTGATATACTAACTGATTTTAACTTATCTGAAATAATCAATTTCCACTTGAAAAAGAAATCAATTGCAACAATAACATTAACAAGAGTTAGTAATCCTTTACAATATGGAATTGTTATAACAAATGAAGATGGAAAAATAGTAAGATTTCTTGAAAAACCTTCATGGGGAGAAGTTTTTTCTGATACAATAAACACTGGAATTTATATATTAAATCCTAAAATTTTTGATTTTGTACCAGAAAAAAAAGAGTTTGATTTTTCAAAAAATTTATTTCCACTTTTATTAAAAAAAGAGTTACCAATATTTGGATATATTTCATCTGGATATTGGAAAGATATAGGGAATGTTAAAGAATATAAAATTGCTCATGAAGATATAATAAAAGGTCAAGTTGAAATTGAAATTGAAGGTGAGAGAGCTTCAAGAATTGGATCTGATATCTGGATGGCAGAAGATTGTAAAATAAAAAATATTAAAAATCTTCTTGGAACTGTAGTTTTAGGTAATAATGTAAAAATTGGGAATTCAAGAATTTTCAATTCTTTTATTGGAGATAATGTTGAAATAGAAGATGGCGTTGAAATAAGTGATTCAATAATATGGGAAAACACAAAAATTAAAAAAGAGTGTAAAATTTCTGATTCTATTTTATGTAAAAAGGTATTTATAGATGAAAAGACAACTCTTGAAGGAGAAAATATAGTATCTGATGAATGTAATATTGGAAAATATGTTACTTTAAAAAAGGGGGTATTCATTTGGCCTTCAAAGATAGTCACTGATAATTCAATAGTAACACATAGTTTAGTATGGGGAAAATCATGGTCAACCTCTCTTTTTGGTTCATATGGAATAATCGGAGCAAACAATGTAGAAGTTACTCCTGAATTTGCAGCAAAAATTGGTTGTGCATATGGAACTATTCTTGGTAAAGGATCAGAAGTCTTTACAGGTAGAGATGTAGATAAATCTTCAAGAATGTTAAAAAGAGCAATGATAGCTGGTCTAATTTCTACTGGTGTTAATGTTCAAGATTTAAGAGCAACTCCTGTACCAATTTTAAGATTTGCAATTAGAACCCAGGGTTCTTCAGGTGGAGTTCATGTAAAGAGATCTCCTTTTGACCCACATTTAACAAATATTAAATTTTTTGATAAAGAGGGTTTCGATTTATCAGTATCAATGGAGCAGAATATAGAGAGAATTTTTTTTAGAGAAGAGTTCTATAGAGGAAATATAGAAGAAATTGGTACAATAGATGTTCCAACGCGGATAGTAGAGTCATATAGAAATTATTATCTTGATTCACTTGACTTAAAAAATATCAAAAGTTCAAACCTAAAATTTGTTGTTGATTACTCTTTTGGATCAACTGTAATGTTTTTACCTAATATTATCGGTGATTTTGATCTTGAAATATTTTCATTGAATGCTTATATGGATGGAAGAAAATCTGTTAGAAGCTTTCAAGAATTCCAAGATGCTCTCAATAAAATTGCTATGATGGTGAAATCAATAAACAGTGATTTTGGAGTTCTTATTGATGCAAATGGAGAGAAAGTTTTTGTTATTGATAATAGTGGAGAGATATATTCAAATACAAGATTGGTATCCATTTTTATAAAACTTTTGCTACTTGAAAAACAAAATTTGTCAGTTACTATACCTGTTAATGCATCTTATGAACTCATCAATTTTTTAAATGAAAATGATGTTAAATTTAATTTAACCTCAACAATTTCAAGAAATATAATTAGAGATTCAGCAAATAGTGACTTTGGAGTTGATCTTATTGGTGGATTTATATTTGAAAACTTTTTACCTTTCTTTGATGGAATATTTACAATTGGAAAATTCATTGAGTTATTAGCTAAAAGTAATAAAACTTTAGTAGAACTAAAAAAGTATACACCCAAAAGAGATCCCTCACACATCGAAATAAATTGTCCTTTTGAGATAAAAGGAAAAATTATGAGAAAATTATCTGAAGTAAAATCCTTTGACCCTGAAGCAATCGAAGGAATTAAACTAACTGATAGTGATGGTTTTGTTTTTGTTCTTCCTGATAGTGATAGACCTGTTATTCATATATACTCTTCCTACACATCATTGGATAAAGAGATAAAAAAAATGAATGAGAAGAAAGAGGAGATAGAAAAATGGATTTTAGAATAAAATTTGGAACATCTGGATGGAGAGGAGTAATTGCCGAAGATTTTACTTTTAAAAATGTTAGGAAAGTAGGTAGAGGAATTAGAAAATACCTTTTTGAAGAAAATCTTTTTGATAAAGGAATAGTAATTGGATATGATACAAGGTTCTTATCAAAAGAGTTTGCAAAAGAGATAGCAAAAATTTTTGCAGAATCTAAGATTAAAGTTTTATTTATAAATGAACCTGCTCCAACACCAGTTGTTTCTCATACTATATTGAAATACAAAACTTCTNGTGGCGTAAACATTACTGCTTCACATAACCCTTATTATTACTCTGGATTAAAATATTCACCATTTTGGGCAGGACCAGCAGAACCTGAAGTTACAAAAAAAATTGAAGAGNTACTGTATAAAGAGAGTGATGATGAGATAAAAGAAAATTTTGATTATTTTGTAAAGGTGGGAACTATTGAAATTATTGATCCAAGCAGTGATTATCTTGAGAATTTATTAAAAATTCTTCCATATGAACTGAATATAAAAAATAAAATAATTTTTGATCCAATGTATGGAACAGGTATAAACTATTTAAAAAAATTATTTAATGATAATGAAAATGTTTTTTTGATACATAACAAATTTGATCCAGTTTTTGGAGGTTTAGAGCCTGTTCCGTATGAAGAGTTTCTTTCAGAATTAAAAAGTGAAGTTTTAGATAAAAAAGCTTTTTTAGGACTTGCTCTTGATGGAGATGCAGATAGATTTGGAGTAATTTCATCTGATGGAACTTTTATAACTCCAAATGAAGTTTTATCAATTTTATCATTTTATCTTGGAAAAAATAAAAAAGAGGGGATAGGAAGGACAATTTCAACTACAAGATTGATTGATAAAATTGCAAATTATTATAATCTTGAAGTTTTTGAAACACCAGTTGGTTTTAAATTTATAGGAATGTTAATAAGAGATGGAAAAATATATATTGGAGGAGAAGAGAGCGGAGGACTTTCAATCAAAGGGTGGCTTCCAGAAAAAGATGGGATTCTTGCAGATATGCTTCTTNTTGAAATTTGTGAAAATGAAAAAGTTACTCCAAAAGANTTGATTNATGATTTGTATAATAGATTTGGAAAATTTTATACAAAAAGAATTGATTTAAGATTTGGNGANGAAGAGAGGGNATTGGTTAAAAATTNTATTGATAAATTTTCNGATGATAAAATATTCGACTTAAAGATAANAAATATNGATAAAAAGGATGGNCTTCTTTTAAATTTAGAAGAAGAACCTTCATTTATTTTATTCAGGGNNTCTGGTACAGAAAATGTTGTNAGAGTATATTTTGAAACACAAAATAAAAATCTTTTTACATATATTGATGAAAAAATTTTAAATTTTATTAAAAATTTAAAAGAGGTGAAAAATGTTTAATCTATTTTTTAATTTTCCTGAAGATTTTAGAAATTCAAAAAAATTAACTTTAAGTAAAGATATAAATTTTAATTTATATAAAGATATTCAAAATATAGTTATCTCTGGAATGGGTGGTTCTGGTTTCTCTGCAGATTTTATCCTTTATCTTTTTAAAGATTTTATAAATATTCCAATTATAATAAATAAAAATTACAACCTCCCAAATTTTGTAAATCAAAATAGTCTTCTTTTTCTTGTCTCATATTCTGGAAACACTGAAGAGACACTCTCAAATCTTTATGAAGGAGAAAAAAGAAAAGCGAAAATAATTTCTATCACTTCTGATGGAGATCTTTTAGAAGAAACAAAAGATAAATATCTATATTTCAAAATTTTAGAGAACTTACCACCAAGAATGGCTTTTCCATATCTATTTTATCCAATTTATTATATATTAAAAAATTTTACCTCTTTTGATTTTGGTGAGAATGAATTTTTTGAAAAGATTGATTCGATATATAATGAGTTCAAAAAAGAAAGCAATTCAGTCGATGATATAGTTAATAAAATAAAAGATAGAATTCCAATAATCTACACTTCTGATTCGTTGAATCCAGTAGGACTTCGTTGGAAACAGGAGATAAACGAAAATTCAAAGTATATTGCATACAATCTTTCATTTCCAGAATTAAATCATAATGAATCAGTTTTCTGGGAATGTAAAGAGTTAAAGGATAAAATAATCTTCATCATATTAAGAGATAGATTTGATTCATCTCAAACGAAAAAAAGAATTGATATATCAATTGAATTNTTGAAAGATAGAGGTTGGGAAGTTTTAGAACTATTCTCNTTTGGAGAGAAAAAATTATTGAATCTATACTCTTTNATTCCANNTGGTGATTATATTTCCATTAAACTTGCATATCTAAAAGATGTTGAGCCACTACCAGTAANAATTATTGATGAANTGAAAAGAAAATTAAAAGAGTAATTTTATATATAATTTTTTTAAAACTTCATCCNTCTCTTCTTCAATTAATTTTTTATTCTCTTTATTCCAATAATTTGAAAAATAAAAATAATTTCTCTTTTTACTATTTTCCATAATCTCTAATCCTTTGTTTCTATATTCTTTTTCAATTTCTAAACTATCAACTGTTATTTTATTCAATTCTTCATTTGATAATTTTTCTAAACTTTTCTTGTCAAATAGATTAAAGATTTTTGTTTGATAATCAGATTTTAATTCAACAATTTTTCCTAAATTTTCTTCGTAATTTTGTATGAGTTTTCTGAAAAAGAGATTATTTAATTTCCAAATTTTAATGAGTTTTTCTTCATTTTTTATGTTTAAAGGATTGATTTCATCTGTGAAAAAAGTTGGTTTAAAAAGTGAAATTTCGGGATTAGGGCTCATTGTAAACCAAATAATATTAATTTTTCCATATTCAATAATCATTGAAGATGTAGTTTGACTTGAAATTAATCCACCACCTGCATTCATTGATATATTTTTCATAGATGCAAATTTATCTGTTCCTCTATCTGATAAGATTTTAATGAAAGATTCTTTTGAGTGTTTTTCCTCTTTTTCAAGAAGCTCTTTTCCTCTTTTTTCTCTTACACTGCTTCCACTAAAAAATGTATAAATTTTATTTGAAAACTGCTTTTCAAAATTTGTAATTTTACTCAATTCTGGGTGGATATTATCAAAATCATTTTTTATTGATAATTTATTACTGATATTGTAAAACTTATCAATTTTTTTATATGCATAATATTTATCAACAAGTTCTAAAACATATGCATCATTTGAATCTGATATTAAAAAAGAGTTATGATAAAACATTTTCTTTTCATAACCACAATTTCCACCTTGTCCATATTTTTCATTTATTTCAATCAATTTATTAATTGCTTCAAGAGATGTTTGAGATGTTTCAAGAGCAATTCTAATCATATCCATTCCAGTAAGTCCTGTCTCTTTATATTTTATTTTTGTAAAAACTGCTTCATTTCCAATTGAAACACCTACTTCATTTATACCCATTTCTCCACCCCAAAGCCAAACTGGTTTTGATAGGAAAATAGAATATCTCTTTTTATATGGCTCTATCTCTATATAAGTAGTTTTTATTTTTTCTTTATAATCTTCTTTTCCTATAAATGTAAATATTTGTGGTTCATTGGCATCNCTATCGCTATTTTTTCCAAATATTGGATAACCACTTTTACTTTTTAAAACAACAAAGGTATCGCACATATTTTCACCTCTTTAATGTTTGTAAATACAAATTAATTCACCCTTGCCTAAAATATGATTCTCTATTTCTTTCATAAGCTCATCTATTTTTATTCCACTTTTTAAATCTAAAATTTTATCTATTGCATAAATTTTAAATCTATAGTGATGAGTTGAATTTGAAGGAGGACAAGGTCCACTATAACCAATCTTATTGAAATCATTTTTTCCTTGTTTTATCCCACTAATTAACTCTTCAATATTTGGTATTCCCTCATTAAATTTATTTACATTTGAGGGTATATTATAAACAAGCCAGTGAGTAAAAATTCCACCTGTTGCATCTGGATCATCCATAATTAAACAAAAAGAAACTGTTTTATCTGAAAAGTTACTCCATTCAAGAGGAGGTGAAATATCATCTCCATCACAAGTATATTTTTCAAGAATCATCTCATTTTCTTTTAGCATACTACTTCTTAAATCAATCTTTTCATACTCTTCTTCAACTTTTTCACCACATCCAGTAAAAAAAAGTGTTAAAACCATAAAATATATAAAAATTTTTTTCATACTACCTCCCATAACATTATTTTAACTAATTTTAGATATTATAGAATATATTTTTAGTGTATAGGATATATGTCTTCTTTATGTACTATTTTTAGTTTACAAAAACAGACAGCCTACTTTTGTAAACTATTTTAAAATGTTAATTAAAAATTAATTAATTTGATAAAATTTTAATTAATGGTTATAAAAAATAGAGATGAACTTATTAATAATGGCTCAATCATATTCAAAAAACTAAGAGAAGATACCATATCTTCATTAGAATATCTTTTTGAAAAAATTGATCCAGAAAATAAGATTAAGGAGATTTTGAAAAAAGAAGATGGAAAATTAAAAATTTTAGATGATGAAGTAAATTTAAATGAATTTAAGAGTATATTTTTGTTTGCATTTGGCAAAGGAAGTATAAAAATGGTAAAAGGAGTTATTTCAAAATTAGATGTCTATAAAGGAGTTGTAATTGGTAATGTTGAAACTAATGATTTACCTCAAAATATATTAGAATATATAAAAGGTGATCATCCCATCCCAGGTGAAGGTAGTTTATTAGGTGGAAAAAAGTTAATTGAACTTGCAAAAGAAACAGAAGAGAATGATTTATCTATTGTTTTAATTTCTGGTGGGGGTTCATCCCTTGTTGAAGATCCTCTTATTCCTCTTCAAGATTTAAAAGAGTTAACAAAAATTATGTTAAGATATGGTCTTTCAATAGATGAGATAAATATCATCAGAAAACATCTATCAAATATTAAAGGTGGCAAATTTTTAAATTATTTAAAAGGAGATGTTTATTCATTAATAATTTCTGATGTTATAGGAGATAAAATTGATACTATTGCATCTGGTCCAACCTATTTTGATAATTCAACATTTAAAGATGCCTATGATATTTTGAATAAATATGAAATCTTGAATATTATTCCTAAAAGCGTAGTAGAAATAATTGAAAAGGGGGGGGGGGGGAAAAAAAATTTCCAAAAAATAGAGTAAAAAATTATGTAATTTTATCAAACAGTATTGCGAGTGAATATTTAATAGAATTTTTTAAGAATAAAGAATATTCTGTTTTCTATCTTGGTTCAAAAATTCAGGGTGAGGTTAAAGAGGTAAGTAAAATTTTAGGCGAAATTATTATTGATATATATGAAGGAAGAATAGATATTAAAAAACCAGTAGCTATAATTTTTGGGGGTGAGACTACAGTTTTTGTAAAAGGAGATGGAAAAGGTGGAAGAAATCAAGAACTTACACTTTTAATATCAAAATTTATTAAAGACAAAAAAATTCTATTTTTATCCATAGGCACAGATGGTATAGATGGAATAACAGATGCCGCTGGTGCTATTTGCGATGGAGAAACATTAAATAGAGTTGAAAATTTAAAACTAAATATTGATGAATTTTTAGATAACAATGATTCATATAATCTTTTTTTAAAACTTAATGATTTAATTTTTACTGGTCCAACTGGTAATAATGTGATGGATATTGGAATCTCACTTATTTTATAAAATGAACTGGAATTTAAATAAGCATGAAACCTTAGAATCTGTTTTTTTTAAAAAAGAAAAATTTAATAAGGATTCTAAGATTCTTATCATAAATTCAACAGATTATGTCCCAATATTTGATTTAGCCGAGGAGTTGGAAGATAGTAAAATTTTATCTTTAAGCAGAAATTTAAAGGATTTTAATAAAAAAGTTAAGGAATTTGGTTTTGAGAAGAAAATTTTTCCAATTTCAAAAAAAGCATTTTATATTATCAAAAAAGATGTTCTTGATTATATTGTTTGGTTCTCAATTGACTTAAGAAAAAAAGATGTTTTAGAAGATTTATCTTTAACATATAGATTTTTAAAAAATGATGGAAAACTTTTTCTGTTATTCAATAAAGAGATGAAACTACTTGAAGAATTTAAAGTAAAATTACTTCATAAAGCTGATATAAATGAGACAATTGGAATTTTAGAGAAAATTGGATATAAAAAACCATTTTATGAAAAAAGTTATTCTGGAAAAGAACTTTCAATTTATATCATTATTGCTAAGAAGAGAGAGATTTTTATAAATCCATTTGAGAGTTAAATTTTCTGTTAAAATTAAAATATGAGAAAAATATTATTAATTTTTACAATTTTAATATTGATATTCGGAGTAATAAATATTTCATATGTAAAATCAGAAGAAGAGGTTAAAATTTTTGGATATGGACCTCTTAATAAAAATTTTTATAATGTTAAAGATATAAAATATTTTAATGGGAACTTTTTTGTTCTTGATTCAATGCACTATAGAGTTNTAATTTTTGATAAAGATTTTAACTTGATTAGTGGTTTTGGTGGNTTTGGTGATACTTTGAATACATTTANAAATCCAACATCCATTTTTGTTGATGAAGATTATATTTTTGTNTGCGATTTAAACTCTAACAANGTTAANGTTTTTAGGCACAATGGAGAATTNGCTGGATTTTTTATTCAATTTCCAAANATGTTACCAACATCAATAACAATTGATTCAAATTATAATATATGGATCACTGATAGAGGAGATGACACAGTTAAAGTTTTCTCAATAGATAATGATTTAAAAATGATAATAGGGAAAAGTGGAAGTGGTAAAAAAGAGTTTAAAACACCTCTTGATATTCAATTTTTTGATAACAAAATATATGTTCTTGATTCAGGAAACGCAAGAGTACAAGTTTTGAATACAAATGGAGGATATCTTTCTGAATTTGGAACTGTAGGAACTGATGATGGAAAACTTTATTGTCCAAACTCATTTTCATTTGATAAAAATGGTAACTTATGGATAGTTGAAAGTTGTTTAGGTAGGATTCAAATTTTTGACAAAAATGGAAAATTTATTAAAAAGGTAAAAGAAAGAGCTGGAACATTAGAAGCTATTGAAAGATTCAATGATTTTATGGTTACTTCAAACTCAGATGATAATAATATATACATTCTTGATTATGATGGAAAAATTATAAATAAGATTGGTGATGAAATTTCTTCGCCTACCTATTTTTCTCAAGGAATAGCAATTCTAAGTGATGGAAATATAGTTGTTGCAAATTCAGGAACATCGACAATTTCAATTTTTGATAAAGATGGTAATTTTATAAAATCCTTTTCATCTTTTGGAGCAGCACCTGGGAAAATTCAATATCCTCTTGGGATTGCAGTAAATAGTAAAGATGAAATCTATGTTTTAGATTCTGGAAGCCATATCATAGAGATTTATGATAAAGATGGGAAATATTTAAGATCATTTGGAAGAATGGGAGGAGCTGATGGAGAATTTATGTATCCACTTTCTATTACAATTGGGAGTGATAAGTGGTCTTATGTCACTGATTATAATGCAAGAGTTCAGGTTTTTGATGAGAATGGAATATTCAAATTTAAATTTGGTGGAATTGGTTCTGGTGATGGTCAATTCACAAAAACCTCCTCTATCTCTTTAGATAAATATGGACTTAGTGGATATGGTCCAAGAGGAATAATGGTTTTAGATGATGTATATAAAGTATTAGTTTGTGATACATTTGGAAATAGGGTTCATATTTTCGATAAAGGTGGAAAATTTATAAAAAGTTTTGGAAAAGAGATTTTATCTTATCCAGTTTCAATTTCAAGGTATAGTGAAGATGAGGTTGTAGTCTTAAGTGAAGGTGGAAGATTGGATTTCTTCACATTAGATGGTATTTATACAAGATCATTTGGAGAGCAGGGTGGGCCAATGCTAAGATTTAATACGATAAATTTCAATGAAGATTTTTATAAGAAAGATTATGGAAAATTTTTAAAACCATCTTCAGTTTATGTAAAAGATAGAACAATATACGTTGTTGATACCTTTAACCATAGAATTCAGGTTTTTAAATTTCCTCAAATTGAGTTGAATAAAAATAAATTTGATTTTGGAGAGATAGATAAAGGTGATGTTTTAAAATTTAATTTTACTGTTAAAGGAAAAGGTAAAATTATATCACCTGATTATATTAAACTAAATAAATATGAGTTTGATGGAGAAGAAGAGATTGAAGGTAAAATTGATACCAACAATTTTACAGAGGGAGAAAAAATAGTTGATAAGTTAAGAATTTATTCATTTGATGATTATAAAGAGGTAGAAATAATATTCTCAATCAAAAAAGATACAACTCCACCTGAAATAATCTTTAATATAGAAAATAATTTGATAACTAATAAAAAAGAGATTTTTATTGAAGGTAAGACAGAGAAAGATGCTAAAGTTTTGTTTGAAAATAAAGAGATTAAGATGAATGAAGATGGCTCGTTTAAAGTTCTGGTTCAGCTTAATGAAGGTGATAATTTATTCAAATTTACATCAATAGATAAGTTTCAGAATAGAAAAGATTACACATTGAAAATAACAAGGGATACTACACCTCCAAAACTATCATTGAATATTCCATCTGTATATAAAGTTACAACAGAGACATTCACAGTTTCTGGAAAAACAGAGAAAGATGTTAAATTAATCATAAATAATATCGAGGTAAAACCAAGAGAAGATGGAACCTTCTTTAAAGATTTTCCACTTTCTTTAGGGTATAACAAGTTTGAAATTAAAGCAGTTGATTTAGCGGGAAATGAAACAAAACTAACAAGGGTTATCTATAGAATTGAAAAGAAAGAGATTTTTCTTTATGTTGGTAAAACAACAGCTTTTGTAAATGGAAAAGAGGTAAAACTTGACGCATCTCCATTTATAAGAAATGGAAGAACTTATGTTCCACTAAGGTTCATATCTGAATCAATTGGTGGATTTGTGATTTGGGAGGGAAATGAGAAAAAAGTTATGATAACTTTATATGATACCTCTCTTACAATGTGGGTTAATAAATTAAATTATTATGTTAATTCTATCCCTTATTTGATGGATTCTCCACCACTTTTACTTCCACCAGGTAGAGTTTTTGTTCCAATCAGAGTAGTATCAGAATCTCTTGGTGCAAATGTTTTGTGGGATGAAAAAGAGAAAAAGGTCACTATTCTATATCCAAAATAAAAATGAATGATTTTGATGAGGATGAAGTAGCTAAAAAATTAAGAAAACTTGAATAATTAAATGAACTTATAGTAGAGTTGAGAAAAAGTTATTTAAAATCTTTAAATCCTAATTTAAGTGAAGAAGAAATTAATAAATTGATTCCTGAATGGAAACTAAAAAGAAATCTTTAAGAGATAAATTAATTGAAATCATTAAATTTTTAAATCAAAATAGAAATTATAAGATTTTCTTTAATTAAATAATATTAACTAATCTTCAAAGATAATTTTTCTTTCAAATTCATAGTTTTCTTTAGAATCAGAAGCATGGACAAGGTCTTCAGTTAATCCTATTGCCAAATCACCTCTAATTGAACCCATCTCTCTTTCCTCAGGTTTTGTTGCACCAATTAATTTTCTCATTAGATATATTGCATTTTCCCCTTCAACCTCTATTGAAAGAATGGGACCAGAAATCATAAAATTTATTAAGTCATTAAAAAAAATTTTATCATTATGAACTTCATAAAATCTCATAGCCTTTTCTTTTGAAAGAAATTCAAATTTCATATTAACAATTTTAAACCCCTTCATTTCAATTCTTTTGATTATTTCACCTACAAGGTTTCTTTTAAATGCATCAGGTTTTAAAATTAAAAGTGTTTTTTCCATTCATTACCTCCAAATTATAAAATTTAATATATAATTGCCTTTGAATAAACAAGTGATAAAACTTCT
>JGI12104J13512_1001109_pt1 | contig 20988 bp, 23 predicted proteins | sample TerdegcTABiofilm_FD_13512 | JGI IMG/M metagenome (IMG submission 13512)
TGAACCATGGGGTCGAAAACCTTGCAGGTTAAAGAGGCGGGGTCGCCGAGCGCCCCGCCTCGGCTCACATCAGCCCGCAACGCGGGCTGAGGAAGGTTTCCCGCCGGGGTCGGATTTTGCCCCTGGGGGTTAGATCAGGAGTCGCAATCCGCCCGCAAAGGAGATAAACACAGGATTTTCACAGGGGTCGCGGCCGGTGTCGCGCCCCAAACCCAGCGGATTGGAGGCAAGAAACATGACGGAAGAAAACAAGAAGAAATTCCCCTTGTGGCTGTATTGTAACTTTGCAGATTTTTTGTCTCGGTCATTTACACAATAATTTAGGCTAAAAACTCCTTTTTAACTGCAAAATTTGCATAGATTTTGTCCAACATACTTTTAGAATTGCACATTATATGTCTTGCACAATAAATAAGGTTACGAAACTCCTTCAGGATGCAGGAGTTCCTGTGGACAGTGCCGCCCTGTGGACAACCCTTTTTGGGGTTGTCCACAGGGCTTGGACAACGCTACTGCGTTGCCCACACTGACCACAGCACCTAAGACGGCCCAAAAAGAATAATTAATGATCAAAAGCCTAATTCAACAGCAGCCTGTCTTACAGCTTCCTCATCAATGTACTTAAGCCCCTTCTGGCAACCATAGATTAAGCTGGTCGTTGCCAGGTTGTTCACCAAACGTGGCCAGCCCCGGCTCACCGTAGCCATAGCTTCCACGGCAGAATCTGAAAAGATGGGGTAATTAGCGCCGGCTCTGCGCATGTGGTGCTCCAAGTAGTTTTTTGTTTCCTCTTTAGAAAGAGGTGACATTTTGAAACGCATAATTAACCTTTGACTTAAAGGCTGGTTATGGGTTAACGACATTTTAATCGCCAAGGCAGGCAGCCCGCAAAGTACCAGGACAAACGGATTCTCCGAGTCCATTGAAAAATTGAATAACAAATGGAGGTCACTGAAAAACTTCGTACTGGCCAGTTGCAGTTCGTCCAGAATAATCACCGGAACAACTTTCTTGCCGGAATAATTATTTTGAATCGCCTCTTGAATCTGATTAAATAGATCCACCTTGCGAAAAGCCGGCTCAAGGCCCAGACTAAAAGCCAGCCCCCGGTAGAAATCCGTAACAGTAACCGTAGAAAGCGGGAAGTAAGCCACCCGGTAAAGAGAAGGATTGAGGGAAACCACAAAGGCACGCAGCCCGGAAGTTTTACCCGAACCCGCTTCGCCTACCACCATGCCAATACCCCGGCTGTCTTTTAGATAATTAAGCCGGGCCAGGAGTTCCTGGTGTGAGGATGACAGGTACAAATCCCCTGCTTTGATATCCTTCGTAAAAGGCCTGGTAGCCAGGGAGTAGAAAGCGGTAAACATCACCTACCACTCTCCTTTTGCAAAAGGGCCGTATGAAAAGATAATACCTGCGGGGAAGTATCATTTTCGCTGCGCTTGCGCCTCACTCTGGCGTTATCCGCCAATTGAACCGGTAATCCCTGACCTACAAATTTGTCATTGGTGTAAATCAATATCTTGCTTAAGTCGTTTAGTTCAAACCGTACCTCCACCTTTTGGCCAATCAGGGTGGACGGTACCTCGAAGAGCCTGCCTCCGATGGAAACAGTGGCATCATTGTGCACCCGGCGGTATTCCCTTTTTAAGAATAACTCCCGGATCAAATCCGGTTTCCTCGCGAACTTAACCTGGTTTACCAAACTTAAGTATTTATCCAGGGGTGACATGCCCAGGGATGAGTGAACACGGCGGTGGTAGTCTTCCTCCAACCACTTGCCAAAAGCACGGTTCAATTCATCCAGGGAAGTTACCGGATAAGACAGGAGGGGCAGGAAACGCTCTCTTACCGTGCGAAAGAAACGTTCAATTTTCCCCTTGCTAGGAGCGTCGTAAGGCTGGGTATGGGAAACCGTGGTGCCCATTTGAGCGCAGGCCAAGTGAAACAATTGCGAGCGGTAAACCTTCCCGTTATCCAGGTAGACAATCTTGGGAATACCCCGGCGTATAACCGCCTCAATATAGACTTTTTTCATGACCTCGAAATTTTGTTCGAAAGAAAACTGGGCGAAAGTAACCATGCGGGAGCAGTCATCGATAAAGGCAAAAAGATAAGTGGGCTTCTTCCTGCCATTAACCAACACATAAGGTCCCGCCATCATGTCACCCTGCCACATCCGGTTTACCTCATCGTAGGCAAAGCGCTTGCGGTCCTTAGCCACAACCTTGTCCACCAGTGGCTTGGCCAGGTTTTTCTTCTTGAGAAAACGGTAGACCGAATGATAAGAAACCTTAGAGCGCAAAATGAGCCCATCTTTAGCCATTTGGTCATAAAGAAGCATTACGCTCAAGCCCGGGTTTTCATGTCTGAAAGCAATAATTTTCTCAGCAAGTACTTCGGAAATCACCCTTGAGCTGCCCTTATCCTTACGGTTCTGGGGCTTGAGCCCTTCCAGGTTGTTTTTGCGGTAGTCCCAAAGCCAACGGCGAAAGGTTTTTTCACAGTATTCTTTTTTCCCGTAGTAAGGGACATCGTGTACCAGACTGGAAATCCGCTCCAGGTAGGCCTTTGGATCATCCACCTGGTTGTTTAGCAGGGGAGCAATCAGGCCAAAGCGAAAAAGAGCGACTTCCATTTTTTGTTCTTCGTTCAAAGCCATTTCGCACCTCCAATAGAGTAGAGTATTGGAGGATAACCGGTTAACCCCACGATGAAAATTATATGGGAAAAGGGCCATTACCACCACGCAAATATTGTGTGGATCAAATAAATTTGCCGAATGGATGTGGAATTATGTTAAAATGATCTTGCCATAAAGTTAGCCAAGACCCGGTTGGATAAACTACTGACCTCTGCCAAGGTCGTTTCACTTGCTCAAGTGGAGTTTAACCGGTTGACTATCTTTATGGCCCCTTTATTTTTATCTGCCGGAAGTTGCTCTCGCCAGTGCTGTTCTCTTAGGGCGCTAACGATGGCGGGGATATTAGCTAAGAATCGCTTATGGTAAAAGGCGGCTAGCTGGCGCCCAATGGCAGTAGTTGTTTTTTGGAAACGCTCCCGCAGGCTTTTTAAAATGGTGTTGCGGTTGTATTGGAAATATGGCAGAAGAAACCAAGGTAAAAGAGATATCGTCTTTAAGCAGGCAGGACACAGGTAGCGGCAGATGCAGATACGGTAACACCGTTTGCCGGCCAGGGCATTGCGTTCATAGAAGCCATGTCGTTTTAGTTTGACTGCAGAATGGCAACAGGGGCATTTAGTTAGTACAGGGAAAACCACTGAGTATCTGTCTTTTGCATAGGTTGATAGCTTAACTGGCAGAATCCAAGGAATTTGCAAAAATAATAACCTCCCCAAAGAAACTGCAAATATTTTAGCAAATTGGAGAGGGTTGGGGATCATCTTTTAGAAAACGATTGTGCAAAGAAATCCTTCTTGCCAGTACTGTTTTATGCGCAAGATTACAATATAGAGTGCGGTACTGGAATGCACCCGGGTTAATAACCCACTTGCAGTTGGCCCAACATGAACACCGCCTGATCCAAATGGAAAAGCAATGGTTAAATCAGGACCTGGTAGTAGTTGACGAAGTAGGCTTTGTTCCCTACACACCTGAAGGAGCACAATTATTCTTCCGGTTTATTGCGGCCAGGTATGAGCGTGGCAGCTGCATAGTCACTTCAAATTTGGAATTTGCCCAATGGTCTACGATTTTCGGGGAAGAGCGGCTCACTGATGCGCTGCTTGACCGGGTAACCCACCGTTGCCACATACTGCTTATGAATGGTGAGAGCTACCGCTTTCGCCAGTCTATGAAACGGCAGGAAGAGGAGATGATAAATTAAAAACTATACGTAAGTGGTTTAAATCCTCCAGTCTAAATTCGCTTATTGTTTACAACTAAAGCGACATGGCCTGCAAGCCTTGACTCGCCGTGGATTATCGAATACAGGGGGCGGGCGAGGGTGACGGTGGACGGTATCATTGATTATCTCGCCCGCCCCGGTTCAGTATTTTACCACGGCGGTCAAGGCCAAGCCGCTAACGCGGTTGCCAACCATGTCTGAACCAAGTGGTAGGCGAAACCTCTAAAAAAGGGGAACAAGCTCAGGCTCCAGCATCCGGTATCTTAATGAAGTAGATTTAAACCAAGCCGAAATCCATCTGTACCATCCGTTTGCAAAAGCGCAGAAGTAAATAATGTCCTTGTCAGATGGACAAATTTTTTACCCATGGTGGTAAACTTTTTGATGATCATGGTGGTAAACTTTTCGGTTGACAAAAACATGTAATATTTCGTAACAAAAGCTGTAGGTATTATTTGTTATTATATGATATAATATTAAAATACACTTTTTATAAAAGTATAAAAAACAGGTATATTATTATGTTTATAGCTGATTTTCATATACATTCAAAATACTCAAGAGCTACAAGCAAGGATTGTGTACCTGAAATGCTCGAATTTTGGGCGCGGCGTAAAGGGATTGGCGTTATTGGTACGGGTGATTTTACTCATCCGGCCTGGCGTGAGGAATTAAAGGAGAAGCTTGTCCCCTCAGGAGAAGGCCTTTATACCCTTAAGGATGATTTCCGCAAAGAGGATAAATTCGCAGGAGCAGATTTCAAGCCTCAATTTGTTGTTTCCGGCGAGATCAGCTCAATATACAAAAAGAACGGAAGGGTAAGAAAGGTTCACAACCTGATCCTTCTACCCACCCTGGAGTATGCCGGATCAATATCGCACCGGCTTGAGGCCATTGGCAATTTGCGTTCTGACGGCAGGCCGATATTGGGACTTGACAGCAGGGATCTGCTTGAAATAGTGCTCGATATTTGCCCGGAGGCCATATTTATACCCGCTCACATATGGACCCCGCATTTCTCCCTGTACGGCGCCTATTCCGGCTTTGACGACATTATGGAGTGTTTCGGGGACCTTACAGGCCATATCTATGCTCTGGAAACGGGCCTTTCCTCAGACCCTCCGATGAACTGGCGCCTTTCCGCGCTGGATGACTTCACGCTGGTTTCCAACTCGGACGCGCATTCCCCGGCAAACTTGGGAAGAGAAGCAAACATTTTTAATACCGCGCTTTCTTATCAGGCCATATTGAAGGCTTTAAAAAACCGCGGCACAAAGGAGTTCCACGGTACAATAGAGTTTTTTCCGGAGGAAGGCAAATACCACTACGACGGGCACAGGGCGTGCAAGGTGTGCTGGAAGCCTGCGGATACAAAAGCAGCGGGAGGCATATGCCCTGTATGCGGCGGCAGGATTACAGTCGGAGTGCTTCACCGGGTTGAAGCCCTTGCAGACAGGGTAGAGGGGTTCGTACCACCGGCGGCAAAGTATTTTGAAAGCCTTGTTCCGCTTCACGAAGTGATAGCCGCCTCAATAGGTTATACTGCAGCCAGTATGAAGGTGAAGAAGAAGTACGATGAACTGATCCGGAACCTCGGACCGGAGCTGTTCATACTCCGTGAAGCGCAGCTAAACGATATTGAGTTGGCGGCAGGGCCATACATAGCTGAAGGCATCCGCAGGCTGAGGTGCGGCAAGGTTGAAATACAACCCGGATTTGACGGGGAATACGGCAGAATCAAAATAATGGACAAAAGCGAAATAGATATGCTTTCCGGCCAGTTGTGCATTCTTAACGATATACCCGAAACAGTTGAGGACATAAAGGTTACGCCTGGTAAAGCGGAATCGGCGCCGGTTTTAGCGGATACCTATCCGACAAAAGGCGGCGAGGACGCTATTGAAACTGTTCCCTTGGATATTCCCTACGGGTTGAACCAAGAGCAATGGGAAGCCGTTTCATCCTCCAGCCCGGCAATTGCGGTAATTGCCGGGCCCGGAACCGGAAAAACAAAAACACTGGTGTGCCGTATCGCCTACCTTGTTGAAAAATGTGGTATACATCCTTCGCAGGTAACCGCCGTAACCTTTACCAACAAAGCTGCAAACGAGATGCGCGTCCGTCTGGAGAAGCATTTTGGGGACAAGCGGACAGCAGGCGCGATGACAATCGGAACATTCCACTCCATATGCTTGCAAATTTTGTCCAAATGGAAGAATAACATAACTATTATTGATGAGTATAATGCCGTTTCAATAATCGAAGAAATATTAAAGGACATGAAATTGAAAATTTCTCCGCGGGATGTCATGAGAGGGATATCGCTGATTAAAAGCGGTATATCGCCGGCGGGAAATAAGAAAAAACCGGATGTTCCGGCCGAGGTATACGGTTTATACTGCTCACAGCTTGATCGTTACGGTGTAATGGACTATGACGATATTCTCCTCGAAGTGCTCAAGCGGTTTCAATCTACAAACACAGGGGATATATCGGACAGTAGCCTGGAAAACTCTTTCTCATATCTACTGGTGGATGAGTTCCAGGATATAAACGGGATTCAATACCGCTTGATAAAAGAATGGGGCAGGAAAAGCAGGAGTATTTTTATTATAGGTGACCCTGACCAGTCCATTTATGGTTTCAGGGGTTCGGATTTTCGCTATTTTGAAAGGTTTAAAGAGGATTTCCCCGGTATCCGGCACGTCCGGTTGACTCAGAATTACCGCTCAACACCCGAGATAATCACTTCCGCCAAATCGGTAATCTCAAAGAAAGCTGCAGGGGGGCGTACCTGTTCCCTCGACGCAAAAAGGGAAAGCGGTACTAAGGTACGTCTTATAGAAACCAACGATGAATTTTCGGAGGCGCTGTTTGTTGCCAAGGAAATAAACCGTACGATTGGCGGTATCGATATGCTTGATGCACAGACACTGTCAGCACCCAAAAGAAAAAGGCCTGTGGCAAAACACCCAAGAGGCTTTTCCGATATTGCCGTATTATACCGCACCAATCGTCAGGCGGAAATTCTGGAGCAGTGCTTTTTAAAAGAGGGTATCCAGTATGTAGTCGTCGGGCGGGACGAGTTTCTTTCAGATAAGTCGGTCCGTGAGGCGATAGCGTTTTTCAGGTTTTTGCTCAACCCCGGTGATATCGCTTCACTATTGGTATGCCTTAAAGCAGGAAGCATATATACGGCAGACCTGAACAAAAAAGTCCTGAAAAGTTACGTTGCAGGTGAGAAAAGCGTATCATCCCTCGCGAGGATCATGGAAGGGACTCAGCTGCCGCTGCATAAACCGGGCAAACCACGGAATTTCATAGAAATGTTGAAGAAATATGAACCTATCATCAATAAAGAAAAGCCGTGGAAGATTATAGATTCCTGGATTAACGACAACAGTCTGTCAGGCATAAGGTGCATGGAACTGCTTTTAAACACGTCTGTTATGCATAACAAAATGTCTTCCTTTATTCAAAACCTTGTGTTGGGACGCGAAAGTGATGTTGTCCGCAGCGGTAGCAAGGTTTATTCTCCGGATGCGGTTCCGTTAATGACCATACATGCGGCAAAAGGCCTTGAATTTCCCATAGTGTTCATTTGCGGTGTAAACGATGGCATGATTCCTTTAAGGAACAGCAACCCCGACTTTGATATTGACGAGGAGAGACGGCTTTTTTATGTCGGGATGACAAGGGCACGGGATGAGCTTATACTTTTAACGTCCCGTACCCCATCTCCTTTTATTGCCGACATATCTGAAAAGCAACTTATAAGAGAGAATGCTTTTACGCAAAAGCAAGTGCCTCAATACAAGCAAGTCAGCCTTTTTGACTAATTGACAGATTGGGATAAGGATGACCTGACAATTACTAGTGAACTACCCCTCCCTTCGCCCTCGCTTCGCGAGCAAGGAAGGCGGAAGAAGCGGGGACTTCCCGGAGGGGCCGTGATCGAGGTCGGAAAGGAATGGGCTTGACGACCCTAACGAAAATGGTCGACCGGAACCATCAAGAGTAAGAGCTATTAAGAGCATGATGGATAAGGAACTTGCAGGCGTGCTGCTGGAAAATTTAAAGGAGAAAATGATTCGAAGAAAGTAACAAAGTAAAGCCTGACCCCATAAATGTGATCTCTATGGTTATCTTTCCTGAAGTTACAAGAACAAAAGTAAAAATATGGATGAATTAAATTTTAGGAATCTTATGGAATTTATTAATTCAGGTTTACAGGCTTAATACAAAAATAAGAGTAGATTATGTTGGGCATTGAAGCAAGGTAGAAACAATTGCTTTGCACAAGATAGCCAAGTCGTGCGGAGGAAGTTAGGCTATGGATACTGGTAATATTGTATCTAAGCTGACGTGTTCACTGGAATTACAAACCGTATGAATAAAGTAATCATTCCTTATTTGAATAAACCCATCCTGGCTGCCAGACTCATAGACCTGCAAACTTGATGAAGAGTCTGATAGAAAACGCGGGGAAAGGCTTGAAGATAATAAGTCACCGCGAGTGCGCTTTTGGCCGGTGGTATGAAAATGAATAAGAAAAATATAAAAATATTAAAGAATTTGTGGCTATTGAGGAATTGCACAAACAGTTTCATGAGGCGGCCGGCGCATTCTCGCTGGAGAGCAGCCTGATAAAAGCAAAGAATGTTCTTGATACTTCAAGAAGGATGTTGGATGCTTTACTAAAATTATCGCAATGGTTTACCTGGCGGGCAATGTAACCACCCCTCCTTTTCGAAGGCCACTTTAAGGTCATAGTATATCGTTGGCCATGTTTATGCTTTAACGAACGGCAAAACTCAATCTGTGCCATGTAATGACAAGTCATATCAAGACGATAATCATGCCTAATTATAAAGATTCTTAATGTAGAGGTGACAGGATTTCTGCGGCAGGCAGGAAATAAGGTCAAGTACAGCGAATAAAAGGCGTGTTGGATTAAGACGTAAACGTTGGAGGCGACAAGGGATGGACATTTTATCTGTCATAGGAAATACGCCGCTGGTCGAATTAAAAAAAATGAGCACGAACCCAAAAGTAAAAATTTACGGGAAACTGGAAGGCAGCAACCCGGGCGGCTCTGTCAAGGATCGCCCGGCCTATTACATGATAAAAAAAGCGGAGGAGTCCGGTGAGCTTACGAAGGGTAAAATAATCCTGGAGCCTACATCGGGGAACACGGGTATTGCCGTGGCCATGATCGGAGCGGCCAAGGGATACCGGGTCAAACTTGTAATGCCAGGGTGCGTCAGTATGGAGAGAAGCAAAATCCTGGAGGCCTTCGGGGCGGAGGTCGTCCTGACCCCGGCGTGGGAAGGAACCGACGGCGCCATCCGGCTGGCCCACCAGATCGTCAATGATGAGCCGGATTTGTACTATATGCCTAACCAGTTTGTCAATGAGAACAATTCTCTTGCCCACTACGAGACCACGGGTCCGGAAATTTACGCCCAGACCAACGGGGAAGTGGACGTGTTTATCGCCGGCATGGGTACCACTGGGACGCTGATGGGGACAGGCAGCTATTTAAAGGAGAAGAAGCCGGGCGTCCGTATCATCGGTGCCGAACCGGTGAAGGGGCATACCATCCAGGGTCTGAAAAACATGGAGGAAGCCATTGTACCGCAGATTTACCATCCCGAGCTGCTGGACGAGAAGATCACCATTTATGACGAAGAGGCCTTTGAAACGGCCAGAATGCTGGCCACGAGAGAAGGTATTTTCGTGGGCATGTCCAGCGGCGCGGCCGTGGCAGGCGCCCTCAAGGTAGCTGACCGTATGGAGTCGGGCGTTATCGTGGCCATCCTGCCGGATCGCGGCGACCGGTACTTAAGCACCAACCTGTTCATGTCCATATGCGCCAAGTGTTCTCCCTAAGTTTGTAGAATAAGCTCAATGCAATATTTTGCCGCTGTTTTTAGCAAAAGTGTTTTGCCGGTTGAGTGAAACCTACCCGATCACGCCAGGGGAGTTGTTAGGAAAAGATGAGAAAGGTAATAAGTAATTCTGCAGCTCAAACGGGCTGCTTTTTTTACTGAAAAATTTATTTTTAAATAGCTGACCACCCCCCAAAAAGTTTATATACAGCGTATTAAAAATTAAAAGATACAACTCTGGGATTTAAACTATCCTACAAGGGGGTGTTTACTTAAAGTGTGTTAATTCCTTTACTATTAAAAAATTTTAACTTGGAGGTGTGGAGGTGTGATGATGTTTAAAAAGAGCTTATTTACCATATTTTTAACAATGGTTTTGGTCCTGGGGATAGCGGCGGCGTCCAATGCCAATCCCGGAAAGGGAAAAGGAAACTGGAAATTTAAAGGCCAGGGTAAGTGGAAAGCTGTTCAACTGACGGATGTTAATTCGCACTGGGCGGCGCAGCCGATCCAGGTAATGTCTTCGTATGGGATTATTCTAGGGTATCCCGACCTTAGTTTCAGGCCGGATGTCAATGTGACCAAATATGAGGCAATCATGATGATCTCGAGGGCGTCCGGTTTTACCGGTACCTTTGACTCGGACCGTTCCTGGGACAGCGATGTTCCCTCATGGATGAACGACTGCCTTAATTTTGCCGTCAACGAGGGAATACTGACGGAAGACGAGGCCGATGATTTAAATGGTTGGGCGCCTGCCAAAAGGTACGAGGTGGCCGTCTGGGCTATCAGGGCGATTGGTTTGGAGCAGGATAACCAGTTCTCGTTCCAGGATCTCGACGAAATCCCCTGCTTCGCAAGGCCTTATGTCGGGGGGATGTACAAATATGGTTATATGATCGGTTATCCCGGCAACTTCTTCCAGCCCAACAAGCCGGTAACCAGGGCTGAAATGGCAACCGTGCTTTACAGGATTCTACTGGAAAATCTCGATAACGATGAGGACGGCAACGACGACAACAACACCAGTGATGAACTGGAAATTAAGAGCCTGGAGCCCGCAGACGGCAGCGATGACGTGGATGAGGATACCGATGAACTGGTGGTACAGTTCAATATGGAAGTAAAAGCTGTAGAAGACCTGGAGAGCGTCCTGGACGGAATCAACGTCAGGAATGTGACAGATGATGAGGATGTGGATATTGACGAGGTTTCCATCGAGGATAAAACCCTGACCATCAAGCTTGACGAATCCCTTGAAAGCGGTAAAACGTACAGGGTTACCATTGAAGAGGGTATTATCGAAGCAGAGGAATCGGGTGAAAACTTTGACGGAATCAGCGGCAGCAAATGGGAGTTCAGTACCGGCAAGACCTTTGGAATTGTCAGTTTGACACCCGACGACGGTGCTAATGATGTTGACGGGGACGACACCAGTGTCCTCAAAGCGGAATTCAGTGACGATATCCAGGTGATCTCAGGAAAGACCCTGCTGGATGCTGTAAAAGTTTACAACCAGAGCGACGACGAATACGTAGACATAAATAAGGTTGAAATTGACGGAGACACGCTCATTGTCACACTGGAAGATCCCTTGGAAAATGGAGACACATTTGAGGTCACTATTAAAGCGGATTATTTTGAAGAAGAAGACACGGGTAGCAATTTTGAGGGAATTGAAGGCGATGACTGGAAATTTACCACGAAGGAATAAAATTTAATTAGTAGTAGAATAACAACGGGCCGGGAACTTGCTCCCGATCCGTTGTTTTTATGTCCGAAGGGTGATACGGCGAGTATAGTAAGTGCCGTTGTTTACAATATATGAAACAAGACTGCAACAACAAGCAATCCAGCAAACCAGCAATGAATACGGGAAAACGGCTTCTGCCTAACCGCGAACGTCGCCAGCACAACTACAGCCAGCAACCCCAACCAGCTTATTATTCCTGTCAGCATATCGCCTTTTAAATGCGATAAATTGCCCCACTGCCAGCCACGCTTCCCTGTTAGTGCAAGCAACCCGTGCATAGTTAAAACCACCAAACTGGCAAACGCCAATGAATGGTGATAACGAGAAAAATTTTTCAATACAGACTGAGATATTTTCAATCGGCGAATGACAAAGGGGATTAGAGTGCTGATAAAAAGGAGTAGTCCAAGAGAACCGAGAAATTCTACTATAATTGCTCACCTCTTTAAATTAGTATATTTTACCTTATATAATAAATAATACTATATAATTTTATATCTCGCTAGGGTAAATAATTCATCCTTTTGACGAAAAAAATTATAACCATCGGCAGATAAGACCGGATGGTTATAAAACGATGTCCAGGATATATTCGGATTTTTATACTTTAAATGCAACCTCCACAGAATCCCACACCGAAAACGAGAAGGATCAAAATCAAAAAGATAATAAAAGCTGGACTACCAAAACCTGGGGCGCAAGCACTATCAGCTACTGCACCAGCAGTACCAAATGCCATTTATATCACTCCTTTTGTTTTCTATATAATATGTAGGGGATGATAAATGTGCTAATCTGGAAAGTGTGATAAAGTTAAAGTGTGATAAAGTTATAGAGAGAAATTGGTACAAGAAATTGTGTGAGTTTTGCATTGATATGGTGCAATCAGTTTGATTGTGTGGGATGCCGAAACTCTCAAAAATTGTGCCGGTTTGGAGCAATAGAATTTTCTTCGGTTTTTGATGTTATGAGCAAATTGGAGTAGTGTCCTTGTAAAAAAGGACATTTTTTTTACACCAGTTGCTAAAAAATATTTACAGAAGAATTGACATTTCATTGAACACACCGTATACTAAATTTAGTTAATTAGTAAATTCTAATATAAAGGATTGTCCGATATAAATAAAGCTTATGTCTGCAAGCACTCAGAAAAAATGTTTAGGGGAGAGATTAACCAATGTCGAACATGGGGAACCAGTTGATATCAAATATTTTCAAGGCGCTGTCGCATCCGACAAGACTGCAGATTGTAAAGTTGCTTCAGGAAAAACCCCTTTGTGTGTGCGAAATTCTTCCGAACCTCGAATCTGAACAGTCAAACACTTCACAGCACCTTTCGGTGCTTAAAAATCAAGGCATTGTTGAGAGCCGGAAAGAAGGGCTAATGGTGATTTATAAAGTCAAAAATCCTGAAGTATACCAGATGATAGATATTGCTGAAGGTATCATCCTGCGGCAGATTGAGGAAACAAAATCATTATTGGAAAAAAATAAACAGCATTAATAAGGGTGTGATATGATGTTTGGATGGATAGACTGTTTGTTGAAATATATTGCAGAAGAATTGAGCATATGTCTGACAGCCTTTCTGAAATGGCTATTCGGCCTGTTTGGAGTTGGAAAAGGCTTTTTTGAGTCTGAGCATTACCAGGGAGCCGTGAACTTCTTCTTTTACGACACAATGAAAATATTTTTGATGCTTTCAGTTATTATTTTTATTGTATCGGTCATACGCAGCTTTTTCCCTCCCGAACGCACGAAGAAGCTGCTTGGAGAAGGCAAGGCGAGAGGCTTTCTTGGGAATATATTCGCAGCGCTTTTGGGTATTGTAACGCCTTTCTGCTCCTGCTCGGCAGTACCTTTTTTCATAGGTTTTTTAGAGGCGGGAATTCCACTGGGTGTTACTTTTTCGTTCCTGATTTCCTCTCCGATGGTCAACGAAATTGCGCTTATTATGCTCTGGGGACTTTTCGGTTGGCAGATTGCCTTACTGTATATTGCCGCAGGGGTTACTGTCGCAATAATAGCTGGTATAGTTATCGGCAAGCTTAGAATGGAAAAGTATGTTGAAGAGTATGTTTTCAGTATGACAATCGGCTCAATGGAAATCGAGGAACTCACTTGGAAGCAACGCTTTGCCGGGGCTGCGGTTTATGTGAGGGATATTCTGAAAAAGATATGGTTGTATGTGGTTATTGGTATTGCCATTGGGGCAATCATGCATGGCTGGGTGCCGGAGGGATGGCTCGCGCAATATGCGGGTAAAGATAATCCGTTCGCTGTATTTCTGGCAGTACTGGTTGGAATCCCGCTATATTCGAATGCGGCAGGCACTATCCCTATCGTCAAGGAACTCACCAGGCTTGGCATGCCTATGGGCACTGCGCTTGCGTTTATGATGTCCGTAACGGCGCTTAGTTTGCCGGAAATGATTATTCTAAGGAATGTGTTAAAACCAATTCTCCTTGCCGTATTTATAGGAATTATGGCGGTAACTATCATCATGATCGGTTACATGTTCAATATAGTAATCTAAATTAGTAGGATGTGTGAAATGGAAGAAAAGCAAGGCGGGTTTGTAAATAAGAAATCAAAACGGTGGCTGCAGATTGGAGTGATTGCAGCAATTGTTGTTGTGGTTGCCGGGATATATGCTTACAAGAATGCTGCCCGGCCTATGGAACCTCAGAAATCTGTTGTGACACAGAACAGCAGCGAAAAACTGCCGAGGCTGGTTGATCTGGGAGCAGGGACTTGTATTCCCTGCCAACAGATGGCTCCGATACTGGAGGAATTGAAAAAGGAATATGAAGGCCGGGTGATAGTTGAGGTTATTGATGTCAATGAAAACCGCGCGGAAGCAATGAAATATAAAATCCGGGTGATTCCAACGCAAATCCTGTATGATGCAGAATGCAAGGAGGTTGGCAGGCATGAGGGCTTCATTCCAAAAGAAAGCCTTGTAAAAGCCTTTGAACAGGTGGGGGTGAAGTGATAGCTGAGTTTTCGTCAAACTTCGGACAGCTTTTATCCCAGAACATCTGGCTTGCATTTGTCATGTCGCTTGTTGCAGGGCTTGTTTCTTCCTTTAGCCCCTGTGTGCTTTCAGCAGTGCCGCTTGTGATCGGTTATGTCGGGGGATATGCAGGGAATGATAAGAAAAGAGCCTTCAAGTATTCCTTGTTTTTCTGTATAGGTCTTGCGACGACTTTTACAGTACTTGGTGCGCTCTCTGCCATGCTGGGGAGGTTGATGACCGGAACGGGAAAATGGTGGTACATCGTATTGGGAGTAATTATGGTTTTGGTGGCGCTCCAGATGTTCGGCATTTTAAACTTCATGCCTCAAAGCTGCGGTGTACCTGCCAAAAGGAAGGGGTTGCTCGGAGCCTTCCTGCTTGGTATTGTCGGAGGTATTCTCTCGTCTCCTTGCTCGTCACCAGTACTTGTGGCCATCCTGGCTTTTGTTGCCGGGCAGGGTAACATTGTATACGGGATGGTACTGCTTGCGGTTTATGCAGTTGGCCACTGTGCGTTACTGCTTGTTGCAGGTACTTCGGTTGGATTTGTACAGACACTGGCAGCTTCTCAGGATACCGAAAGAGCCGGTAAAGTTTTGAAGTTTATATTTGGACTTCTGGTCCTGTTTTTGGCGTTTTATCTTTTTTGGATTGGCTTTGATTAAATGTTTTGATTAAATAAAGACGATAATATCACTATATTAAATTTGAAAGGATGGCTAAAATAATGAATATCAAAATCTTGGGTACGGGTTGTTCAAACTGCCAAAAGCTTCAGAAACTTGCCGAGGAAGCAGTAAAGGAAATGGGTCTCCAGGCGCCGGTAGAAAAGGTGGAGGATATCAAGAAGATAATGGGATATGGGATTATGAGGACTCCTGCAATTTTAATCAACGAAAAGGTTAAAGCTTTTGGCAGGGTTCCCGGAAAGGATGAGATTAAAAAGTTCATCCAAGAAGAGGCTTAGATGAGACTATATTATGTGAAATACAGTCGAGAAATCGGCTTATTTTTTTATAATCCAAATAGTTTACTTTAAAGGTGGGTATTCGGCATTTTTACAATTATTCTTTATATTATTGCAGTGGGGTTGCTTATCTTTTCTTTTATTAAAGACAAGAAAAAAACAAAGATGGCACTGAAAAAAGCCTGGAAAGCCTTTGAAAACATACTTCCTCAATTCCTTTCCATTTTAATTATTATAGGTATTTTGCTCGCTGTATTAAGCCCTGAGACAATATCCAAAATGATCGGCCGGCAATCAGGGTGGATCGGCATGGTTATTGCGTCTGTCATCGGTTCAATTACACTAATACCTGGCTTTGTCGCTTTTCCACTAGCTTCAGCGCTATTAAAAAGTGGGGCAGGCATTATGCAAATTGCTGTATTTATATCGACTCTCATGATGGTTGGAATTGTTACTATGCCTGTTGAGATAAAATATTTCGGTAAAAAAGTAACAATTTTAAGGAATACTCTGGCGTTTGTTTTCTCGTTTAATGTAGCCGTTGCCATGGGGGTGGTGTTAAGATGAAAGAACTCATTAAGCGATATAAATTTTTTATTATTTTGGTAGTAATCAATTTAGGGCTTGTTATAATTTATCCTTCCATTGGACAGAAATCTTTTAGCATAACGTGGAGAAATACACTGGAGATGCTTTCAGTTATACCACCAATATTTATACTTTTGGGACTATTAGATGTTTGGGTACAACGTGAAACCATGATCAAGCTGATGGGAGAAAAGTCCGGCTTTATAGGTGTTTCATTAGCGTTTTTTCTGGGTTCGGCAGCCGCCGGTCCGTTGTATGCGGCTTTCCCTGTCGCAGGTATTCTTTTGAAAAAGGGGAGCAAATTTTCCAATGTACTTATTTTTATAGGGGCATGGTCAAAAAAGCTCGTAGAGGGGAACTGCTTTAATATTAACGAAAATGACATCCGCTATTGCTATTATAGCGGGTGTTTTCTTTTGATGGCTTATAGCCGTTCGGTACATAGGGTGCCGTAGTAAGGGCCAAAAAACACATTTGAAAAAGGTCCATAGTGTCAGTGGTAAATTAATTACTACTCATGAATCTGAGGAAGAAGGAGGGGGGATTGCCTCGAAATATTTCTGTAACTATCAAGTCATTATGCTTGATACTGATAATAAAATTGAAGCTGGTATTAAGCTGTATGAACATAAGCAGACAATATCTGGTAGGCATAATATTCCATACGGTTCAATTAAGATGATTAAATGTCTTAAGTATTTGCACACCGCAAAGCAAGTTTGATCGGAGCAGATACCTCGTTATTGGTAGCGTTCAGAGTGATGGAGATTGCAGCAGTACCGTCACCCTCGGAGACGCAAATTCCGTCAGTACCGCCCAGAGTCTGGGTTCCTTTGTAGACACCGATGTAAGCATTTAAAGGCATTTTAGAAGTCCTCCCTTAATAATTTTTTGGAGCGTCAGTCTTGAATGATACCCCTCATTACTAAAGCGAGGCGAGCTGCCCCCTTACAACCTTTCCAAATAAAAAAGTACCATCAGGGGGAAAAAGAGTCTTGAAGCCCGTCGAATCACTTGGGCCTCAAGACGCCTTTTACATTATAAACTCTCCAGTACATTGATGTAATTACCCTGTTTTACCAAAACAGGCTTATTTGCCTTCACCGCTATTTTTCTCGTCAAGGGAACAAGCCGCTTTCTCCATTGATTGAGCAACATTATTAGCTTCACCTTTATTTTCGTCTATAACAATGCCTTAATTTTAACCTTTCCCTGTTGGGCTAAACGGCTAATAAAAAAAATCACGCTTCCCTCGTTAATTTTTAACTTTTCGGCAATATCCTTTGTCTGAACTTCACCCTTGGCTTCAACGAATGTTAATATTTCTTTTTCTACCTCTCCTACCCAATCCTCAAATAACGCCCGAACTTCCGGCGTCGCGTAGCTTCCCATTTCCGCCGCCATTGGCCCGCCCCACCACCACATTTAACCATCACCTACCTTTCAAAAATTTTTTTACCCATTGGGGGACAAGGGTATGGAAATTCTACTTTCTCAGTTTCCAGCTTTTCTTTACTAGCGTAACCATGAAATTCACTAACTAAATCTAACAAATCCGCATTAGCCAACCGGTAGTAAATAAACGCCCCTTGTCGTTCTGCCGTTACAATACCCGCATCTCGTAAAGCCCTTAGATGAAAAGAAACGAGAGTCTGGGAAAGGCTTGTGGCTTCGATAATTTGAGATACAGAACGTTCACCCTTGCCAATCGTAAGCAGAATACGAAGGCGATTGGCATCTCCCAGAATTTTAAATAGTTTAGCTACGTGTTCTACATAGGTTTCCCTAAAAACCTTATCCAAACAAATCGCCTCCTGGCAAACCTGATATTAGCCTGTTTTTATATCAATCACAACTAATATTAGTCCGTGCTCATATTTTAAGTGCTATTCGGTTTATTGTCAAGACTAAATGAGAAGTAAAGAATATTTTTTTTAAAGATAAGCGTAGGTTCATCCTTTGGCAAGAAAAACCCCCGAGACATCTCAGGGGTTAAATAGAAATAAAAATGGACTATGACATTAGGTAACTGGAAATCTCCGCAGTAAGATGTAAACCTTCTCCGCTACTGGAATGCTGAGGTTAGCAATCCCACAACTAGGAGTAATCAAAGCCTGTTATTTAACAAATCATAACTGATACCCTTAGCAACTAAGGTAGCTATCTGCTGTCGAAATAACTCCACGAGTCCTTCGACTCAAGTTTCAAGACTTCTTCGGAAGTAGGTACAAGACTCCAGGCCAGCGTGCCACCTCGTAAAAGAAAATCCTTAACGTCCACACTATATAACCCAAGACTTTCAAAGTAACTAAAGGCATCAAAACTAATAATATCAGCTTTGCTCTCCAGGAGGCCAGGTAAATTTTTTATATACAACACGATTTGAACTTGACTAAAAAACCAGTAATACTTACAATATGCATAAACATTTAACTATTTAAATATATAGATTGGTGGTACTATGATCAACATTTTTAAGGCACTGGGAGACTCGCACAGGCTAAATATATTAAAATTGTTGGCCTGCCAGGAAATGGGAGCCTGTGAGATTATCCAGGCCATCGGCCTGTCGCAGCCGGCCATTGCGCACCATTTAAAAATCTTAAAACAGGCAGGGCTAATAAATAGTGAAAAGGAGGGAAAAATTGTATTCTATACCTTGAATAAAGATGGTTGTAAGGGATTTTTGGAGCAGATGGATTGTTTTCTTGAAGAGCTTTCTTGTTTTTCCTGTTCCCCGCCGAAACCATCACCGCTCAGGCAAAATCCTAATCTCTGCACAGAAATGGGTTTCGATCCTGAAGTTTGCGAAACAGAGATTCATGAAAAAAAAATAAGTATAAAGAGAAATAGGAGGTAACTAGAGGTATGTCAGAAAAAGCCTCGGCAAGGTTGTCCTTACTCGACCGCTATTTAACGGTGTGGATCTTTCTGGCTATGTTTTTTGGCGTAGGGCTGGGCTATGTTATTCCAGAAGTGGCGAACCTTCTAAAAAAATTCCAGGTTGGAACCACTTCGATTCCCATCGCCATCGGCCTGATCGTGATGATGTATCCACCTCTGGCCAAGGTAAAGTACGAGGAAATCGGCAAAGTATTTAAAAACGTTAAAGTCCTGGCGCTCTCTTTGGTGCAGAACTGGATTATCGGACCGGTATTGATGTTCTTTCTAGCTATCATCTTTTTGCAAAACTACCCAGAATATATGGTGGGCATTATTATCATCGGCCTGGCCCGCTGCATTGCCATGGTCATTGTCTGGAATTCCCTGGCTAAAGGGGATTCAGAATACGCGGCGGCGCTGGTGGCTTTGAACTCAATTTTCCAGGTGCTTTTCTTTTCGGTTTACGCGTACTTTTTTGTTACCCTCTTGCCGCAGTGGCTGGGCATGAAGTCGATGATCGTTCATATTTCAATGGCAGAAGTGGCTAAAAGCGTGGCGATTTACCTTGGTATTCCATTCCTTGGCGGAATTATCACCAGGTTTTCCCTGATGCCGGTCAAGGGCAAAGAATGGTATGAGAAAAAATTCATCCCCAAGATCAGCCCGCTGGCTCTAATCGCCCTTTTATTTACCATTGTCGTGATGTTTTCTTTGAAAGGCAACTATATCATAACCTTACCGCTGGACGTGGTTAGAGTTGCCGTACCACTGCTTGTTTATTTCGTAATCATGTTCTTCCTGTCTTTTTTCCTCAGTAAATCGTTCGGAGTCAATTACGGCCAGACTACGACGCTTGCTTTCACCGCGGCCAGCAACAACTTTGAGTTAGCCATCGCGGTGGCCGTGGCGGTATTCGGTATTAACTCCGGTCAAGCTTTTGCCGCAGTTATCGGCCCCCTCATTGAAGTGCCGGTGATGATCGGGCTGGTTAACATTGCCCTTGGGTTCAAGCGTAAATATTTTACACATGAAATGCAGGGGGCAAGGTAACGACCGGACTGGAGGTCTGCCCTTATTATTGATGGAATAATCCCGGGGGGAAATGTTTTCTATACTAAAGCACTTAAACCACAAGCATAAAAATTTTATCGAAAATCAAAGGAGGACGTTTATGAGCCAGGATATGATGGAATCCGTAGGCAAGCGGGTTGACAGCGCCATGCAGGTTATCGATATCTTCAAGATGCACAAGGACCTGAAGCCGCAGGGTGTCCTCGAACTTGGCGAGCCCGGCTTCAAGCTGGCGCAGATCCTGGCGGAGAATCTGAACGAAGAAGTAGATTGCGTAATGAAAAAAGAGTAACAAGCATTTCCGATAATGGTGGTTGCAACCTTCGGCTAAGCACGCGAAACCTGAAACAAAAAAGGGGTTGACAAACATGTTGGTAGAGATTAAGCCAAAAAAAGTGGGCATCATACCCTGTAATGGCGAGGAGATTTGGTTTCCGAATTGCTCAAAGAGCACGGTGTTGAACCGCCCCGGTCCAGGCGGGCGCTTACTGAAAAAGACCAGGCCGCCGTTGACCTGGTTGCTGAGGAAATTGCCAAAAAGGTTGATGAAATTCTGGGGAACAGCCAGGGGGGATAATATGCCTGCTTATACGAATAAAGTGGTCTGGATGGGCGAGCACACCGGATTTACCTACTGTGAGAACGGCACAGAGATGAATTTTTCCGCCCCGCCTACCCTGCACGGCCACTTAAACATGATGACGCCCGAGGATGCCTACATAATGGCGATAAACACCTGCGTCCATATGATGGTGATCTGGGCGGCGGAACGCTTTAAGCTGGATCTGGTTTCTTTTGAGTGCACCGCCCGGGGCGAGGTGGAGGAGCATATCGATAAAACCTCCTATCTCAATTTTTTGGAGCCATACTTTGAAAAGCTTACTTTGTCAGCCTTTTTGAAAAAATTCATCTTGGGTGGTCTACCCACTGTTCGCCCCCTGCTT